>Ga0209511_1002928_pt1 | contig 13498 bp, 13 predicted proteins | sample SSSSmetaG_FD_184141 | JGI IMG/M metagenome (GOLD analysis project Ga0209511, IMG submission 184141) | Glacier valley bacterial and archeal communities from Borup Fiord, Nunavut, Canada, to study Microbial Dark Matter (Phase II) - ​SSSS... | ecosystem: Environmental > Aquatic > Freshwater > Ice >... | reverse complement strand
TTGTAGTGAACACTACAAAAATTATTACACAAGTTTAGGCAATTTGTAGGAATTAACAAAGTTTGAACTCCCTTATTGGGCCCAAAGTAAGATAGCATAGTGTAAGTCGCTGAAATACAATTATTTAGCTTCGGCAATTTTTATGAACTCAATTCTTAAAGTCATTGATAATCAACGCTTTAACTTTTCGTTTGACTCGAATTATTTTAGGGCAGTTAATCATCATAATTTTGTAATGTTCACTACAAAATTATGATGATTTTATTTTTTATCCCCTTTGTAAATTTGATTATCTTTGTAGCGGAATTTTAATTAAATGCCTTTCGCTATGAATCCACAACCGCAGTATCATCCCATCGAAAATTTATGGCTTATCTCTCAGGTTATCAAAGGGAGTGTGCAACAGGCAAAAGACCTTACAAAAGTTCTGAAAGAGGCAGAACATCAACCCTATGTATTGGATGATTCTTTGGTTAATAGAGCTATCAAACAATACCAAGAAGGATTGGAATTTGTCCCTATCTATCGGGAACAACTCCGAAGGTGGCAGGAATTAAAACTTACAGATAGTCAAGCTCCTCTGGTGGCGGAGCTTCAAAAAGAGGTAGAAACTATGCAGGTGCTTTATACGGATGGTTTGGCAATGGCTAAGAAAATGGCGGAATTTACCATTGATAAGGTGATGGGTATGAGTGATTTAGAAGTAGCGTTAAAATCTTTGTCTATGAAGGGTTTTAAAGGTTTTTAATTAGCATTAAATTAACATATAATTAGCACTAAATTAGCTACTTTTTTTACTTTTTTATCGCCTTTTGATTGGCTTAATTAAAACTTATTTTGAACATTTTTCAAGATTTTACAGCTTAATTAAAAATGGGGATAATATTTAATTAACTGATTATCAGTAACTTAATTAAAATATGTCAAAGAATATCGTAAAACTGTCAAATTGCCAGCACCCAAAATGCCCTTGATAATCAGGCACTTAGTCCTTAAAACACCCTTCACAAGCAACTATGTTGCTGATTATCAAAGGATTAGCTACGCCAATTCTTTCCATCTTGCTAAAAATCCTCATTCGCATTTCTTACTAAAAATCCTCATTCGCATTTCTTACCTAAAATTGTAAACAAATTGTCTCTTAGACCTTTTAATTATTTTTGACAATTTTCGCTTTGGCTTCATCTTCCTTTATCACTTTTTTTAGTTGTGGAATCCATTTTCCCGCTCCGTAAACATCTTCGGGGTCAATCAGAAATAAAAACTCAAAGATGGCTAAGGCTTCTTTGTTTTTACTCACTTTAATTAACTCTGAACCCATTGCGTAGTAAGACGTTAGAACAAAAGCATTACCCCTACAATTATACGGCAAAACGTCTCTTCCTTCTTTGAATTCGTTAGGAAAAAGTAAACGTGAATGCGTATAGGCTTGAACGATGTAGGTAAGTCCACGTCCTGCGGATTGGCTATTGAGTATCATTCCCAAATAACATAGGGCTTCGATATGCAGCTCTCCACAAGTTGCCATCACCTGTCGGTAAATACGCTCGGCTTCTTTGGGGTTACTGGCGTGTAAGTCTCTCCCTTTTTTAAATAATTCATCGTTGTCAAATACTACCGCAGGGTACATTACTTGCCAATGTCTCGGTTCGTATTCTACCATAATTAAGTGGTTGGGTTCTTGCATTTTTTTACACTACTTTTTTGATTTTGTCAAGATTAAAATTATTCAAAATCAATGCTTAATTAAATAATCATTTCGGCATATAAATTTTATATTTATCTGATTATCAATGATATACAAATATATTTCACCGACTTTTTTACAAAAATTAAATTAATTTCTTGACTTTCTGCACCGTTGCCATTGCTACCCCTGCCACTTTCATAGTCGCCCGTATGCTGTTGCCTAACTGAAGGGATGCCACCACTTTTTTATGTCGTTTCAAAAATACCTGTTCGTCTTCTTTTCCTTCCTTTCTGCCAATGTGTTTCCCTGCTCTTCGGGCTTGCTCAATACCTGATTTTATTCTTTCGGTTCTGTCTTCTTGTTCGGCTCTGGCTCTCTCACTCAGGAACATAAATAAAAGCTGTCCTACGGGGTTGCGTTTCCCGTCTGGCAATAGCGTATCAATCTTGAAATTATGCACGTAAATATTTATTCCTTTCTCCGTCAGGATTTCTAAAACCTTTAAGATTTCAAAAGTACGTCTGCCTAATCTGGAAACTTCGCAAACCATAACGGATTGCATCGCTCCCGATTCGGCAAGGCTTATGAGCCGTTGAATATCGGGGCGGTTGCTGTTGGCTGTATCTCCCGTTTGTTTACTAACAATTTCTTCGATGATGTGATAATCTCTTGATGCTGCCACATTTTTTAACTCAAAAAGTTGGCGTTCAAAATCTTGTTGGTTTTTGGAAACTCTGGCTAATATGACCGCTTTCATGGTTTCAATCCGTTTAATTAAAAGACCTTTGGCAAAGATAAAGGCGGAGCTTCTATGTACCAAATCTGGCTACTGCTTTCGGTAGTACACTTTCCCTTCATTAATAACCTCCTTCATTTCCCGTCAAGCGGTCTTTTTCGCTTAATGGTTATTTTGGTACACCTTTTTGCGTAATTTTATACAAATATTCCTTATCCCATGAGCCAAAATAAACGAAAAGTCCACGACAAGTTTTTTAAAGAAACCTTCTCTCATTTGGAAGTTGCCCAAAGTTTCATCGAAGAAATTTTCCCCTTCGATATTCGTAACAAAATCAACATCGCCAAATTAGAGAAAGTTAATTCCTCTTTTACCGATGCTCTCCTAAAAGAACATTTAGCGGACGTTGTTTATCGAACTGAGTACGCTGGACAAAATGCCTTGGTATCAGTTTTGTTTGAACATAAATCTAATCCTGAAAAGTACCCCCATTTACAATTGATGCGGTACATGACCAATGTTTGGCATGAAGAACAAAAACAGAAAAAAGACCTCTCCGCTATTATTTCAATCGTAATTTACAATGGAGAAACCAAATGGGAAAAAACTTCTATGCTCGCTTACTTTGGCAATCCTCACCAAAGTTTACATTCTTTTATCCCTCAATTCGATTATCTTTTGTTTGATTTGAGTGGGGTGGAAGACCACCAAATTGAGAATTTTAAAAATGATTTGTTTAGTCTTACGACTATGTTAATGAAACACTCACGGGACTCTGACGATGATTTTGTCAAGTTAGAGCCATTTTTAGTCAAAAGATTGAACGCTTTGGATGATGCCTCTCAGGATGATTTTATCAAAACCTCCCTGCGGTATATTCAAAAAGATATTAGCTTGACAAGAAATAAATTATATCCTATCTTTACGCAAGTTTCAAACAATGTAAACAATATTGCCATGACGATTGCAGATGAAATAAGAGAAGAAACAAATTTTGATATTATCAAACGTTTATTAAAAAAGAACGTTGATGATAAATTTATAGCGGATGTCATTGAAATGCCTATCAAAAAAGTTAGGGAAATTATTAAAAAAATCAAGGATTCTTCCAACTAAAACGCAAAATTTACCAGATTTTTATATTCAAAAGCAAGCTCAAAAGGCTTGCTTTTTATTGTTAAAATAGTCCTTTTGCAGGGCTTTCAATATTTCGCTCATACCAATTCCCAAAATACTTATCGGCAAGTTTAGGATTCTTCCCCCTAAAATCTTCTACCAAGCGTTTGTATTCTTTAATTTGCTCGTTATCGGTAGAACGAAAATAGAAAGAAGCACTAAGAAACACCGTAAAAATCATCAACATCCAATAAGCCAAAAAGGGCTTTTGGGAGGTGAAACCGTAAAAACTCCCTTTGATTTCTAAGCTCTTAGGAATACGCTTCACAGTGTCTTCAAAAGACTCTCGCTCTTTTTTGATGGCTTCTGCAATACCTACTGGATTGGGGATTTTCATGGCTAATATTTCCGCCACTTTCTCCGAATTAATGGTATAATTAGGCGGATTAGCTAAACTCTTTTTCAATAGGTCAATTAATTCATGGTGGCTCTTTCTCAGGGCGGTTAATTCTTCAAAGGGGTCTGTCATCGCTGTCCTATACCCGACTGTGGGCGGTTTTGTTTCTGTTTGGTTTCTGCTAATTTATGCTCAGCGGCTGCTAGGGCTTGCTTGGTAAATTCATAGTTGAATTTCATTTTCCCCATCTCCTTTTCCATCGCTTCTCGCTCGGCTTTGGCTTCCTGCTTCTCCTTTTCAAATTGCTCTCGTTCTAATTGCAATTGCCTTTGTAGATTGACACTTTCTTGTTTCAGCGTTGGCAATGTTGCCTTTATCTCTTTGGCTTCTTTGATGTCTTCTTCTAAACCTGAAAGACTCTTCATTGCTCCGTAATACGTTTGCATATCAGAGTGTTTTGCCTTGCTTCCTTCAATCCCTCTTTCGAGTCCAAAACCTTGCATTGCTTTGGCGTAGTCAGTCTGTAAAGCTCGCAAGGTGCGGGGTGTAAATACCTCTTTGGCGGATAGTCTATTATCGGGAGTAATGGGTACTATAATGGCGTGAAGGTGCGGTGTCTTTTCGTCTTGGTGTAACGTGAGTGCCACTAAATTATCTCCGTATCTTTCTTGTAAAAATTCCCTATTTTTTTTCAACCAATCGCCTTCTCTCACATCATCTGCAATGCCGTCTTTATCTCTGGCAAAGAACTCTGGCGATGCCGTTAAAATCATCTCGACCGCTCGCACGGCTTCGGGTTTAACTTTACGTTTTACTCCTGCTTGCTCGATGCGTTCGGTGGCAATTTCCCATATCCCTCTTTGCCCTACATTGATGTACTCCTGGTTCAAATGTTGGCGTTCTTTGTCCGCATTCAATACCTCCCGCTCTCGGTAGTTATGCTGGGTTTTGCCCGTGGCTGAACCACTACTTTTACACTTAGACATTCTACAAATTGCCTTCATTTTTTTCTCGTCTGGTAAAGCCGTCTGCAAGACCCCGCTACCAATTTTTCGCTTGAACTCACGTAGGGAGGTCGGGCGAAAAATTGGTATAGTGGGCTATACTAATTTTTCAAATTATCGTCCACCAAAAGTACATCGCATTTGCCAATTAAAAAAGTACCCACACACTATTTTTCTATCGCTCTGGCTTACTCCTGCTTTTCTCCCTTTCTCATACTTGTAGGGAAGAGAAGTTTTTTTACAAATGGGGAAAGAAATTTCTCCATTAAGTAAGGTTTTTTATGGTTCTATTTAAAAACTGACTTCATTAAAAAGTGGTCTTTTTATGAAGTCAGTTTTTATCTTTTTTAGAATGATTGCTTGGGGTTTTGTGCTTGTTTCATGCTCGATATTTTTCTTAATTCTTGCTCTTTTTTCCCCTCTCGTCCTTGGCTATTTAATCATAGACTCAGGGGAAAAAATAAGCATCATTGTACAAAACACCTCTCCTTTTTAGGGATATTTTTTCGCTAATAATATTTGTTTTTAGGAACTTTCAGCACTGATAGAATTCATGGCTTATTAGAGCGGAGTTATGGTAATACAAAAACTAATGGGTAAATGAGATTAAATGGTAAGGTTTAATCGGTTGCTATGGATTGGAGGGATTAAGGGGGTGGGGGGTAGTAAAAAAGGTGGTTTTTAGAGGGGTTTATTATCGTAATAAGCGTTATATTTGTTAATTAAATAATATTCATAATCCTCATTAAACGCTTTGGTATGCGATTACAGCATTTCAAGCGGTTTTCACTCCAATAACATACTGTATATGAGAGTATTTAACAAAACTTGTCCTGCCTGTCAGACAACCTTTGAAGCAAAGCGTAGAAATCAATTGTACTGCACGCCTGAATGTCGTGCGGATATCAATAACGACAAACTCAAAGCGAAGTTTAATAACATTAAAACCTTAGAGAAAGAGAAAAGTATTGGCGATAAATACAAAACTGCGTACTTATCGGCAATTAGAATTGTTGAAATTGATTTTGATGCAAAAGACAAGAATGACATCATTACTTTTGAGAATAGAAAATTTGAAAAGGCGGCTTCTGATATGGAAATGGTACAAGAAATAGGTTTATACATGGGGGCTAAATCGGTTAGAGACAATAAGCGAACGGCTATCTTTTTTCCACAGGAAGGTTTACTTTGTTTCTTGCGTTCTTATTCCTCATATTCCTCGAATGGTATTACTTATCAATTAATGAAGAAGGCGAAGTAAGTAAAATTAGGAATTATTGCATTAGACTTGTTGTGATTTGATTATCAATAAGTTAGGGTTCAATTGTAAAATTCCATAGAGCCGCACAAACACCAATTACCTGATTGATGGTTTTCTTGTTTTTCAATCTATTTCTATTGACCAAGATTCTATAACGTTTCATTCCACCGATGGAATGTTCTACATAAATACGTTGTTGCGCCAGTATTTTATTTTGAGTTTTTTGTTCATCGTTCAATTCATTTTTTGATGTTTTAGTATTTCTTGGTTTTTTGATTGGAATGAACAGACTTTGACAAGGATATAAGTCTTCAAATCCTTTGAATCCTAAGTCTAAATGGACATTAAATTCTTTAAACCAAGCAATTTCTGGTAGAAATTCTTGTTTCAATAAACTGTAATCGTGTTCTTTACCTTGATAGGTTTTACTAATATAAAATATGTACTTTTTTCTATTACTGATTATGAGTTCTTTGTTGGTGTGCGTCTTTTTTTTCCACTATATAGCTCTTTTTGAGCGTTATAGCCCTTTGGACGTTGAGTAGGATGTTCAGTAGCATCCAAAATGATGTCCCTATTTTCTTTAAAATATATTTCAAATTCAGCCAGATTATTGAACTCCCTTTTGGGCATTTTACCTATTCTGATAAGAGATGATTCTAAGACCGTTAAATATTTTTCAAAATTGATGTGGGCATTTCCACCGTCTGTATCAATTAACAAGCCTAAACTATCGTAAGACAAGCCGTTTTTCAACTGAAAAAGAACGAAAAATAAACAGTCTTCATAAGTGGGAAGTAAAAATTCTGTCTTGAGATTTAAAGAAAGTTCTTGGATATTTATCTGGTAGATTTGCTCAAAACTTACGCTAAATTCTTTACAAAGTTTATGAAATTGTAGTGATGAAACACCCACAACTGATTTCCATTGACGTTCACTCTTGACAATTTTATGATTTAGCATCCCGTTTTTAAAAGTAAAGTTACCCAAAATAACCAGCAATTTATATAACTATCTGATTATCAAACAACAACAAGTCTATTGATATTAAAAACAAACAGTCCATCTTTAATGAGACACATCATTTGATAATTATTTTATTAAAAATGGACTGTTCTGAAACTATTACCTCTTGAATATTTAAAGATTATACATTCGATATATTGAAAAATTAGCATCCTTTAATACCGTTCTTTTACTTTTAGGGCAGCCCTACATTAAATTGCTTACCCTAATACCAATATTGTAAAGATGCCATCCATTAACTTATTGAGTGGGTTTGGAGAGCTTCCTCCGTCTATTTTTTTCACTTCTTCTTGCGTTAGTTCGTTTACTCCTTCTTAATTGAGATTTTTCATTTTATCGTTTGTTTAAGTTAAGTTATTTTTATAGTATAAAATTACTCTGAACCTATGGTTTTGAGGCAATAGTTTTGGAATACAATATGATAGATAGGAATATAATATAAGTTCTTGATGAACACTCTGATAAATAAAAACCCTATTTTAAGTAACTCTTTAACCTCTAATAATAGAAAAATCATTAAATGATAGTCAGTTTTAATCATTTAAAATGTTTAAAATGAGCGTATTTAATCATTTTAAAATATTCATAATATTCATAATATTGTATTAGTGAAAAAATGTTTTTCTACTATCAGTTACACATTAAATGATGTTTATTTATGGAAAATGTAGGAATGAAAATTAGAAAGTTGAGAGAATTGCGTAATTATACGCAGGAGTATATGGCTCTGAATCTCAACATTACCCAAACTGCGTATTGTAAGATTGAAAAGGAAGAAAGCCGCCTAACAATCTCACGTTTGAAAGAAATTGCCGCAGTTCTTGAAGTTGAACCACTTCAAATATTAACCTTTGATGAAAGACTATTTATCCCAAGTATCTCATCTTCAAAACAGCCTGAAAAACGAATTGTGGAAAACGATAATATACGGCAAATTTTTCAACAAGATGCTCGTGATGAACAAATGAATCATCGAATGAAGCAACTTGAAAGTGAAATTTTTATGCTTCGTGGATTATTAGTTAATTCGCCAAATCAGTATCTCCCAGCAATGGCGAGTTAAAACCTTTATTATAAAAAGAGCCTCAAAATGATTATTTTGAGGCTCTTTTTATAGTAATTCATCCGATTATCCTTTACAAAGTTTATTATACTCCATAAAAAATCCCTAATCAAGCTATTGATTAGGGATTTTTTTATGGCATTTATTTTACAAGTCAATTTTTAAGGTATTATCCTTTGTATGTCTATCAATTAATAGGTGTAAAGGGTCAATTCCTACTTTTTCAGGTTGCTCTTTCACTATAATTGAAATTTGTTGCTTCGCTTGATTAATCTGATGTCGTTGATAATAAATTAACTTTTGCTTATCATCTTTATCAGGTTTCCCATAAATTCCAACCCAAAGCCATTCGTTCATTTTCATGGGTTTTTCATTACCAAGACTGTCAGCTTTAACTTTCTCGCAAGCAACGGTAAAGTTAACTTTATACCCCTCTTTTTCCTTTTTAGCATCCGCTTTTACTACTCTATTATCATAGAGAACGATTGATTCTATGAAATCCGTTACTAAATATTGCAAAGAATCGGGTGTTACAGCTCTTATTTCCTTTATTAAATCATTACTATTTGGATAAATTCCTGTCTTACTAACCACTTTCCAATTCCATTTTTTCAGATAATTTTTTAGAGCCGAGTTTAATTTTTCTTCCCCAATATAATCTTGAATTGAATACAAAACCAGTGATCCTTTATTGTAATGAATATATTGTTGGTTTGCACAAGTTGATAAAGGCTCTTCGTTTTTTCGTTCGCCAGACCTTCCACTTAAATAATAATCCAATTCAAATTCTAAGAACTTTTGCATTTGTTCCTTTGGAGTATATTTATTCATGGTCATTAAAGCACTATATTCTGCCAATGATTCTGATAGAAATCCAGCCCCTTTCACATCGGCTTCACGTGCTTGGTGTCCCCACCACTGGTGAGCAATTTCATGAGCTGTTACAAAAAATGGCATATCAATATCTTTTTTATCATCAATATCCATGGCAAAACCCATGCTCTCACCAAAAGGAACGGTATTGGCAAAAGATTGTGCAAAACCATGATACCTTGGAACTTCCATAATCCGTAATTGACGATACTGATAAGGACCAAAATTAGCTTGATAATAATCAAGCGATGCTTTCATTGATTTCTTTAAACGTTCGATATTATAAGTATGCGTAGGATGATGATAAATTTCTAAATTGACACCTTTATAATTTTCCTTTTGAATAGTATATTTAGCGGATACTATTGAGTAAAAATTGCCTATTGGTACATCCATTACATAATGAAAATATCGCTTTCCATTCGCTTTCCACTCTTTTTGTAAATATCCAGGAGCGATGGCAATTTGATCGGGAGATGTTCCAAGAGTAATATCAAAATTTATAAAATCTGCATCATCGCCATAAACACTACGACTTAAACCTATTGGATTGTTTCTATCCAAGGCTCTTGGACGTTCTTTTAATCCTTGCTCTTTACGCTTATCATTATCGTTCAATTCTCCTTCCTTGGCATAACCAATCATTGGGAAATAAGTATTGTTAAAAAACGTTCCATTATTTACTACATCCGTTCCACCTTTCCCTTGCGAAAATCCTTCTGTTTGAAATTTAATTTGAAAATCTATTTTCAAACTATCAGATGGTTGTAATGGCTTTTTTAATAGGTATATATAAAAATGATAATCTTTAATGAATTGAGTATTTAACTGATTAACAACACTTAGTCTCAAATAATCAACTTTCATATTATCATAAGTCCCTGCCATTACGTGTAAATCATTGATGGGTTTATTGGTCTTATTTTTCAACCAATAATATCCAGTAGCCACAAAATCACGACCTTCTGGCATTAAATCAATCATCAATTTTACATCCGTAATTTTAGGTTGAGCTACATTTTCGTATTTCTTCAAAGTTTTTTCATAAGCTACCGACTCTTTTTCTTGGGTCTTCGTATTTGTGTAATGATTTAAGTGATTCGTATTATAATAAATGTAAGCACCACTTGCTACAAAGACTGTTGCAGTAAATATGAAGAAAGTAAGTATAGATTTATTTAATTGGCTTTTCCCAACTTTAAGGCGGTGCTTTAATATTACCTCAGAGCCACGTACTGCCAATACTGCCCCAGCGGCAAATAATATCGCACTGAATGCAATCCAGTAGATGTTTCCCCAAACAAAAAACGGCACAAAATGCCCATACCCGTTCATCTCAGAATAGTTTCCTAATGAAGCAGAATTGAACCGCAATAAGTTATGTTCAACTCCCCAATAGCTAAGAACTAAATCTGAAATAAATATCATAATCATTATTCCGTGCCCTAAAAATTTATTATTGACTAATGAATGAATAAAAAATCCCAAAAGCATAAAAATTATCAAAGAAATTAGAGTGCCGCCAAATAAATCTTTAACATACACTCCCAACTGATAATCATAGTACCCTTTAAAAGTTTGAATCGTAATACTAATCACAATACTTATCACAAAAACTGAACAAAAAGCTAACGTTAATGCTAACAGTTTGCCAACCATTACTGTAATATTTGAAATAGGTAAAGTGTCGTGAATCAAATTCATTCGCAATTCTCTTTCTTTCCAAACTAAGTCACCAATATACATAATAGTTAAAATCAATGGAAATACACCCGTCAAAATACCCATTGATTCTAACATTTTGTAAGTAGAAGGCACAACTGTTGTACCATACCAACCTTTAAGGGTCGTACTACTGAAAATAAATATCATAATTCCACAAATCGTAAGACCAATAAAAGGTAGGTCTTTAATTATGCTTTGATAATATACTTTCGTTAATTCAATAATTTGAAGAAAGTAATTATTGAATTTTCGTAACACTTGCGGCATGGTTTCATTCAATAACTCAGGACGACCTTTAACAAATTTACTTTTCTTTTTAATTATTGGATTAAGCACTTGTTGTAATGAAAACAAACGATAAGTAAGTAATAAACCTAACACACCAAACGAAAGCCAAAAAAGACGATTGTACAGAAAATCACTCGATAGACTGATTAAGTCATGATTTTTCTGGGCAATTGACCAATATCTTGACTGTAATCCAGCGGCTCTGATACCAATGGGATCAAGTAATGCCCCTATTTCACGTTTATCTACTTGGTTTAATAAACTACCCGTAAAAAAATACAGTAACAGGAAAAAAACACCCTGCATGAACACTACTATCATTTTACGGCTCAATGCTCCCACAGAAAAAAAGATAGTAGCCATCACAAATATATTTGGCAAAACCAATACCAAATAACTATGAATGTATGGATATATGCTAAATGACAACATTCGTGAATGATCACGCCAAGGCATTAAATCTCCAACAATGATACCTAATGGAATACCTAATGATACACATAAAAGAACAATTAATGACCCCGCAAATCTTCCAAAGAGGTAATCAAACTTCGAGAGATTTGTGGTAAAAAATAGTGCTTCGGTATTATGTTCAAAGTCTCTAATAATCGCTACACCCATGATAGCGGAAGCAATAAAAATAGAGAAAATATTGACAAAGGAATTAACTTGAAAAATGATAAATGTTCCATTTTCTTTAACCTGTCCGCCAGTTCCAAGCATTTCAATGGCACTTGTAGAAACCATTAAAAATCCCATCAAAAATAATATACCAAAGTATATGTAAGTAGCTGGTCGTTTCTTACGATACGCCAGCTCAAAATTTATAATTTCTTTCCACATGAGCGTGCGTGATTAGTTTTGATTAATTTTTTTAAGACTATGAAAGTAGAAATCTTCTAACGTTGGATCAACTTCGACAGCGTGTGGAGCTATTTTCTCTTCTGAATATACATGAACGTAAGGCTCGCCAGCTATCATTCTTTCAGAAATCACATTCAAAGATTTTTTATAAAAATCAAGTCTTGATTTTTCAACGTGATCTTTCCAAATTTTTCCTTTTATTCCTGCTATTGCATCATTAGGTGAGCCAGCAAATACTACTTCACCTTTATTAATAATGGCAACATTTTTACAAAGTTCCTGTACATCTTCAACAATGTGAGTAGAATAAATAATAATTTTATCATTGCTCAAATCACTAAGCATATTCAAAAAACGATTTCGTTCTTCTGGATCAAGTCCTGCGGTTGGTTCATCGACAATTAAAATTTTAGGATCACCTAACAATGCTTGAGCAATACCAAATCTTTGTTTCATTCCACCCGAAAAACCTCCTAAGTTTTTATTTCTAACCTGAGTTAGATTCGTTTTCTCTAATAAAATATCAACTATTTTTTTTCTTTTCGTAGAATCAGTTATCCCTTTTAGTACAGCTAAATGGTTTAAAAGCGTTACGGCATCAATTTTAGGATAGACTCCAAATTCTTGTGGTAGATACCCCATCATTTGACGTACAATATCTTTTTGATTTAAAATATCTACTTCGGGATAATAACCATCATTATAAGTAATGCTTCCACCATCAGCCTCTTGTAAAGTTGCAATAGTACGCATGAGCGAAGATTTACCTGCACCATTTGGTCCAAGTAAGCCAAACATTCCTGTTTTGAGCGTAAGACTTATATCGTTCAATGCTTTTACACCATTGGCGTAAGTTTTAGACAGGTTCTCAATTTTTAGCTCCATCTTATTAAATGTATTATAGTTTATTATTGTTGCCACAAATCAAAGAAATATTACAATGAGGTTAAAATAATTAGGACAAACAGTCTCTTTCGGCGGATAAACAAAGAGATTTGAGGTACCATGATTAAGGCCTATCTTGATAAAATTCTAATACTCTCATACGAAGTAAATAATCATATTTGGCTTGAATTAAGTTTATCTTAGCCTTGTCAAAGTTTGATTTGGTGATATTATAATCCAGTGAATTCATCGTACCTGAATTAAATTTTATTTCCGCTATTGAAAACGCTTCCTGAGAGACCGAGACTTGCTTTGTAATTGAACCATATCGTTCAAAAGCCATCGTCATATTATTGTATGCTTGTTCAATATTTTGACGCAATTGTTGGCGATTAATCTTATCAGTAAACAATAGGTTTTCCCTGTTTAGATTGGCAATATTTAGCTTGTTTCGATAACTGTATCCATTCAGAATAGGGATTCTTACTTGTAAATTAAAAGTAAGATTTCGGTTTAATTCAATCTGATTAAAGTACGAAATATTTTCAACGCTACTTTTGGGCTGTATTG
>Ga0209511_1002922_pt1 | contig 13514 bp, 13 predicted proteins | sample SSSSmetaG_FD_184141 | JGI IMG/M metagenome (GOLD analysis project Ga0209511, IMG submission 184141) | Glacier valley bacterial and archeal communities from Borup Fiord, Nunavut, Canada, to study Microbial Dark Matter (Phase II) - ​SSSS... | ecosystem: Environmental > Aquatic > Freshwater > Ice >... | reverse complement strand
CGGCCCGAGGCGAAAGTCTTGGCGCCCCCAGCCGCCAGCCGTGGCCCGCGGCGGCCATCGCCGCACCGCCTTCGGCCTGCGTGTTCCACACGCCGAACAGGCACCGCGACACCGCGTCGGCGAACCCGCGTGCGCGCTGCGCGTCGCCGTCATGGCGCTCGATCGGCAGCAGCGCGTTGACGTGCCCTTCGTACAACCGGCCGACGACCCGGTGGCCGCGGCCGACCTGCGCCAGCGTCTCATAGGCGCCTTCGCGATCGGTCTGCGCCGCCTCGACACGCAGCGGCTCGATCAGTGCGGAAGCCCGCTGGCTGGGTGTCGTCACACCGCCGCGGGGCAAGGCGTATGCCGCGAATACCGAGCAAACGTCTTGCCTGCAGTAAAAAACCGCTCAGCCGGCTCTCGATCCGGCCGAAAACAGGCGAAGGATCCGACGTCTGCGAGCCTGCCGTGCCCGTCGCCGTCCGGATCGGTTCCGGAACCGACCATGACGCCTGCACGTAGCCACGACAACGCCTTCGAACCCGCCGCCGCCCGCGCCCAGAGCACGGTGCTGACCGAGTTCTTCCGTCACCACGGCGCCTGGGCACCGGGCGTGCGCCTGTTCCGGAGGCTGCAGTTCAAGGCCAAGGCGATCACGATCTCGGTGATGTTCCTGGTGCCGATCGCGGCACTCTCGTGGGGCTTCTTCAACGCCCAGGCCGAATCGATCGCGTTCTCGGAGAAGGAGCGGCTCGGCGTGGCGTATGCGCAGGCCGTGATGCCGGTGCTGGAAGCGGCGGAAGCAGCTCGGCTTTCGGCCACGACCGCTGCCGGCGGCGCTTCGCCTGCCGCGCGCGACATCGGGGTCCGCCTCGAGGCACTGGCCGTCGCCGAGCGCACGCTCGGCCCGGCGCTCGGCACCGAGGCGATGTATGCCAAGGTGCGGCAAGCCGCCGCGTCGCTGGCGAGCGCGCCCGCCGATCCGAAGGCCGCCTTCGCGCAGCACAGCGCGTTCGTCGCCGCCCTGCTCGACCTGCTCGGCCAGTCGACCGACGGCTCGAACCTCACGCTCGACCCCGACATCGACAGCTACTACGTGATGGACGCGGCGCTCACGCGCGTGCCGCAAATGAACGAGCTCATCGCCACCTTGCGCAGCGTGGGCAGCGAGGTGTTGCAGGGCGGGGCGGCCACACCCGAACGGCTCGCGCTGCTCGTGCGCGGCGAGCCGCTGCTCGACTATCACCTCGAGCAGATGAAGATCGGTCTGAAGAAGGCGATCGCCGCCACGCCTTCGCTGCAGGCCGCCCTGGGTGCCGACGCTGCGATGGCGCAATCGGCGAAGTTCCTCGCGGAGGCGCAGTCCGGACCGTTGCACCAACCGCCGCAGAAGGGCGATGCCGCCGGCTACTCCGCCGCCGCCGCCGAGGCCCTGAGCCTCGAGCAGGCGCTCTCGACGCGGCTGCTGAAGTCGCTCGACGTGCTGCTCGCCAGGCGCGTCGACCACCTGGTGACCACGCGCGACGTCACGCTCGCGGTGGTGGTGCTCTCGCTGCTGCTCGGCGGCTACCTGTTCTATTCGTTCTTCCTCGTCACCCAGGGCGGTCTGCGCGAGGTGCAGAAGCACCTCGAGTGCATGACCCGGGGCGACCTCACCTCGAGCCCGAACCCGTGGGGCTGCGACGAAGCGGCGCACCTGATGGGCAGCCTGTTCGACATGCAGACCTCGCTGCGCTCCATCGTGGGCGAAGTGCGCGGCTCGGCCGATTCGATCGTGCACTCGAGCAGCGAGATATCCGACGCATCGACCGACCTCTCCTCGCGCACCGAGCAGGCCGCCGCCAACCTGCAGAAGACGGCCTCGTCGATGGAGCAGATCTCGGCGACGGTCAAGCACACCGCCGGCAACGCCAAGGCCGCGGCCGCGCTGGCGGCCGAGAACGCGCACGTGGCGGTGCGCGGCGGCGAGGTGATCGCGCAGGTGGTGAGCACGATGGGCGACATCCAGAAATCGTCGGGCCGCATCGCGGACATCATCGGCACCATCGACGGCATCGCCTTCCAGACCAACATCCTGGCGCTCAACGCGGCCGTCGAGGCGGCGCGAGCGGGCGAGCAGGGTCGCGGCTTCGCGGTGGTGGCGGCGGAGGTGCGCAGCCTCGCGCAGCGCAGTGCCACCGCGGCGCGCGAGATCAAAGGCCTCATCTCCGGCAGCGTCGAGCGGGTGCAGCACGGCACGCGCGTGGTCGAGGGCGCGGGCCAGACGATGTGCGAGCTGGTGCGCAACGCCGAGCGCATGAACCAGCTGCTTGCCGACATCGCCACCGCGGCGAATCAGGAGAGCGCGGGCGTGGTGCAGGTGGGCGAGGCGGTGCAGCAGCTCGACGCGATGACGCAGCAGAACGCCGCGCTGGTCGAGCAGTCGGCGGCTTCGGCCGGCGTGCTCAAGTCGCTCGCGGTCGGCATGGCCGACCGGGTCGCGATGTTCCGGCTGCCGGAAGCGGCCTGAGACAGCGCGCCCGCGGGGCGCGCCGCGGCCCGTTCAGATCGCGGCCGTGATCACGATCTCGATGCGCCAGCCTGGCCGCGCGAGCTGTGCTTCCACCGTGGCGCGGCTCGGTGCGTGACCCGGCGCGATCCACGCGTCCCAGACCGTGTTCATGCCGGCGAAGTCGGCCATGTCGGCCAGGAAGATCTGCGCCATGAGGACGCGCGACTTGTCGGTGCCGGCCTCGGCGAGCAGCTTGTCGATCGCGGCGAGAACCTGCGTGGTCTGGCCGCGGATGTCCTGCTTGGCCTCGACGGCCACCTGGCCGGCGAGGTAGACGGTGCCGTTGTGGATCGTGGCTTCGCAGTAGCGCGCGCTGGGGTGCAGCCGCTGGATGGGGTGCATGGTGGCTCCGTGCGTGGGTGAGGAGGAAACCGGCGAACGATAGGGCAGGCCGCACGACCCGCTCGGCGCGCCCCGCGTATCGTGCTGGCGATGCAAGTCTTCGATGCTGCGGCCACGCGTGCGGCGCTCCCGTTCGAGCGGCTGATCCCGGCGCTGCGCGCGATGTTCGCCAGCGGCTGCGAGATGCCGGCACGTCATGTGCACGAGATCGCGGGGCCGGGCGATGCCGATGCGCCGATGACCTCGCTGCTCATGCCCGCGTGGCAGGCTGGCCGCTACTACGGCGTGAAGGTGATCAACATCGCGCCCGGCAATGCGGCGCGCGGCCTGCCCGGCCTGCACGCGAGCTACCTGCTGCACGACGCCACCACCGGCGTACCGCTGGCGCTGATCGACGGCGACGAGCTCACCACGCGTCGCACGGCCGCCGCTTCGGCGCTGGCCGCCTCGTGGCTCGCGCCGCACGACGCGAGGCACCTGCTCGTCGTGGGCGCCGGCCGCATCGCGCGGCTGCTGCCCGAGGCGTATCGCGTGGTGCGGCCCGGCATCGAGCGCGTCTCGGTATGGGCACGCGACGCCGACCGCGCCGAAGCCTGCGCTGCGCCGTTGCGCGCGCGTGGTTTCGAAGCAGCCTCGGTGCGCGATCTCGAAGCTGCCGCGCGCGGGGCCTGCATCGTGAGCACCGCCACGCTCGCGACCGAACCGCTGATCCACGGCGCCTGGCTGCGGCCGGGCACGCACCTCGACCTGATCGGCAGCTTCACGCCGCACATGCGCGAGGCCGACGACGCCTGCTTCGCCGCTGCAGCGATCTACCTCGACGACACGGCAGCGCTGCGCAAGAGCGGTGACTTGCTGGGCCCGATGCAGCGCGGCGTGTTCACCGAAGCCGACGTGCGCGGCACGCTCACCACGCTGGCCCGCGGCGAGCCGGGAAGCAAGACGAGCGGCCGGCGCGACGCGCAGGAGCGCACCGTGTTCAAGTCGGTCGGCCTGGCGCTCGAAGACCTGGCCGCGGCGACCCTGGTCTACGAGACGAGTGCCACCTCGCGGAGCAGCCACTCCGTCGCAGCCGCGGCGCCCATCGGTTTCGCGAACAGGTAGCCCTGGCCCTTGTCGCAGCCCAGGCTGCGCAGCACGTCGCGCTGGCCGGTGGTCTCGATGCCCTCGGCCACGGTGCCCATGCGCAGGCTCTTCGCGACCATCATGGTGGCTTCGACGAGCACACGATGGTGGCCGCTCGATTCGATCTGGCAGACGAACGATCGATCGATCTTCACCACGTCGACCGGCATCTGGTGCAGGCTCGAGAGAGACGAATAGCCGGTGCCGAAGTCGTCGAGCGCGAGGGTCACGCCGAGCGCCTTCAGCTGGTGCAGCGACGCGATGACTTCGTCGCCCTGGGCGGCCAGGCTTTCGGTGATCTCGAGCTGCAGCAGGCGCGCAGGCAAGCCGCTCGCGGCGAGCGCGGCGCGCACTTGAGCGATGAACGGGCCAGCCAGCAACTGCGCACGCGAGAGATTGACGCTCACGCCTCGCGGCGCGAGCGGGCCGAGATCGCGCCGCCACGCGGCCAGCTGGCGGCAAGCCTCACGCAGCACGAAATCTCCCAGCGCGCCGATCAGGCCCGTCTCTTCCGCGATGCCGATGAATTCCACCGGAGGCACCACGCCGCGCTGCGGATGCTGCCAACGCACGAGTGCCTCGACACCGGCGCAGCCGACGTCGGCCAGCGACACGATGGGCTGGTAGACGACGAAGAGCTGGTCTTCCGCGATGGCGCGGCGCAGGTCGGTCTCCAGCGCGCCGCGCTGCGAAGCGCGCTGTTTCATTCCCGGCTGGAAGATGCCGTAGCGCGCACCGCCGGCACGCTTGGCCTCGTGCATGGCGATGCTGGCCTCGAGCAACACCTCTTCGGCGTTGCCGCCTGCGGGTTCGCGCAGCACCACGCCGACGCTGGCAGTGATGTGCACCAGCGCCTCGCCGATAGAGAACGGCCGGGCGAGCGCGTCGACCACGCGCTGCGCGATGCCGCGCGCCTCGTCGACTTCGCCCATGCCCTGCAGCACCAGCACGAACTGGTCGCTGGCCAGGCGCGCCGCCACCGGCGCGCCGTGAGCGTCGGAGTCATCGCCGTCACCGCGGCGCAGGGCAGCGTTCAGACGCTCGCCCACGAGACGGAGCAATTCGTCGCCCACATGCGCACCGAGGGTGACGTTGACGCGATCGAACCGGTCGCAGTCGACCAGCATCACCGCGAAACGATGCGCGCCGTCACCCGCGGGGCGCGCGATGGCGCGAGCGATCCGCTCCATCGCGACAGCGCGGTTGGGCAGGCCGGTCAGCACGTCGGTGCGCGAGACGCCGCGCTCGAGGTCGAGCCGCTGCGTCTCGTGCCGCACGGCCGACGTGATGTCGCCGACGCTGGCGAAGAGCGTGCCGCCCGCGAGCTTCAACATCCGGATCGACAGGAAGCGCGGGAGCTGATGGCTGCGCTCGCCCGAGGCGCGCTGCTCGACGCAGAGGCCCTCGCACACGAGCCCGCACTCGGCATCGGCCGCGAGCCTGCGCAGTTGCGGCGCCGCTGCCTCGAGCGCATCGAACAGGTTGAGCAGATTGCCATCGGGAACGAACGGCATCAGCAACTGCGCCGACATCGGGTTGATCATCGTGATCTCGCCGGAAAGCGTGGTCTGCAGCAGGCCGATAGGCGCCCGATACAGGAACTCGATCAACGCGTCATAGGCGTCGCCCGGGTCGGCATTCATGGCTGCAGTTCCGCTGTGCGGTGCGGCCGGCATTGGGGTCCGGCCAGCTCTTGCGTCCACGCTGCGACCCGGTTCCTGCCGCCCGACTTGGCGGCGTAGAGGGCGGCGTCGGCACGCTTCATGAGCGCTTGGATGCTGCCGACCTCGCCCGTCATGCTCGCGACCCCGGCGCTCACGGTGTAGCGGATCGCCGTGCCGTCGAACTCGACCGACTGGGCCGCGATGGTCTGGCACAGCCGCGCCGCAACGACCTCGGCACCCTCGACCGGCGTGCCGGGCAACAGGATCGCGAACTCTTCGCCGCCCACGCGCGCCACCACGTCCATCGTGCGGAACGTCGCGGCGAGCGCGACGGCGAGATGTCGCAGCACCGCGTCTCCGGCCGCATGGCCGTGCAGGTCGTTGACGCGCTTGAAGTGGTCGGCGTCGACGAGCACGAGCGACAGCGGCCTCGGCTGGCGCTGCCAGCGCTGCAACTCGTGCTCGGCCGTCTCGAAGAACGCGCGGCGGTTGGTCAGCCCGGTCAGGTGATCGCACGCCACCGCCTGGCGCAGCGCCTCGTGCGCGTCCTTGCGGTCGGAGATGTCTCGAATGATCAGGCTGAAAGCCGGCTCGCCGGCCAGCGGCTCGGTGCCCGCTTCGAGCGGCGCGATCAGGCAGCTGCCCCAGAAACGCGAGCCGTCGGCTCGGTGCCGCCAGCCTTCGTCGAGACTCCAGCCGTCACGCCGTGCCTCGTGCAGACGGTCGAGCGCGTGGGCCGGCGACAGCGCATCGGCCGGGTAGAACAACGCGTAGGGCCGGCCGATGCTGTGCTCCGAGGTGTGGCCCGTGAGGCGAGCCACTCCCGGGTTCCAGCAGTTCACCTTGCCTTCGCGATCGAGCGTGATCAGCGCGTAGTCGCTGATGCCGGCGACGATGGTGTCGAGCCACTGCTGGCTTCGCAGCAGGGCGCGGTCGCGTTGCACCGAGAGCGAGACGTCGTTCAGCACGGCCATCAGCCGCATCTCGTCGAGCTTGAGCAACGTGAGGGAGAGGATCTGCGGCGGGCGCCGGCCCGGTGTGCCGGCGTCGACCTGCAGGTGCACGCTGTCGCACACCAGTCCGTGGCGCCCGGCGTGCGAGAGGGCACGGAGGCGAAGGTCGGGCGCCACGTCGCCCAGCACGTCGAACAGGTTGAGGAGTTCGTCGTCTCGCGAGAGCGGCATCAGCAGTCGGGCCGACATCGGATTGATCATCACGATCTCGCCTTCCAGCGTGGTCTGCACGAGGCCGATGGGCGCGAGATAGAGAAATTGCGTCAGTGCCTCCAGCTCCTCGGCAGAGCCGTCTGCTGGCGAAGTCATGCGACTCAGCCGCGGCGCTGCACGAGCACGAAGCGGAGCGGGGCTCCGGGCTCGGCCAGCAGGCGCAGCTTGACCTTGACCGGCCGCATGCGCAGCGTGAGCACGTAGTCGATGGTCGCGTCGAGGCCGGTGCCGGCGTGCACGGCATCTTCGAAACGCTGCGCCACGAGGAAGTTGTTCATGCAGGGTGCCACCACCGTGAACAGCGGATGCCCCTTGACGCGCTCGATCGACAGGCCGGCGCACTTCGACTCGAAGGCGTTGTAGGCCTGCACGACGCCTTCGGCATCGAAGCCGATCACGCCGAAATCCAGCGCGTCGAGCTCGCTGCCGGTGCAGCGCGTCAGGGCTTCCGACAACGCCGGATCCTCGAACGTCAGGGATAGCAATGTGCTCATGGAATCAGCTCGCCGGACGGCAATGAATGGGTGGGACCAAGTGATATCGGTCGATTTCGGCCGGCCTGTAGGGTGGACGCATACTCGCGCGTCGAAGCCCGAACACGGAGTGCGCGCCATGCCAGTCGCCGAGGGAAAGCATCTGCAGCCGGGCTCGAACGCCTCGGTGCCTTACCGCGCCGAGTACGAGGTCGTCGGCCGCGTGATTCACTACAAGGCCACGTTCGGCACGACCTCGGCGAACTCCACCCTCGACGGCCAGTTCGACTTCGATCCTTCGAAGCTCGGCGCCGCCGAGGCGGTCGACGCCTTCATGGCCAACCATATCGCCAAGGCCGATTTCGACGCCGCACCCTGACCGGAGCTCAGACCGCGCGCAGCGCGACGAAGCCCGGAGGCTGGAACTTCCTGACGTTCGCCGCAGGCGCCGCGGACACCGGCAGGCTCGGGCGCGCGTCGTGCCAGCGCAACAGCGCTTCGGCACTCACCGGGCGGCTCATGTGAAAGCCCTGGCCGACGTCGCAGCCGAAGCCACCGGCCACACGGTTGGTGACGTGGAAACGTTCGCGAGCTTGCTGGCGCGGCGGCCCGATGCGAACCAGACCTTCTGGCGCACCTGGTACTTCGGCCGCATTCCCTGGGCCCGCGAGACCGTCACGCGGCGAGCCTGCTGCGCAGCCGGGAGATGCGGGTGGTGTGCGAGAGCGCGTCAACGCGACGCGACCAGTGCGAAATACACTGGCCCGCAGATGCCGCGCGTCGAGGAACCATGAGCTTGCCATCCGTTCGCACTTTCCTCGCCGAGCACGCGCCCGACATCGAGATCCTCGAGGCGACGACGAGCACCGCCACCGTCGCGCTCGCGGCCGCCGCACACGGCGTCGAGCCCGACCGCATCGCCAAGACGCTTTCGTTGCGGCTGGGGAGCGAGCCCATCCTGATCGTGATGAGTGGCGAGTCGCGGCTCGATAACCGCAAGTTCAAGCAGCGTTTCGGCGTCAAGGCCAAGATGGTCGGCGCCGAGGAAGTGCTCGAGGCCACGAGCCATCCCGTGGGTGGCGTGTGCCCGTTCGGTCTGCCGCGGCCGCTGCGCGTCTACGCCGACGTGTCGCTGCGCGCGTTCGATGTCGTGGTGCCCGCCGCGGGTGACACGCACCACGCCGTGCGCATCGCGCCCGAGCGGCTGGCGGCGCTCACGAACGCGGAGTGGGTCGACGTGGCCCAAGACCGATCGCCGGCACCGGCGTAGCGAAAGAAGGCGCCGGCGATGCCGTGAATGCGCACGGAGGCGTTCTGCCCAAGGTCATCGCGCCGATGCTGTCCTACACCCATGCGGCACCAACGATGCCGCAACCGGAGAGATGCTGGCCGTATAAGTGGTTGCGTCTCTCGGGTGGGCTGCCCGCTTCGTCGTCGAACTTCCAAGGACACAGCATGAACACATCCTCCACACGGCCTGCGAACGCGGCGTCTGCCGACGCAGACCTCGCCGAGCAGGCCCGTCCTGGCTACGGCATTCCGTCACAGGACCCAACGCCCGCAGCACAGGTTCCCTTGCAGCCCGAAGAAGCCGAGCGCGAAGCCAAGTCGGTGTTCGTGGGTGGCGGCATGCTGGCGGGCGCAGCCGCGGGCGCCGTTGCCGGCGTGGTGGCGGGCGGTCCCGTCGGCGTGCTGGTGGGTGGCACGCTGGGTGCCGTCGCCGGCGCACTGGGTGGCGAGGCTGCCGGGAGCGTACCCAACCCTGCGCGACAGGACGACAAAACGCCCAAGCCTCCTTGAACGGGCACCTGAATCTCGCCGATCTGCCATTCGATCAGTTCGACGCAGACCGGGATCGCTTCAGCCGCGAGAAAAGACTTGCTTCGCCGTCGTCTTCACTGGTCCGCCGACAGGAATCTAAGGGCGCGGCAAGGCCGCATCAGCGCTGGCGATGTTAATTGAGGCGTGTCGAGCTGCCCCCAGAGTTGCCCCGGTGTTCTGGTGAGCAGCGCAAGGTTGGGCTGAGCAGTTCAGAGCGGTGGGCACGCTTCAGCTGCACACTGACCGAAGTCCTGCTTGCAAGATGCCCATCCCGTCTTGACCAGCGGCCACAGCACGGAGATCGCTGACGCAGCGAGCGAGAAACTGCTCGCCCACCAAATCACCCGGAACGGACTGCGCTAGACGTGCCGCATGCCGCCGAGCAGCACGAAAAACATGAACAGCGTCAGCGCGCGACCAACGACATCGCGAACAGGTCGACCTCGCCGGTCGTCTCATGTCCGCGGGAAGTGCCGCCTTCGCGCATGCCGCGCGCGCGGGCGGCGACCAGCGCCGGATCGAGAGTGAGAGCCATGTCGTTCTCCGTTCGGCCAGGGGCGCGGCACGGCCGCCGCGCCGGTGATCGCTGCGCAGCATAGGCAGGCCGTCGCCCCGGCTCGTGAACGGCGCGTGGAGGCCGGGTGGAGCCTGGCCGCACGCCGCGCCGGCGCCGGCATTCCACCGCAACTTCATGCGCTGCTCACGGCGCCGGCCGCCCGGCTGGCTAAGGTGTTCGCCGAAGCCGGCCTGCCGACGATTCCGTCGGGCTGGTTCGGGATGTTCCTGCCGGTCGGCGCAAAGCCGGCGACCGTGCAGATGTGGAACCAGGCGCTGAGCCGCGCTGCGGTGCTAGCGCATCAGCCAACATCACCACGGGGCAAGTGGACCGTGAAATCGTGCGCGAGCGCGGGCTTCCACTCAGCGATAGCCGACTACAGCAAAACGGCGTCCGCCTCGACGTCTGAGAGCTGGTCCATGCATTGCGCCCGTAACCCACACGCAATACACTGTCCTCATGAAGTCCGCCGTCATCCCTCAAATCCGCGTCGAGCCAGCGTTGCGCGCTGAACTCGAGTCGGTTCTCCAGCCGGGCGAAACCATGACCGACTTCGTCGAAGCGACTGTGCGAAACGCCATCGCTTTCCGGCGTGTCCAGACCGCATTCCATTCTCGCGCACAGGCAGCATCAGCGGAATACCACCGGGCGGGCGTTTCGGTGCCGGTCGAGACCGTTCTGAAGAGACTGCAATCCAAACTTGACGCCAAGCGCAAGCGGCTCGGCCGGTGAGCTTTGTCGTTCGGCTCGCGCCTACGGCCGAAGCTGACCTGGAGCGCCTCTTTGAGTTCTTGCTTGATCGAGCCGAGACAACCGAAGACCTCGATCGCGCCCAAGCCGCGATCAACGCCATTCAGGCGACGGCGCAATACCGGCTGGCGATCACTCCCTTCAGCTTCCGCAAGGCGGCCCAGAACCCAGCCCAGCGGGAATTGATCATCCCGTTCGGTGGCACGGGGTATGTGGCGCTGTATGAAATTGTTAGCACGTCGGAAGTTCTCGTGCTGGCGGTGCGCCACCAGCGTGAAGAGGACTATCACTGACGTCGATCGGCCGTGCCTGGGATCGCGTCTTAAATTCCTTCGCGCTTTGCGCGAACGACGCCGCTTGACGAACTGACAGTCGCTCCGCAGACGACGCTTCGCGTCGAGTGCTTCGGCCCGCCAGATCGCCACCCAGACACCCGCCACGCCCGAAGCCGGGCCGCAAGGTTCACGTCGGCAGGGGAAGCGATGAATTTGCGGCCGAGTTCATTGCCTGCGTCGCCTGATTCAGGCCTCAGCATGACGATGATCGGCCCTGTCGCCGTCGCTGGTCGAGCCGGTGCTTCATCGGGAGCGAACGGTTTTGTCAAGTGCAAATGTTCGTACTGGCGGTGAGACGGTTTGACCTCTACAGTGAATTCTTCGGGCGAACCGAACGGCATTGTCGACTGCAAAGCTCCGCCAAATGCCCGGGGAGCGGAGCCCTTTCTGACCCATCACGACTAAAGCGCGGACGACGCGTTCACAGTGGAGAAACACATGAAGGACAAGAAGCTCGACAGCGCCGAGACCCCCGGATCCGTCCCGTACCTCCTGCGCCTGCCCGCCGCTCTGTAGCCCGGCAAATCCACAGAAACTTGGACTTCTCGGGCTGTCTTGGCACGCCTTGAGAAACTGCCGAAAGTCCCGCCGACAGGAATCGAACCTGTATTTGCCGCTTAGGAGGCGGCCGTTCTATCCATTGAACTACGGCGAGCGAAGGGCACTGCGAAGAGGGTGCCGGTGCGGGCGCAGAGTGTAAGACCGGCCACGCTGCGGCTCGTGCTCGGGGCACCGCGGCCAGTCACTTCCAGCGCAGCGTCCAGTTCACATCCACGGCGTTGTCGCCTCCCGCCTCGGCACGCACGGTGATGCGCTGGGCGATGCGGTAGATGAGCTGCCAGGTGCCGGTGGTGGTGTTGAGGCCGCGCTCGTAGCCGACATACCAGCGCTTCGAGATCTGCTTGCCGAGGCTCACGATGGTGTCCTTGACGGCGCCCTGGCTCTGGCGCACCGAGACCTCGTCGAGGCCGATCGACTTGATCAGGCGGTCGGTCACGCCGGGGCCCTCGCCCGAAAGCAGCGCCACGGCGGCTTGCTGCAGCAAGGCCGCGTCGGCGCCGCCGCCGGTCTCGCTGGCGTGGCCGAGCACGAGCCAGCTGAGCTTGTCGAGGTCGGAGAGATCGGAGTCGCTGAACAGGCGCACGCGCGGCGCGAGCGCCGAGCCGGTGACCGTGACGCCGACGCGCACGTCGAGGTTGGGCCGCGTCGCCTCGATGTCGAGGCGCGGGTTTTCGACCAGGCCCGTGAAGGTGAGCACGCCGCGGTCGATGCCGAGCTTCTGGCCGTACGCCTGGTACGTGCCGTCGACGGTGCTGAGCGTGCCGTTGACGGCCAGGCGGCCGCCCGGCGAGGTGACGCGCAACTCGCCGCGCAAGCCCGCGTCGAGCCCGCGGCCGCGCACGCGCAGCTGCTCGCCCATGCCCACGCGCAGGTCGAGGGCCACGGCGCGGCTGCTGCTCTTCGCGGCCAATGCCGGAACCGCCGGAGCGGCAGCGGTCGCTGCTGCCGGCATTGCCGCAGATGCCGCCGGCGCCACGGACGTGACGGTGCCGCGGCTCGCGTTCACGAGCGTGGCCGGTGCCACGGCGGGCCGGCGCACGACCTCGACGTCGCTGCCGAGCGTGGGCGCGTCGGCGCGGGTGAAGTCGACCAGGCCTTCGTCGATGACGAACTCGCCGCTGAGGCCGATCGTCTTTGCGTCGAGTTGCAGCGCGGCGCTGCCGCTGGTGACGATGCGCCGGTCGACGCGGCCGAGCATCTGGAACTTCTCGGCCACCAGCCGCAGCTTGGCGACCGGTGCGTCTTCGAACGCGGCGTCGCCTTCGAGGCGCACGGTGCCGTTGCCGCCCTTCGCGGTGAAGCGCTCGATGTGCGCGCTCGTGCCCTGGAGCGCGATGGCCACGGTGCCGTCGGTCACGCTCACGCCTTCCACGAAGTTGCGCACGCCGAGGCCGGTGCCGTCGATGCGGCCCGTGTACTGCGGCGCGCCGAAGCGGCCGGTGAGGTTGGCACTGGCGCGCAGCTCGCCGGCGAGGCGCCAGCCGGGCGGTACCCAGTTGCCCCAGATGCCGAGCTGGTCGACACGTGCGCCGAGGCCGCCCTCGAGCGTGGCCTGCGCGTCTGGCCAAGCGGCGGTGGGCGATGCGCGGACCGTGGCGCCGCCCGACACCACGCCGAGGCTCGCGCCGGCCACGGCGCCGGTGAAGTTCCAGGTGCCGTTCGTTGCCGCGGCCGAGAAGCGGAGATCGGTGATGCCGAGGCGCTGGGTCTGCAGCTCGTCGGTGACGGTGAGGTCGCCCGCTGCGCGCTCGATGACCGCGTCGACTTTCACCGTGGGCGCGCTGCGCACGTCGAGCCGTGCGGTCACGGCGAGGTCGCCGCCCCAGCCGAAGTCGGGCTGCCAGGCGCGCAGCGCGGGCGCGACGGGAAAGGCATCGAGCGTGGCCTGCGCGTCGAGCTGCGCGGGCGCAGTGCCAACTCCGGCCAGCCAGGCGAAGCGGCTCCAGCGCAGCGTGGCGCCGAGCGCTTCGATGCTGCCGGGCTCGAGCGAAGCGCGCAGCGGGCCGCCGGCCCAGGCCACGCTGCCGCGCAGGTCGCGTGCGGCGAGCCACGTGCGAACAGGTGCGTCGACCGAGCGCGCGGTGAGCTCGCGCACGCTGCCGCGCCAGCCGGTGGCGCGCTCGTTGGT
>Ga0209511_1002918_pt1 | contig 13526 bp, 10 predicted proteins | sample SSSSmetaG_FD_184141 | JGI IMG/M metagenome (GOLD analysis project Ga0209511, IMG submission 184141) | Glacier valley bacterial and archeal communities from Borup Fiord, Nunavut, Canada, to study Microbial Dark Matter (Phase II) - ​SSSS... | ecosystem: Environmental > Aquatic > Freshwater > Ice >... | reverse complement strand
TTCATTGAAATAAATTTGAGTTTGATGATTCGTTTGGCTTTTTAATTTAGCCCCGTTTTTTTAAGTGGTCGCTGGTCTCCACTTTATAGAAAATTGATGTGGTCAGTCATAAAATATTTCTTGCGAAGCTTCCTGCAGCGTGCTGCTTTTTACTTTGATAACTATTGGATTGCAAATCCTATATTTGAAAGTTGCGGATTACAGATCTGCACCAACTCGGGTTTATTCATAAATTAACTAATCAAATACTGACATTTTTTGTGTTGGTGATGATTCTTTAAAAAACAACAAGGCATCATAGCTTTTGTCAAGGACGTGTTTCCGATAATTTAGTTTTTCATTCGTAGCGATATCTTCATATAGAGTACCTCCCGTATTTCTGGACAGACTTTTTGTGCTGACGAAAGTTTTTAATTCCGTATTGTTAATTAAACTGAAGTCTAGAAAATAAGAGGGATATTGGCATTTGGCAAAGAAAAAATCGTATGAATTATTGATGGCCTCTTTATAGAATGCCGGGGTGTAATTTTTTCTCTTTGTTCCAACAGAACCCTGGCTAAAACCAGTGCCTATTACAAAGAAATCTGGATGGAGTTGCGAAATATATTGACCCATTAGTTTTTTCATACTGTTATCCGTAGCTTTTGCAATATGCATGTTATGTGCATAGATTACCATTTTTCTTTGATTATTTGCGTTAAATAACCAATCACAGTTTTGGGCCATATACCTGTCTCTTTTTAATAAACTGCCTAGTGTTGATGAAGTCGCTACATCAATGCATTGGATAACAATTTCCATTCTCTGTTTAATTTCTTCGTTGGCAATTAATGGGTTGAAAGAACTTTGCAACAGTTTCAGCGTTTTCAACTTCTCCTTTTTCGAGGTTTCAGACAATTTATCTCTTAAATCAATCAACCTGCTTTTTAGTTCTGACGATAGAGATTGATGTTGTTGTAAAAACTTCAAAAGATCATCAACTACGTATCGGACAAATTGTGAATCACAACCATAAACCTTAACTTGTTCATCCCGTGTCTTGTTGGTATTGTATTCTTTTAACCACTTTATAAAACTCAGGATATCATAATTCATAAAATTTAAAAAGCCAATATTGTAAATTGCCTTATTAATACTCACATTCTCGCCTGTTATGTATTTATTTAGTAAATCGGTTCCACCATAACCGCTTTCAAATACAATAACTTTAAAATTCATGTTACTGATGAGGTACTTCATTATTTCAGTATGACCCTTCATAAACTCATGAGTACCATGTGTTGCCTCACCCAGTCCAACAATACGGCTTTCTTTAATACTTTTGTTCAGAAAGCTGAATTGTTCATTGTTTACTGCTGAATCCAATGAAATTGGTATTGCCGAGCTATTCAATTGTTTCAAAAGCAGAAGACTGTCCGGTTTTTCTGATCCTTGTGTCACAAAAGAACAACAGAATAGAAGGGCGATAATAAACAACTTTCCAAAAGATTTTTTATTCATTTAGTTTTCGTCTTTAAATTAAATTTGCTCCGGTCTCCCTCGTTTGCAATCACGAAGTTCCGGAACTCCGTTTTTTCGGTGAGGTTTTTTTCAATTGATTTTCTTTGTGAAATCTTTGTGCCCTTGTGTCTTCGTGGCTCTTTTTTCTTGCCACCAAGTCACCAAGCCACAAAGGAACACCAAGAAATTTGCCTGGCTTAATGACTTCGATTCCCCTCGGTTTAAAATGAGGGGGATTTGGAGATTGCAAGGCCATTATATGAAAGGTGCGGATTTATTATCCGCACCTGACCAGTTTTGCTTTCTTACTCAGTAAATTCAACAATTTGAGCTGAAACTATTACTGTGTATTTTCTAACGATTGGGAATAGTGAACATTTAATTTCAACCGTTTCATTGATTATTGCTTTCGAACTACCAATCATATTGGCTTTTGATAGCATATTTACTCTCGCTTCCGCGACCATTGCTTTTTTTGTAAGCCCGCCAATTCCGAAAACATACGTTGCACGTGATTCACCTTGCACACTGGCAATCACTTTAAAATTGTTCTTCGATAACACAACTTCAGTTGTATGGTTGTTTAAATTTGTTGTTAATCCGCTGTGTACTGCGCAGCTTGAAAGCAGAAAAGTAATGCTGATTAGTAAAAATGAAACTTTTTTCATTGAAATAAATTTGAGTTTGATGATTCGTTTGGCTTTTTAATTTAGCCCCGTTTTTTTAAGTGGTCGCTGGTCTCCACTTTATGAAAATTAATGTGGTCAGTCCTAAAATATTTCTCCGATCCCCCTCGTTTGTAATAGCTTGCCCCATTTTTTCGGGGAGGGGTTTATGGTTTTGAGTTTACAACTCATTTTAAATTTCCAATATAATATTTATCATTTCTTTGATTTCTGTATTTTCATCTGCTGGGTCTTTTGATGTCATTATATGTTATAAAAATCGTTGCAAACGACTGACAACTAAGTACTGCGGCAACAATTCTCTGTCAGCTAAAGCAGACTGCAATAGATGTCTTCCAGCCTTTCTCCATTTCCGTTGCTTTTAAGCAACTTGGAAAAGAGATTTAAGATGAAAATGCTTTAGCATCATTATTTGCACGTGAAATCTTTTAATTTACAGACTTCTTCTTCTCAATATTCTTATCAGTTACTAAATCGCTCTCAACAGATATTTTCCAGTTTTCATCGAATTTTTTAAGAATCAGATATGATGGATAATCTGTTACCTTTCGGTTTATAGTTACCTCTTTAGTAAAGCTACATTTAACCTCATTCTCGTTTAATTTCTCAGTTAAGATTTCACCAATTATTTGTTGCTTAAAATCGGGATATTTCTTTAAAAGATCCACTTTTTTCTGGATTAGAATTTTTTTTGGAAGTATTGTATGGTAAAAGTTTACTGCTTCCGTGAAGAGGTCAGAAAATAAAATCATATTATTAGTGTTATGGGCCTCATTCCAACTCATTACAATTTTTTGGCACCTTTCCTCTTCATCTTTATTTAGAAGTATGATATTAGCATTTTTTTTTACCTCCACCTTTTGAACTGTCATTAATACACTAGCATGATGATGTCCTGTTATTGCTCCCCACAAAGTGCCAGAAACTCGAAGTACTTTCCCGCTGTATGAAGCAAGATCAAATCTTTTAGTCTCTGTAAGATGAATTTTAGTAACCCCTATTTTCCCATTGTTACTCTCAATGTCTGAACTTTGATTCATATTTATTGGTTTCTCAGGGTAGAGAATCCATGAATCTTCAGGTTCATCGATCTTCGGTGTTTCCCCAAATCCAGGACGACCATAAAATTTTTCAAGTCTTACCATTCCCGAAATTGTTGAAATGGCTGGCTCATATGAATAATATCCCTGCTTATGCTCCTCTATTTTCTTTATTTCAGTGGTTTTTGGATTATCCATAATTAGGACAGATAATTTATTCGGTTGCTCCTTTAATTTTATATATGGCACCTTGTCATAGTCTTCATACTTAAAGCTATATATAGCGACAGTAGTTCCTTCAAAATTAACTTCCTTTATTACTTCCCATGTGGCAGTACGAGTAACGTCGTCCTTTTTAAAAAAATACAACCATTCTGGATTAAGACCTTGCTGCATTGATCCTGTACACCATGATGTTCCAAATTCATTATTCCCTTGAAATCTAACAAACTTTCCTGAATCTTTGGCTTTTTGTAAGATCTCGGTAATGTCACTAATGTTTTTCTGAGCTGATAATGTGTAAGATAACAAAAATGATGCAATTATTAATAAAGATAAAACTTTAAGTTTTTTCATATTGTTTTTTTGAATTCAAATTTCATTACAAACTATTGGCATCTGCTTGTTACAAACGAAGGGTGATTGAAATTCTGTATATCCCTGATATGTAAAAGGAATATTCAACGTTTCTGTTATGAAATTTATAAATGCAATATCATCTTTACTTGCCTTTTCATTTCCGATTATCATTAACTCAAGACTTTTCTTGTCATAGACCGAACGTTCATAGTAATCTAATAGTTGTCCTAATCCTTGCACTATACATTGCCTTGCAGAATTGTAAGGTTTCACTTCAATTAATATAGTTTTTCCATTTGAATGAAGTGTTATATCGACGAAATCTTCTTCCATTTTTACGTTAGCACAAGCAAGAACTAATTTGTCATAAACATTTTGTTGTATTTTATTGTGAAGTATCGTTTTTAAATACGTTGCAGAAACTTCTATCAGTTTTTCTTCGACATTTTTTTGTTGTGTAATTTCATTTAACTTTCTAGCTGTCTCTGCTGTGTCGGCATATAGGCCAAAGATTTTCGAAATAAGTTCTGGCTTTTCAATTTGATAGATGCTTTGTCCATAGCCCAATTCAAACGTTCGCTTTATTCCGTATTCAAGAAATTCGACGTTGATGGTATGTCCTAAACCTTGTGGAAACTCCGCATTGTCATGTTGATAAACTATGCCTTCTTTTTTAGTAACAACAGCGTAACCAACAATGTCAAGCCTTGCTGTATTGCCAATTGGTGCACCCGTTCCTTTCAAAGCGATTATGTCACCTGGTTGAAGCTGCATAAATCTTCTCATTTGTCCAATAGATGAAGGCTTCTCTCCTTGGCTTTTAAGTAAAATTTCAAGTCCTCTTGGGTTTTGATTGTAATACTTTGTCAAGTCAGTGTTCCACGCAAACCCAATTGCTACAACATTTTTGTGCAAACAATAGGGAACTATGTCCTTATTGTTTGGATCACCGTATTTTGTTCCAACTAAATAATAATTGCTCATAACATTTATGTTGTGTGAAGGGTTGCGGGTAACTTATTTATTCGCCTTAAACCTAAATGTGGTGTACAAAGCCAATCAAATTTCATATGCTTTACACCCCTTTTAAGAGTTTTAAAGTGCATACTATTTTTCTTTGTAAAGATAATCTTTCCGATCAAAAACACCTTTAAAAAAATATATATTTATTGTAACCTTTTTTTTGAGACCTACGTAAAAGGAACCATGCAATCAATTTAGGGGTAATCACATTAAGAAATCGAAGACCTATGCGTTTTTCTGCCTGTTTATGTTTCCATGAATTTGGGGGGGTGTTAAGAAGCAGCGGGGCGAATGCCCTGTCAGGATTCCAAATTCTGACAGGGCTGAGCGTAATCTGCACTTAAAACCGGCGGATTACTGCGATTGATGTTGTTGGTTGGGAGGAAATCTCAAATTTTTTAAATAAATACCTGATAAAAAAATGAAATATTCACAGCGCATTTTTTATAAATGTTTGTTTATGTATAAGTTAAAAGTCGTAAACTTTATAAATGTAAAAATATGAATACAAAAATGATGAAGGTGAGCACAGTCGTGCTTAAGTTTCCTACGGTGGTTGCTATTTTTCTTGTCTATGCAAAAGCTATTTACAAGGCAATGTTCGAAAATCCACTCTTCGTAGCTTTTGCTACGAAAATAGCAATTCTGATTACTGACGTTATTGTACTCGATGAAGCTGAAACTGGTTTTAAAAAGGTCAAGCCTACTCATACTGCTTCAGATCGTAATGCGGCGCTCGAGAAGGTAAAAGGAGATTTGCGCACGTTGCGTAACTATGTACAAGAGTTAGCCGATGCCGATCCCGCCAATGCAGAGTCGATTATTGAAAGTGCCGGTATGTCAGAAAAACAACAGGCTTCACATAGCAGGCGAAAGAATACAGTGAAAGACGGTGTTGAATCAGGGTCAGTCGATTTAACAGCTGAAGGTGCAGGGCCTCATGAATGGCGCATCAGCACCGATGAAATAACCTGGACATTTTTGCCTGCAACCCTGACAGCCAAAACCATCGTAACTGGTCTTAGGCCAGGCGTAACTTATTACTTCCAAAATCGCATGATGCTTCCAAATGGCGAAAAGAGCGAATGGAGTCAAAGTGTGAAAATAATGGTCCGGTAATCATTCGTTTCCTCACCGGATAATTGATGGTGCATTCCTGTTAGCCGAAATACACGGATTAACAGGAATGCTTCTTTTTTTATCAAATCGATTGTAATTTAGGAAATGTCAGTAGTAAATTAGGAAATGATGTTAGCGATTTAGGAATTTTCGATTGCAAATTAGGAAATGATGTTAGCGATTTAGGAATTTTCGATTGCAAATTAGGAAATGATGTTAGCGATTTAGGAATTTTCGATTGTAAATTAGGAAATGATGTTAGCGATTTAGGAATTTTCGATTGTAAATTAGGAAATGATGTTCGTATATTAAGAAGGACCGAATGATTGTTGGGAAATTTGGTTTAAAACCGCGGATAAATCGGTAGAGACGCACGGCCGTGCGTCTCTACCGATTTATAATTCGTTGTTTATAGGTTATGGCTCCAATCCTATTTAATCACTCCGGTTTTGCTTTTGCATTCAGCGCATCACGAATCATTTGCCGAAGTTCCAGCTGTTTATTCTTAACCTCGTATCTTGCCGTAGGACGGTAAAGCTCGGCAAACCTGCATTTGGCTAAACCATATTTCATATCGTCCATTGTACCGGTTATATTGATTCCAAATTTCAGCGGCAAAGGACTGTCGACCACCGAGACATGGTAATCGAAACTAAGATCGAGGTTATGTCTTCCCGCGATCACCGCTTTGTATTTATCCATCACAATCAGGAAAGGGTAAACGTCCACCTCCTGTTTAAAAACAGTAAACTCGGCTGATAAACTATCTACCTTGTTGTTTGTCTTTTTATTGAATCGTAATGTCTTTGCAATTTCGCTGAATGTGGGTCCATCCATTAATACAAGGTCCTGCCCTTTAATTGAGGCAGCGCCGCGTATGGTCGATTTCTTCGGATTGTAAAGCGAATCCATGTATGTTTCGACCGCCATATGGAACTCTCCTTTCCCTCTGAACGATCGCAGCATGGGCATCATCGAATCGATGTCGGGAATCATTTTCAACAATTCTTCTATTTCGACATTCATCATTTTACATTCAAGACCCATAAAAAGATGGTTCTTTCGCGGGGTACGATACATTGTTGTGATCTGCATCCTTGCTGCAGGTGTCGTAAAGTCAAAATCATCCAAAACCAGCAGACCATCTTTTACGCGCACGCCCCCTTTAATCATCTTCGCCGAATCGGCGCCAAATGTTGCGGCAGCAATGCTTACATTCATCAGCAGATCCATCCCTTTTGGTACCATATATGGCCCTCCGGCCACCGCATTTATTGAATCTTGTGCCACGTCGCCTATTCCGCTTGTAAGATTCATTAGTTGCATCGCATCGGTATGGTTGCTTACAAAGTCGAAATTACCCCGCAGCAGCGAATCGTTCCTGAAATACGACAGTACATTACTGAGTGTTCCTTTAAGACTAAAGTCGGAGTTATCGATTTTGAGTTTGCTCTCTTTGATGTTCCATACTTCGGGATCGAAATTCATTTGAATGGATGGAATTTCGAGCGGATAATTCAGCGACGACAGGTTGATGACACCCTTGTCGATATTTACAAAGCCTTTTACAAGCCATTGCAGGAAGATATCCTTTTGCTGCTGGTCGTTCACAATATCGGCGTCGAGTTCGACCTTATTCATCTGTGCGGAGTCGGCCCCCATCTTCATTTTCAGGTTCTCGCTGCTGTATTCCAGTTTTATCTTCGGTTGAACCTTGTTGTTCAGTACATCGGCATTCAGTTTGACATGGTCCGTTTTGAGATGACTTGAACCCATTGCGGTTGCCAGATCGCCGCAATTGAAGTTGAGCTTAATCTGTGGTTCCATCTTCTTCCCTTTTTGCGGAAGCAGCGTAAATTGTCCGGCAGGTTTCTGCGCGGCAAAATGAATGGTATCCATTGTGGCAGCAACAGAATCGAGTGTGAAGGTGCAGGCCACATCGGGAATCCTTGTTGTATCCATTACATCAGAGGTCTCCAGCGAAATCAGCGCATTCGTTAACAACGCGTTGTAACCTTTGAGCTTGCTTGTTTCAAGACGCTTCGAATTTACTTTAAGAGCGATAAACCGCGTGTTTTTCGACGACTTTTTCGGATTAGGCAATGCGAAATCTATTGAAGAATCATCAGTCTTCAACGACAAACTATCATAGGTTGCATCGAAATCCGAGAGTTTCACGGAGCCGGAGAGTTTCATCCGTTCCAGTTGCATTTTTTCGACCTGAGATAGCGAGAAAAGTGATTTTACCTGTCCCGAAACATTACCCTTTACTTTCATCTTCATATCAGCAGGTATCATCGGTGCAAATTCCGAAAGCAGGAGATTTGCATCGGAGGTCAGGTCGCACACAATATCGGTAAAGAGATGCGTTATTTTTCCATTGGTTTTAACTGTCGACTTTGGCGTTTGTGCGCTGAACTGATCAATGCGGACATACGACGTTGTATCATTTTTCAAATCGGAATAAATGACGATATCCCCGTTGATCTTGCTTAAAGGAACGGGGAAGGCATTGTGTTGAAGCGCACCCTCCTGAAGTACCATGTGAAGATCCATCAATGGCATCAGCGAGTCTGTGTAAGCGCCCTTAATTTTCCCATCGGAAGAGAGGAATCCTTCGGCAGACGCAACACCCTTTATATACGAACGATAGGAGGGAGGTATCAGCGCAAGTAATTCGGAAACCGGCCACGATTTAAACTGGTATTTCAGGTCGGAGAGTATTTGCTTGTGAAGCGTATCGTTTTCGATCGATCCGCTGAACGTAAGTTTCAGGTTGTTGACCGAAGCCTCCGCTTCGCTGAATGTGACCAGCTGTTTCGATAAAATAATCTTTGCGGGTGCATCGAGACTGAATGAAGCATCCTGCAGGTAACTTTCACCTTCATAGATCACCGAAACGGTTCCCTTGCTTACATTCACGTGTGCATTAACCGTGTCGGAGATCAACGATCCCGAAAACTGAGCGGTCATATTATTTACCCCTGCCTGTAGTTTCTGCGATTGATCGATGTACGAAATGTTGATGTTTTTCAATGCGACATCCGCAATGTTTATAAATTTAAAAGGCATCGCAGATTGAGCGGTATCGGCAACCGAAGCCATTGTATCGGCACGAACAATATCGAAATTGGTAAGTCCCAAACTATCAATAAATGCATTGACAGTTCCGTTACTGATCTGCAAACCGGTTAGCACCAATTCATCGCGTTTCCACAGTGCTGCCACATCGACAATGCCCACAAACTGTCCGGCACGAACAAGCGTATCGGCCGGGGAATTGGGTATCGGATTTATCAATGCAAAATGGTTTACTTTAAGTCCAAAACGGGGAAAGGTGCTGAAAAAGGTGAGCTCCACTTCTCCGATTTCTGTTTTACAGTTGATATATTTGGCCGCCTGTGTGCGAACCAACGGCGTTAACTTTTCAGGTGTAAACACAGACCATACAACAATACCAATGGCTAATATCAGCAGGAATAACAACACCGAAAGCAGGATCAGTATCCTTTTGAGGTTCTTTTTCACACGTTTGGCTTACTTTGTAAATGAATACGTTTTGCCAAAGCTGTCTTTGTATTTTAAGGTGGTGGCAGTCAGCTCTGTTACAGTATATACTTTGGGCACACTTCCGCCTGTTTCGATAATGTGAATATGGGTTAATTCAGATTGAGAAAGCGTCCACGTAAAAGCCTGGCCTTCGGCTTCTGATACATCATCGCTGGTATCCCAGGTTGTACCGGTTTTATTACTCTGGTATTTGTAATGGAGTGTTCCCGACACCCAACTTCCTATCAGGAATGATTCCTGAAACGATTCTTCTTCAACGGGTGAGCAGGAATTAAATATTACAGCCATCAGAACAACTAAGCAAACGACGATCTTTCTCATATACAATATATTATTTGATAATTTAAAAATAAGTTTTTTTAATAATTTCAATATTAACAATAAATTTCCGGAATCGGTACTTAAAGGAATCAGAAAACTAAATTATTACTTTTGTAAAAGTTATTCAAAAATCTATTGTGCAAAATTAACCCGCTTATGATAGAACCAATCAGAATGCAGGGAGACAAAAAGGGGACAATTGTAAAATAATTAAGTAATAAAGCAATCGCCCGATTTATTCAGGATATGAACAAATCGGGCGATCATTTTTTACATCGGACTAAGTCTTACTTCCGTTTTTTATTTTGTGTCGTGCACCACCATTTCGTGAGTTACCGGCATCGCTTTGCGATAAACAGCCGAAACACCGCAGTAGCGTTCGTGCGATAGGTTGATTGCTTTTTCGAGTTTTTCAACCGGGAGATCCTTTCCCCAGAATTCGTAGATGATGTGCATACTCGTATAATGAACCGGTTGTTCTTCCGATTGCTCTCCCTCGACTTTCACATCGAAATTATCGAGTTCAACCCTCATCTTTGCAAGGATCGAAACAACATCCATTCCGGTACATCCGGCAAGTGCAACCAGCATCAAAGGTTTCGGACGTGGTCCAAGGTCTTTTCCGCCGACTTGTTCGCCTGCATCAAGCATCATTTTATGTCCGTTCACATCGGCTTCGAATGCCATCCCATTTTTCCAGGAAATACTAATATCTTGTTTCATTTGTGATTAATTTGATTGGTTTAATTTTCTGAAAATAAGGTAATAAGGTCATTTCCTATTTCTAATATGCCTTCTACTGAGGTTGAAAAACAAGATAAGGTTTTAAAACCTTATTTTATGAACCTTACCTTAGTAGCAATATTTGGACCAGTAGCCACTTAAACCTTATTACCTTATTGCTTTTCAAGCATTTTATACTTTGTCGTCTATCGAACTCAGTTGAATATTAATTCAACGAGACTTTCAGAACATCGCTGATGGCGGTTTTGAAGGTATCTTTGGGTAAAGCGCCCAACGACATCTGTGGCTGCCCGTCAAGCGGAATAAACAGGATAGAAGGAATGCTCTGGATACCAAACATCGATGATAATTCCTGCTGTTCTTCTGTATTTACCTTGAAAATAGTCAGTTTCTCACCATATTCCGCCTGCAACTCTTCGAGGATAGGGGCAACCGTTTTACATGGGCCACACCAGTCGGCATAAAAATCGATGATGGCGGGTACTGTTCCTTCAAATTTCCACTCTTTGTTCAATTCAAAATTGAATACTTTTTCTTTGAAACTCTCTTTTGTTAAATGTTCAAGTGCCATAATATTTAAATTTTAAAGTTCTTTATTTAAAAACATGCTAATAGCAATAATTGTTGTGCAAATGTATTGAATAGTTTGGAATAAAAAAGGTTTTCAATAAAAATATTTGCTATTAGCAAAAAATGTGTTTGTAAATAGTTGTCTTCTTTGTAGTTTTGCGAAAAAGAAATTTTACGACAATGGAACCGACGGCTGGAATACTGAGTATGGTGTATGAGATGAAGAAAAAATGCGCACGAGTCGATCAACAGTTGATGGACGATCTGAATATTTCGCAGTCGGAATTGCTTTTCTTCTCGGCACTCGACAATTGTGCGGGTTTAAGCAGTCCTGAATTGGCGAAGAACATGGGTCTTTCGCTTTCGCGGATCAGTCGTGTGGTCGATAAACTGGTTGTGAACGGATACCTCGACCGAAATACCGATGCGACCGACAGGCGTGCCATCACATTGTGCCTTACACTAAAGGGAAAGGTGGTTCGCAGTAAGATCGATGAGGTCAGGAACGAATGTGAAGCCAGAATCCTCGAAACAATCCCTTCCGAAGAGATTGAAAGGTTCAGAGACACAATTTCCAGGATTGTGAAGAATATGTGAACCCTTTCTATTTTGAATTTTATTTTTTACAAGCAATTGTAGTCATTAAGGTCATTTATAGTCATTAAGAAGTCATTTATCATTAAGAAATCATGCGAATCAAGAGTTGATAAATAATTAAGATGATAATGCCGAAGGCATGATATTATTATAGCTAAGTTGGATGAAAAAGCATTAAAATGCCGAAGGCATGACAGATTTATGTCACCACTACGTGGTTTAAAGCTGCTTTATCCAATAATTTCTACAATCATTACAACCCTTCGGGTTTAAAAATCCAAACTTTGATTCGCCTAAATCATTAATAGTCATTCATTGTCATTTCAATGACCCAAAAACGACCTTCTTTAATGACCATTAATGACATGAGTGAGAATTACGGATAACCATTATTTTAATCAAACAATCAGATTTATAACTTCTTTCCTTTTAATTTGTAATAAAAGAGCCGCAATTTGTTTTGTTTGTTCAGGTAAACACTGTAATTTATTTATTTTTCCTATTTTTGTGGGCAATTGTTGTTCGATAAACTAACGGACACATAATTGATTCAAATACAGTTGTTTAATTTTTCGGCTTAACTTGCTGACAAACAAATTTATATGATTAAATTGATTGGGTGCTTACTCTTTCTGCTGCCGTTGGTAGCCATTTCACAAGAGGTAAAAAAAGAAAATCCTGTATCGTTCTACGGCTTTGTACGAAGCGATTTTTACCTCGACACCTACAAAGGTCTCAATGCATTTCAGGACGTTTTTTACCTCTTTCCCAACTATATCGGAACCGATGCCAATGGTAAGGATATCAATGAGCAAACAACAGCCAATTTTGTTTCGGTCGTCACCCGTGGTGGGGTAAACATCAATGGTCCCGAAATATTTGGCGCTAAAACAACAGGCTGTATTGAAGTTGATTTTGCCGGAAAACCCGAAATATTTCTGATCAGGCTTCGTAAAGCGTACACCCTTTTTACATGGACAAAAACAAAACTCCTTGTCGGACAGACGTGGCACCCTTTTTTTAGCGGCGATGCTTTCCCGCGTATCGGTGCATTAAATACAGGAACTCCTTTTCAGCCTTTTAACCGCAGTCCGCAGGTGCGATTCGATTACAAAGCCGGTTCTTTTACCTTATCTGCCACCGGATTGTATCAGCAGCAATACTTATCGGTCGGACCAATCGGTTCATCGAATACCTATAAAAGAGATGCCGTCATCCCTGAAACAGTTTTCAGCTTTGAATACAATAAAAAAGCATGGACGCTTGGTGCCGGAATCGATTTTAACCGGATCAAACCACGCGTTTCGACAACTGGCAGCGATGGAAAGATTTATGTGACCGATGAATGTCTCAATAGTACATCACTCATGGGTTATGGTCGATATTCATCGGGGAAACTGATGATGTTGCTCAAAGGTTATTACGGTCAGAACATGGCGCATCTGACATTAATTGGCGGTTATGGCGTTGAAACCTATAATCCTCAAACGGGAAAAGAGACTTATACAAATATCAGCAGTTATTCGACCTTGTTTAATATCACCTATGGAACCAAATGGAAACCGGGATTGTTTTTAGGATATCTTGAAAATCTTGGAAGTGCAGATCCGTTGGCAAGTAAGGGCGGGAAAGCAGATGTTTGGGGATGTGGTATGAACATCATGAATATGGTTCGTGTAAGTCCTTCCATTTCGTACAGCGTCCCTAAATTTCTGTTAACTGCCGAATACGAACGGACAACCGCCGCCTATGGTGTTGGCGAGTTTAATTTTGAGAA
>Ga0209511_1002916_pt1 | contig 13531 bp, 9 predicted proteins | sample SSSSmetaG_FD_184141 | JGI IMG/M metagenome (GOLD analysis project Ga0209511, IMG submission 184141) | Glacier valley bacterial and archeal communities from Borup Fiord, Nunavut, Canada, to study Microbial Dark Matter (Phase II) - ​SSSS... | ecosystem: Environmental > Aquatic > Freshwater > Ice >... | reverse complement strand
CTATTTTGCCTCTTTCGCCAATTTTAGGGCTAAAGTTGTTGTATAATACTTTGTGATCATATTCGGAACTTCCCATTCAGGAAGCTTTCCAGCTTTCAAATACTCAAGATATTTCGCGGTAACCTGACCAAAATGAGACTCATGACCAACTTTAAGTACTTCAGGTATCACCACCTTCCAGGTGGTCTTATTCACATTTTCAATTGTTAGACCGGTTTGTGGAAGTGTTTTCACTACCTTATCCAGATTAGTTGCGAATGCTCCTAAATCTTGACCATCTTTGGCAACGATGTACAATGTAGGATCGTACTTTTCTTCTACTCCCTGACGGATCTCAAGACTTGAAAGTGAACCACGCATAATTGAATAGTGGGTATCGCCAGTACCTTCGGGGGCTTTATAGTTCCAAACGACAGACACTTTTGCAACGGCTCCTTTTATTTTATAAACAAACTCACCATTTGCGAATACATTCAATTTGTCATCTTTCACGTCTTTAGTAAGATAGTCGGGATACTGTTCCATCTTTGTAACTTCTTTGAACTCGTCTTTAGATAATATTGTAGGCCAGCGCTTTGCTGCAATCATCTGAATATCTACTTTCTGCACTACCTGATCGGGAAAACAACCCCATTGCACAAGATCGACAAGGTGTGTTGTCACATCAACAATTCCCTCTCCCTGTTGTTCAACATCAAAGAACCAGGCCGGACGGACCAACGTATTGCCGGATACACTTTTATAGAAATGATGAACACTAATTTTCTCAACAGCCGGTTTTTCCACGGTTCCGGAATCAAGTTTTCCAAAGACATCAGGCAACATCGAAAGTTCACGCTGAAGAACAGTCGTTACCGAAAATCGTTCAGTCATAATATCATAAAGCAACACACCCTTCTCCCTTGCAATGTTGAATGCTTCTTCAAGTACAGGAAATTCATTGGCGGTGATCACCATTGGTTTATCGGCCAAAACATTAAGTCCAGCTTCGACCGATTTTTTGATATAATCGGCTTTAATCCGGTTGTTACCCGATAAAACGACCACATTACCTGGCTTATCGGAAAGCATTTTTTCGAGATAATCGCTTCCGGTATAAACCTTTTCATTCCATGCCGTTGGTTTCTCCGCCCTTGAGTTATAACCTTCAATCCGTTTAAGGTGCTCCTTTAAATCGTTTCCTTCTGGTGCGTACACGAAAACATCGGGACTAACCTGTTCATACATATTTTTTTGAACAAGCGCTGCGTGAAAATGACCCGGATCGAGCGTCATTAGCTTCACCTCTCCTTTTGCGCCTGTAAACGGAGCAGGTTTCGAATCTTCCTTTTTAGCGGGTTTACCACCGCCTCCGCACGAACTTAAAGTAACCGTAACTGCAAGTGCCATAATTGGTAATAATGATCTATTCATTTCTGATCTTTCGTTGGTAAATATTTATTTATTAGATATTCATTTGTCATTAAACATCAATCTTTACAATTTGCAAAAATGATATAGCGGGATCACCTGATATCCGTAACCGGAAAAAGGTGATCCCGCTAAATTACGACTTAATTTTAACCTGCCAATACGATAAGGAATGCATTTGTCAACTTTTAAAATACAATAAAATCCATTCACTTTGAAGATTACAAATGGCAAACTCCAAAATAAACGACAAGAAAGAATTATTATCTTTGTTATTGAAAAACAGTAAAATATGAGTGACACTATAAAAAGCATTACTATCCCAGATGAAGTAGTAATGAGTAAGATCTATTTAATCAGAAATGAGAAAGTAATGCTTGACAGGGATCTAGCCGAACTTTACGGAGTAGAAACGAAATACTTGAAAAGACAAGTAAAAAGAAATATAATACGGTTTCCTGAAGATTTTATGTTCGAGTTGACAGATCAGGAATTTAAAGATTGGAGGAGCCAATTTGTCACCTCCAATGACGATAAAATGGGGCTTCGTTATGCACCTTTTGCATTTACGGAAGATGGTGTTGCACAGTTATCTACAGTTTTAAGTAGTGAAAGAGCCATCAAAGTTAATATCCAAATCATTAGATTGTTCAACAAGATGCGCAAGATGTTGGTGACACAAAAAGACATCTTAAACAAACTGGAAGAATTGGAAAGAAATGATGTTGAACAGGACAAAAAAATAGAACTCATTTTTGAATACTTAAATGAGCTTGAAAAATCCAAACAGCTGGAATTAGAACAGAAAGACCGTATCAAGGTTGGTTATAGACACTAAAAAGAGTTCAACGATTTACCAAATAGCCTGCTTTTTAAAAATCTCAAACAGCTCACCAATCTTAGCCTCAACAGAGCTCCCACCATGTACCAAAACACGATAACAAAGTTTCAGCTTTTCGCCCTTTTTCATAAAAGTCTCTTCGCCGTTTTGGGGCCAGTACATCGGTGTTGGTGAAATAAATCCATAATCACGTGTGAACCAAGGCGAGGGATACCAGGGATTTGATGGGTGTTGCAGTATTGCCAAACCTTCAATAAAGTCCCCTCTTTTCCCGGAAAAATCGATCCAGGGCGATGGCTTACCAAAAGTATCCTTCTCCCCTTTTGCACTTTCCGCATTGATCATTGTCCCACCGTTCTTTACGGAAAGATCAGCAGCCATACGGGCACTAAACAGCGAATGATTTGTTTTACGGATATGAACATCAATGAGCATCTCCATCGTTATTTCAACATCCATCTGACGGACTGTGGCTGATGGTGAAGTAATCGTAATCTTTCGACTGTCTTTTACAGGTGAAATAGCTCCCGGACGACTCCAGATGCACTCGTCAGAAATTATGACGGTATCGCCGCCTTCCTGAAGAATTTCAGCATTTACGGAGATAATCCGGCCTCTCTCCAACCCTTCCTGCCAGTAATTTCCCCCATTCACCATATCGCAGCCAAAAAACAGAGAACTGTGGTGAGGATATTCCCCATTCCGCATTGAGGTGACTGAGCCACCTGAAAGCGGACCATTCACAGGGTAGAAAAAGGGATATTTTTCGTCGGAAGAGAAAATATAACTCGTGAAATATTGCCCATCGATGGTGACATTTATTTTTGAACCTACTTTAACTGCATTAATCTTTGCTGCCTGAATTTGGGAAAACCCAATCGTTAAGATAATAAGGATGGCTAAAAGCTTTATTTTAATCATATTCGAAATTTTAACTCTTTTTTGAAACTGCATTTTCTACCACATAGTCACATAGATCACATAGATTTTTAAACTATGTGACTATGTGGTAATTTTCATCTACATTTTAATATAACTCGTTCCGTAAGGGAAACGTTGCGACCTTGAAAGCATTTTGTTGGCTTCATCGTCCTTGACAAACATTTCAGTTTCGGGATTCCAATCTAACTTGCGTCCCAGTTTCATCGAAATATGAGTGATCAGGCAAATGGAGCAGGCACGATGACCAATCTCCACAGGTGAGATAGGGGCTTTACGGGTCTTGATGCAATCGAGCCAGTTACCATGCTGATTATCTATTTTGTACAAATGGATTTCATTTTCTCTGATGATGGAGGAAAGGATTTTCGGATCGCTCGCATCGAGTGCTTTGCTACTTTTACTGGCTAAAACCGGATCGCTGGCCGAGGCAGTATAGTCACCTCGCGTAACAAAGATCCATCCTTCAGAGCCTTCATACCTGATTCCGTTCGGATAACCACCACTTGTAATCATCGTGATGCCATTTTTATATTCCGCAACAGCAATAAATTCACCATGAACATTCCAAAGTCCTGATTTAGGAAATTGCGCCATTGAATTGACTGATATCGGACCTGTATATTCGGTATCCATTCCCCACGCAGCAGAATCGAAATGGTGTTGTCCCCAACCGGTAATCATACCGGCGCCGAATTGTTCGCAACGCAACCACCCCGGACGGTCAGTCAAACTGTTTTGCGGGTGAATACGCATTTCAGTGTAGTAAACCTCCGGCGTTGAACCGAGCCACATATCGTAATTCAAATTTTTGGGAACCGGCATTTCAGGAGCTTCCGGACCTGCAGGATCACCAGGTAAACCGATTTTCACAGTGTGTAATTTCCCAATTCTGCCATTGCGCACCAGTTCTGCTGCAATTCTGAATTGTGGCATTGCGCGTTGCTGGGTTCCAACCTGCAAGATGGTTCCTTTTCGTTTGACAACATCTACCAACATTCTTCCCTCAGCAATTGTAAGCGAAGTTGGTTTTTGCAGATAAACATCTTTTCCTGCAAGCGCTGCCTCAATGGCTGGTTGCGAATGCCAGTGGTCGGGAGTTGATATCATCACCGCATCGATTTCTTTATTGAGCAACATCTCGCGGTAATCGCCGTAGGTCTTCACATTCACCGCCTCTTTGCTTCCGGTCTTCTTGTTGTAATAATCCTCAATAAATTGTTTCCCTTTAGCCACCCGGTTCGAATCGAGGTCGGCAACAGCAATTATACGTGCCTCATCATATCGCAATGTTTCAGCCAGATCGTGCCCCATTGCAATACGGCCGAAGCCAATCTGAGCAACATTTATTTTATTACTCGGGGCATTTTTTCCAAAAACTGTCGATGGGACAATTGTTGGAAGAATGATTGTTCCGGCCATGACAGCCGATGAATTCTTCAAAAAATCTCTTCGTTCCATTTGATCAATTATTTGATTGTGAATTTTAGTGTATTAATTGAGATTCGAATTTAAACCGTTGTTCAGGAAAATTCTTTTACCGCAGAAATAAAGGCTTTCATATTTTCGGTGGAGACATTCTGTGGCACCCCACCACCACATGACCAAATGATCCGACGGGTGTCTTCCACTTCATGCATCATCGCTTGAGTTGCAGCGTAAACTTCGGCAGGTGTGCCCGCCGCCAGGATATCACGTGGTGCCAGATTTCCGATCAGTGCCACATTTGGACCTGCTAATTCCCTGATCTGATTGATTGGATGGTCGAAAGCAAAATTGAAAAGGTTAACTCCCATTTCCTTCAGAAAAGGGGCACAAACCAAACCAAACGCATCGTTGTGAAAAAACCGGATCTTAGATGGAATAGCATCAAAGCACATTTTCAAATAAGGGACTACAAATTCGCGGCATTCCTCTTCGCCAACAAAACCAACAATATCGTCCAGTAAGAGAATCCCTTCGATAGATGGAAAACATTCCTTCTGATATTGAACCCAGTCACAAATAAACCGCGTGATTTTCTCAAGCAGTTCATTCGCCTTCTCCGGATCTATGGCCAGCAACATCATAAACTCAGTGGTTCCCATCAGAAACGTTGCAATATTTAAAGGGCCACGCGTAACTGCGAATTTGATGGAATGACCTGATTCAATAATCCGGGGTTCTATATTTTTCAGCCGGTTAATCATAAAAGGCAATAAACCGTCAGTTTTCACATTGGGTTGTGGGAGTGCAGAGATATCATCATTGGTGTCGATCACCTTTTCGGCATGAGGAAGGTTTTCGTTGTACCAGATCGAACGTGCCCCAAAAGCAGATGGCTCGGTACACATTCCATATTCGGACCAGAAGCCCGGTAGAAAAGTGACTTCAGGAAATGTTTCAATCGCTTTAAGATTTGATTTCAGCCATACTTCGTCCGAAGAGTAATAGTCAAGAGTCGTAATTCCCGACCAGCCAGGCAACCAGGGACTGTCAATGATAAAACCAATTGCTTTATCGTTCTGGCTTTTCCCGCTGACAATGGCCAGCAGATCGACCCACTCTTTATTGGTCATAAGTAATTATTCTTTTGTGTGTCTGTCAGTTGTTTCAATGATATATCCTGAATTTAATTTCAAATGAGAAAACATTAAAAAGGATTCAGCCAAAAATACAATAAAATCAAGTACAGGTGGTTGAATAATTTGCCGACTATGATACTATAATTGCAAAAAATCTCTTTTATGATAGAATTATCGCCGTTGCTGACAAATCAACAACGGCGATAAAAAGAAAGTTTTTCAGCACAAAAAGTAAAGTTCTCCTGAATTTAAGAGAAAATTTACTAAATATCGTCTTCAGCCGGAATTACGGTTAAAGGTGGTTTATTGTTTGCATAACCATCGTAACCAAAATTCTGATTAATCACTCCCTGGGTGTTCGAACTAACTGAATTTTGCGGAATTGGCCAAAGGACATGGTATGGACTCATTGTATATTCCTGGCCATTGTTTGCTTTAACACCCTTGTTATACCAGTCAGTCTTTTCCATCATTCGGTCGAAATAGAAGTTCTTCGTTCCGAAACCTGCTTCAGTATAAGTATTACCCTTATATGATTTTCCTGTTTTCGCAAAGATAAAAGAGATGCGGTTAAGTTCCGTTTTACGAGGCTCTTCCCAATACAATTCCCTTGCGCGTTCGTCGAGAATAGTACCAATGTCGAATTTGCCGGCATCTGTATATGCAGCACATCCAGCCCGTGTCCGAACGGCATTTACATCCGCCATCGCTTTGGCAATATCGCCTTTCCACCAATACGCTTCGGCGCGGAGTAAATAAGTTTCGGCCAAACGATAAACATACCAGTCATAAGAACCACCCTGAGGCTGTATTCTTCGCGGATCAGGATTGTACAATTTATAATGTGGCCAGCCAAACCAGTTGCGAATGGTATCGGTGGTTAAAACTTTGCCTGCCGCATCAAATAATTGCATTGGTTTATTGTAATAAGGATTTGTTTTAAGATTTGGATGATTGTAAACCAAATCCTCCATATTCATCCAATTATACTTCTTATGTCTTAAGTCATTCGGATCATCCCAAATCATCCGTTGTGAATAATTAGTGGAACGGGCCCGACCGATGCCACGGCCAAAGGTTTCGACTAACTTAATGTCTTGATTAGCAATATCTGATGTGCCAGGGCCTTTCCCATCGGGAGTTTTAAAGAAATTTGAATTTGAAACTCCCCAGAAAGGAACTGCCTGACGCATAATCTGAAGATCAAGTCTTGAGTCGATCAGATCTTCCTTCGACATGGCCATCATTAAAACTTCTTTGTTTGCACCAATGGCCTTGTTCGCCCACCAATGTAAACGGGAGACCACATCGTCCCGTACAACTCCTTTTTTTGAAAGATAATCTCCTTCTTCTTTTGGGATTGCACCGAACGGAGTTTTCATCAAGCTGTAAACACCGCCATCAATTGCGCCGCTTGCAGCTGTAATTGCTGCATCAAAATCGCCCAGTGCAAGGTCAATTTTTGTCAATAAATGTTGACAAGCCCCTTTTGTTACACGACCGCGATCTACATTGTCTGTACACCATTGAACCGCAAACTCCATGTCCTTTTTAATCTTTTGAAGAATAACTTCGCGCTTGGTTGAATAAAAATCAAGCTTTGGCTCGGTAATCTCTTTCCCTATGAAGGGTATATCACCAAATTGCTGGGTCATGCGGTAATACCGGTATGCACGGTGAAAATAGGCAGCACCCAAAACCGCATTGCGTTCTGCTTCATTTGTGAATTTGGTTTGATCAATCCTGGATATCACCACATTGGCATATTTTATCCCGTTATACCCTTCAAGCCAATACCAACCAATCCTGTTGTAATCGACATGATTTAACTGCGAACTCGGGGTAATCTGAATGTTCATGTTCATGGCAGGTCCAGGCTTGTCGGTAGTACCTTCCACACAAACTTCGGAGAATATCAGTTCCGTGATTAATGGAGCCCCATCGCTGTAAAACTCGTACCGTATATTCCGTTCGCAAGCTGTTAAAGCTCCGTACATTCCACGCGCATCAACGAAAGCATTCTCCGGAGTAAAAATAGAAAGTGGCTTTGGCTGTAACCATTCCTTACTGCAATTCATCATTCCCATTGCTAAAGGGATGAAAAGCAGGATTCGAAAAAATGAATTTATATTTTTTGTCTTCATTTGTAAATAGCTTTTTAAGTGAATTACAGTGTTAAGTTAATACCCAAAGTAAAAGTACGCGGTGAAGGACCGTTGGCAAATCTTGCAACACCATTATCGTCTAGGTCGTCTGGATTGCGGTATTGTTCTGGATCCCAGAATTTCCAATCGGGTGCCCAATAGCCAACATTTCTGATTGTCCCAAAAATCTTGAGGTTACTGATATCAACTTTTTTCAATAAAGCCTGAGGGACAGTATACGACAGACTAATATTATCGAACCGGATAAATGATCTTTTTCGCCAAACATTAAATGTAGCGCCCCCCTCGTTTGAATAGATACGGGCATAATCATTCGTAGGATTTTCGGGTGTCCAATAAGGTGTGATATAAGCATTTACACGCTCAGGGAATCCATCACGGTTTTTAGCCACATTGTACGTCCCATAATGTCCCCAATTGGAGTAGAAGGATAGGGAAAGATCGAAGTTTTTAAAGATATTAAACTCCTGACGCAGGTTCCAGCGGTATAGTGGTTCTGTTTGTCCCTGAAATTGGTTGTCCAACTCATTTATTTTACCGCTATTATCAACATCTTCGAGGTGGAAGTCGCCGGGATATTGGCCATATTTGGCAGCTTCTGTCTCTTCACCTTTTTGCCAGACGCCCAAAATTTTAGGTTCCCATATCTGGCTGATCGGATGCCCGATAAACCATTTATTGCTCGTATCGTCACCCTCGCGTGTGCCAATTACATTCCCCTGAGCATCCTTTACATTAACCTGGTCGCCATAAAGGTGGACAATTTTGTTTTTGTTATAGGATATATTAAAAGCGCTGCGCCATTTGAAATTTGCACGATCAATTATTCTGGCATTTAGTGTAAACTCGAACCCATTATTTTCCAATTCGCCAAGGTTTGTTGCCACAGAATTAAAACCTAATAGATCCGGTAACTTCCGATCAACTAAAAGATCAAGAGTATTCATCTTATAGTATTCAATCGATCCGTCGAGTAAACCGTCCAGAATAGAGTAGTCTACCCCGAAGTTTAATGCACGGCCCTTTTCCCATTTCAGGTTTGGATTAGCCATCCTATTCACATACAACTGGTTACTCTCGTAAATAGTTCCGGAAAGTGTTTGATAGGGGTATTTACCAATGTTCATTGCAGATAAGGCGTCGTACCGGCCAACTTCACGGTTACCATTCTCTCCCCATGAGGCACGAAGTTTAGTATAGGTGAGAATGTTGTTTTTAAAGAAAGCTTCGTCCGAAATAACCCATCCCAAAGCAGCAGAAGGGAATGTTCCACGAGGATTCCGAAGCCCGAAAGCAGAATATCCATCACGACGGACAGATAATGTCAACATGTATTTGCTTCGATATGAATAGAACACACGAGCCATTAATGCATCACCGGTACTGTATTCGTCGTTACTACGGATACTGTTTGAGGTGCTTTTTCCTGCACTCATATTGTGAAAACCCAGAGCATCAGTAGGAGAAAACCCTTGCGTCGACATTGAATTTTGCCAGCTTTGATATTTCTCTGCATTGGCAAGCAAAGTAACATCGATTTGATGAAATTCTTTGATTATTTTATTCCATTTGATCAAGTGATCCAGCTGCCAGCTATAAATTTTACTTTGTTCGCGGTTTGCCTGACCACCAAATTTAGCCCACTCTTCATGAAGTGCAGACTGATGGTTCATGTATTCATACCACTCAAAGCGTGGCGCAAAATTCATTTGATAGGTAATTCCAAAAGGTAATTTAACCTTTGCGTATAGATTGTTTGTCAATGTATTATATTCCTTTCTGCGATTCTGAAATATCTTATCATACAAAGGATGCTTGGCACCGCGACCCAGGTCATCAACCGGACTAATTCTTAAAGTTACACCATCATCTTTGTAGATAGAACCCCAGGGTGAGTTAGATACAATTCTTGTCCAGTCTGCGCGGATAGCACTTTCATCACGATTTGCAAATTGCACATTCACACCTACATTTAACCAATCGTTTACTTTGGCATCCAAATTTAGTCGGCTTCGGATCGCAGCAAAATCATCGCCCACAATAACACCTTCGTTTTTATTATATCCCAACGACCAATAATAGCTTACTTCATCTTTTTTACCGGATAGCGAAAGATTGTGATCCTGTCGCAGACCTGTCTGAAAAACCATATCGTTCCAATTCGTGGGTGTTCCGGCTTTGTAATTTTTAAGTTCAACCGGTAAAAGGCCTAAACGTGGCAACCAAATATCTAACAATTCACCCGTTGAGCCATCTCTCCACATCGCTTCCGTTACACCAGAAGGTAATTTGGTTGGATCATCAAATTTGTATTGCTTTTGGTTGGTAGCAGCATTGTAATAATTCAATGATTTCATTACGTCTGTGCGCCAGTTAATAAAATCGTTAGGATCATGAACATCCTGCAATGTTGCCATTGCAGCAACCCCAACGCTGGATGTCAGGTTAATCATCGGCTTTCCCTGTTTTCCCTTTTTTGTGGTAACTATAACCACACCATTTGCTGCTCTTGCACCATAAACAGCAGAAGAAGAGGCATCTTTCAATACATCAATCGTTTCGATATCATTCGGATTGATATCTTCCATTCCTCCCTGATAAATAACACCATCAAGGACAATCAATGGTGAAGAACCTGTCTTAAGGGTATTATCACCCCTGATTTCAAGGTCGCCACCGCCTTTTGCAAGTGATGAAAAACCAACACTTAAACCGGCAATGTTTCCCCGAAGGATATCCTGCACAGATTGTGGTTTCTCATTTTCGAGCCTTTCCGTTTTAACCGAAGCCACTGCGCCAGTCAGGTCCCTCTTTTTAGCACTACCATAACCGATAGCAACGACTTCATCAACCTGAAGCGTGCTTTCCTCCAGCGTAACATTGATTACCGCTTGGTTTGCCAAAGCCATTTCAATGGATTTAAATCCAATAAATGAAAAAACCAATGTTGAATTCGGGTTTGCTACTGCCAAAGTATAGTTACCATCAATGTCGGTAACTGTACCCGTAGTTGTACCCTTTACAATAATAGTAACTCCCGGTAAGGCTTCACCTGATTTGGATATTACTTTACCCTTAACTGCTTTTGTTGATTGTGCCATCACATTCGCCGGGAGCGAAAACAGACTGAACAAAGCAATCAGAGCACAAAGCAAAATAGCTCCTGATGCTTTGTTCGGACGGAGCATACCTCTCAAATTTTCTCGATTTTTCTTTTTCATAAATAATCTTGAATTAATTGTTTGGAAACTGGAATAATAGTTAGTCATTTTAATAATTAATCATTTATTAACACTGATTAATTATTTTTACGAAAATAAAGTGTTATAAATAACCATCCTGATATTTTTTTTGCAAATGCAAATACTATATTTGCCATGTATTAAACCTTTGTGACATTTCCACGTCTAATTAAACTTCCTGAAATGAAACCGTTCAAAGAAGTAATCAATTATCCGGTTGATAATTCTTTTCTGATCAAATACGATGACTTTTCACACTTCACCTTTCCATGGCACTTCCATGATGAATACGAAATTGTATATATAATTAAGAGTTTTGGCAAAAAGTTTGTCGGTGATTCCGTTGTAGAGTTCGGCCCCGGAGATTTATCAGTATTTGGAAGTAAGCTTCCTCATTTTTATATGAACGACCAGGTATTTTATCACAACGACCCGAATTTTATGGTGAATGCCATTGTGCTTCAGTTTCCCCCAAGCTACTTCCCACCGACACAATTACAGCGCCCGGAATTCGGATCGGTAAAAAAATTATTGAATCGGGCTACGGCTGGGTTAAGCTTCAAGTCCGAACCTGCCCTTAAAGGGGGTGAAATACTCCAGGAAATGCTAAAAACGAGTGGAATGGATCGCCACCTTTTATTTGTAAAACTGATCCATTACCTTGGAAATTGCGAATCACAACCTATTGCCACACCCGATTATACCAATTCAATCGATGATTTGGGAGAGCCGCGCATGGCGAAGATTTATCGGTTCACAACCAAAAATTACAACCGAAAAATATCGCTCGAAGAAGTTGCATCGGTGGCAGGTATGAACGCCTCCGCTTTTTGTCGCTATTTCAGACAGAAAACAGGAAAAACATTCGCTCAATTTGTGAACGAACTAAGGATAAATTACGCCTGTAAGTTTTTAAAATATGGAATTCAGACAGTTGCAAACATCAGTGATGAGTCAGGCTTCAATAATCTCTCAAATTTCAACCGCCAGTTTAAAAGATTTATCGGAAAATCACCATCGGAGTATCGAGAGTTATTTAAGGAATAATTGACCAATAAAAAATACAAAATTTTCATTTGACGCGCCAGGGAACCAGCAGCTGGCAATTTGCAGAAAGCAGCCAATTACCAGCTACTAATCGCCAGACTTTCATTCATGAAATTTTAATAGCGCGTAATTTTTTTCTCCTGCACGATTCGATTTAGAACCATAATTTCGTATTTTTATAAAAATATCTCAAACGAAAATGTGTGGCAGATATATCCTTATCCAAAAAGCAGAGGTTCTTGAAAAACGTTTTGGGGTAAGCATCCCCGACTCGATCAACATTGCTGCTTCGTATAATATTGCGCCGGGAAAATATGCACCGGTAATTACAAACGACCATCCACATGAAATTCAGCTGTTTCGGTTTGGAATGACCCCTTCGTGGATGACCAAACCAAACCTGTTTATTAATGCACGTTCTGAAGGCGATCACAATTCGGACAACAATACAAATTACACTGGAGCAAAAGGAATCATCACAAAACCGGCATTCCGCAAGCCAATCAGAAGTCAGCGTTGCCTGATTCCTGCGGATGCCTTTATTGAAGGCCCTGAAAAAGAGAAATTGAACAAACCATTTGTAGTTTACCTGCGAGATAAGGTTCGGCCATTTGCTTTTGCTGGCATATGGGATAGTTGGAAGAATCCCGAATCTGGAGAATTGATCCATTCATTTGCAATTATCACTACTGTTGCAAATGAACTAATGCAAAAGATTCAGCATCGCAGAAGTCCTGTTATCCTTCATCGAAGTGATGAAAAAAACTGGCTTTCAAATAGTTTACCATTATCTGATGTGACACGTCTTCTTGTGCCATACCCATATGAGTTAATGAATGCTTATCCCATCGCACCGACCATTAAAAATCCGGGAGCCGACGATCCGGGATTGATTCATCCCGCAGGTCAACGATTAATGCCGGAAACAATCATCCACAGCAGTTCAGAAATTCGGATTACCGGCATGGGAAGCAACAAGAATTTTGGATTTGACGAACACAATCCGTTGGGAATCTAGAGAAAGAGTGGGAGACGAAGAGAGGGGGAGAGTGATGGGGAGACGGGAAGAGTCAGGGCGAACGGGCAATTGGACTGAAGTCATTATATCAGTAAAATAGAGAAATAGAATGGACAAATAGGCAAAAGCACCAGAGGTGCATCATCTTTCTAGATAAAATGGATATCAAAAACCTAAGGCGCATCTACAAACGTTTACAGAAACGAAACCGAAATCTGTGCCGCAGATAAAAGGCAGGATAGTTTTAACACAAAATTTGCAAACAAAAATCAGGACGAGTCAGGGCAATGCAAATCAGAACAGTC
>Ga0209511_1002915_pt1 | contig 13533 bp, 10 predicted proteins | sample SSSSmetaG_FD_184141 | JGI IMG/M metagenome (GOLD analysis project Ga0209511, IMG submission 184141) | Glacier valley bacterial and archeal communities from Borup Fiord, Nunavut, Canada, to study Microbial Dark Matter (Phase II) - ​SSSS... | ecosystem: Environmental > Aquatic > Freshwater > Ice >... | reverse complement strand
ATTATCTTTCCAATCAAGTCATACTAATTTTTGCTTAAAAGTAGGTTCAAGCCATGTCAGAATTAATACGACGTAAACACAGCCAACCGCAATTCGCAAGTAGTCCACTCTTGCCCGACGAGCAGGTGCTATGGGAAGGTGATGCCCGACGCATGTTCGAGCAGACCTGGATAATATTCGGCATAATTACCGCAATATTTATTTATATTAGTATAGGATTACACCCTTCATTCTGGCTTTTTATAATTCTATATGGGGTTTTCTTGATTGTTCCGATAATCATTTTGTTGGTTGAGCTAGTGATTACCCCAAAATATCATTATCGTCTGACCTCAAAGGAAATGATAATAGTCAAACGGGGATTTTCTGAGGAAACCACCATTAGCTTTAAGTTTTCCCTACTGCTTGCGGTAGAACTCAAAGAAAGAGGCTTTTTACCTCATATCAGGTTAGTTAGCCCCGATGGTGATATTCCTTCCAGGCTATATCCTCCAAAAAAAGCTTTGCGCGATTTATACGAAGCTCTAATTCCTCTGTGGCAAACTAGCCTGCTAGAGGCCGACGCTGCGGAAAGGTTAAAGCTCCAGCGTTTGTATAACCCGCCCTGGAAACCCTGGGTTAGCTTCTCAATTTTAATTACTGTTATAGCCCTAAGTTGTTACTTCATAATGGAACTGCCACATATATTTAATTGGCGCGGCGGCTGGAATGTTCTTTTTGGGATAATAGGATGGGGGCTGTTTGGCGTGCTTATTATTGGTGATATATTTTCCCCATTATTTCTTGGTAAAGAATTTCGATTTTTTGGAACTCGCGTAAGCCCTAAACATAGATGGACTATGGCTAGTGCCCTTCTAATTCCTTTTGTTCCTATTATTATCTTTTCGCTAAGATAAGGTTCAGGCCATGTCAGAATCGCTACATCACAACAATAGCCAGCCGCAATCCACAAACTATAGAATAACATGATTGCGCGGGACTGAAGCCACCGCGCTAAGAGAGCCTGTGTTCTTAACTTGCTCTTTTAGCCCGGTGATTTATTGCCGGGCCAACTATTGCTGAGAGATAACCTGCAAAACAGGCACAAAAAAAGTCTGGCACTCTGACCAGACTTAATCTCACAAACTTATTTTCTTACTTAGTCTAGGAGGCCATACCTACGGTTTGGGGCAAAGGGCGGGTATACTGCTCGATAGCCGAGTATGTAGGCATATCCAGGCCGGGAATTTCCCACAGAACTTGCCAGCCGACCCGTTTGGCCCAGGTTTGCAGGGTGGGGTTTGAAGCTGCGGAAAGCACCACCGAAATATCCAATTTGCGAGCGTAGTGTTCTAACATCTCAACTTTTTCGCAGCTATCCAGAATATTGGAAAGCTCACCTGGCGACCAGATTAACACGCTACTATCCTGGCTCTTTTCGACTTCAACCACCAGCGCGTTCAAAAAGTAGTAAAAGTTGGAATATTTAGAAGTATCTAAAATGGCTTGCATCGCGGCCTTTCATTTCTAAAAACCTTAAAGCCTCAAAAACTTTTACCAGCATTTCCGGCAAAATTGCTTTCTACGGCTTAACTTAATTGTACACCTGTTACTGCCAAATAAAATGACGTTTGTGTGAATTTTGGTTGGCTATCGGTCAAACCTAACCCCCTAGCCCCACCCTGAAGCGGAAGGGGAAACAAAACTTCTTTATTCTGACTCCTGACTCCTGACTCCTTTTCATCATTTTACCTTCCGGGATTAGCCGAAACGGGCGGAGCATATTGCTGTAACTTATGCCCTAACTCATAGGGGGTAGCCTTTTTGTCAATAAACTCGGCAGCCCCCAACGCCAGAACCGCGTCCCGGCTTTGTTGCCCCAGACTGTTATCGGCAATCATCACAATCGGGATGTGGACGGTACTTAAGTCGCGTTTGAGGCTGTGTAACACCTGTAACCCATCCATCCCCGGCATACTCAGGTCGAGCAATATCAGGTCGGGCAGACAGGTGCGGGCCAACTCCAGGGCGCGAATACCATTATCCGCCATAAAGGTAGCGTAGCCTATTTCGCGCAAGCCTTTTTCCAGGCGGCGGCGGGTATCGGGGTCATCATCAGCTACTAGCACCCGACTGCGCCGAATGGTTTTCTCGCCCTCACCAAACTCGCTCAAAGTAGCATAAACGGCGGCGGTTGGTTCTTGTTCTGTGGTTTTGGGTAATAGAAGCTGATTAACTTTAAGTATCAACTCCTTCTCGTAGACAGGCTTGGTAAAGTAAGCCCGCGCCCCCAGCCGATAAGCTTCCTGTTCCTCCGGCATAATCGAGACCATCACTACCGGGATTTCGGCGGTTTGAGGGTCAGATTTAAGATTTCGCAACACATCCAGGCCGCTAATACTGGGCAAAAGCACATCCAGCATTATCAGGTCGGGCTTTTCCTGCAAGGCCCGCCGTAGAGCATCCTCGCCATTCCCAGCAATACTGACATAATAACCCTCACGCTCAAGGTGCAGACGCAAAAGCTCGGCGATATTCCGCTCGTCATCCACCACCAGCACTTTGCGACCCAAGCGGGCTTCCCCACCCGGATTATTCTGGACAAATTGGTCAAGCGGATAGACCGGGCTGGCAACATCCGCCACTGGCAGGGTAAAACTAAAGCTGGAGCCGTTCCCAAGCTCGCTTTCAACCTCTATTATCCCGCCACTTAGCTCTACCAGCGAACGGGTTATTACCAACCCCAGCCCCGTGCCATTAATCGAGCGCACCAACGGATTGCTGCTACGGAAGAACTTGGTAAAGAGATTAGCCTGTTCATCTTTGCTCATACCCAGGCCGCTATCCTGTACCGAAAGCTTGAGGAATTGGTTGTCAGGGGTTAAGCCCGCCTGAATTGAGATTTTCCCACCTTCAGGGGTATACTTAATCGCGTTGGAGATAAGATTGGTAAGTATCTGGGTAACACGCTCGTGGTCAGCCCAGGCGGGTGGCAGGTTTATATCTACGCTGGTGGAGACCGCCAGATTCTTGTTTTTAGAAGAAATCTGGAAAGTTTCAACCAGACCACTGACAATTTGCCACAGGTTTAATAGGGTCGGCTCAAGTTTGATTTTACCCGCCTCGATGCGCGATACATCCAGCAAGTCATTAACCAGATTAACCAATCTATCGGTGCTAGATTTGGCAATGCTCAGGAAGCGGGTTTGCATTTCGTTGAGCGGCCCGGTGTCCCCGTCCAGCACCAAATCGAGATAGCCCTTGATAGAAGTCAGGGGAGTTCGTAGCTCATGACTGACCAGCGAGATAAATTCGGTTTTCATGCGGTCAACTTTGGCTTCTTCGGTCACATCGCGCTGCACTCTGGTAATGCCAATTACATTTCCTTCGTCATCATAAATCGGGCTAATGCTGACGCTCAATACCCGATCATCCACAAAAGCTTCGATGGGGCGCACTTCCTGACCATCTTTCAAGCGGGCAATAACCTCTTGCGCCTGAGCCGATTTTACCAGCCCAAATTCATCTACATTCCGGTTTACTAAGGGTTCATCCGCAGGTATATTCAGATTGCGGCGGGCGGCTTTATTTACTAGCAAGGCGCAGTTGTCGTTGTCGGCTATAATTATTCCTTCGTTGACGTTAGCCAGCACCGACTCCAGGCGGTTGCGCTCGGCTCGCAGATTATAATCCAGGATGGTACGACTGGCAGCTAAGGAAAGCTGGTTTGTCAGGGTTTGTAGCAGTTTTAATTCTTCCTGCATCCATTTGCGGGGTTTGTAATCCCCGGCAACTAGCACACAAAAAACTTCGCCTGTGATTGGGGAAATCATTGGAAAGAAAACGATGCTCTGGAAACCAGTAATTCTCAGGGGTGGTCGATTCTGAAATTCGGGCTGGCTAAAATCTTCAATTATCACGGGAGTTTTTGAGTCATAAACGTTAAACCCATAGGAAAATTCATCCCTCCGCCCAACCTGTTGCCGCCAGCCTTTCTCAAAATCCGGGTCAGAAGCCGCCAATCCCCGCCATATATTGGCATTATCAAAAGCTATGGCTACTGCCAGAGGTAGGGAAAATAAATCACAGGTGTGTTTCAGGGCCACCCGATGGATTTCCTCAATATTATTAGAGGTAATAGCAGCCTGACTTATATCGTAGAGGGCCGCTAATTCGGCGGTGCGGTTCTCCAGCTCAATATTTTGTTTGAACAATAAATCCCGGCTAAAAGCTAATTCGGCGGTACGCTCGGCTACTTTATCAGCTAGTTGTTGTTGGGCGGTAATTTGCTGCCCTACTAAAACCCGTATGTCATTCGCAATTAGCTCGGCTTCATAGGGTAAAAATTTGACTAGCTTGCTTTTGGGCGGTAAGGGTTCGCCTTTACGGCCAATTTCAAATAGTGCCAACAGACTCTGAAGAGATTTACTAAGCAGAGTGGCGATAAAAAAGCCCATTACAAAGGAGGTCAGGGTAGTGAGAAAATAATCAAGCCAGTTCTCATTTATCAAAAGGGCTAAAACCAGCCGTAACAAAGCCAGAACAAGGAAAAATATAAGTACGTAGGCCCTCACGGTAAGACGCTTTAACATCCGATAAGCTTCCAAACCAACCAATAAATATTGGTTCAACTAATGTTTGCTTGACAACCCCAAAGGCTCGGTATAAAACCCCACCTGCTTTTAGTTGAACTTAGCTTACAGGAACGACATTACGGTTTCCATTAACCCCTTGTTAAACGGCTGTTAATAAAGGCTCGAAAATGTTGAGTTTTTTTAATGTATTAGTTGGGCTTCCAGAAGTTTTACGCTGGCGTAGAGGGCATCAATGGTGGGGGTGGGCGTGTTGGTGAGGCGGCCTAGTTCCGAGACTGCCCCTACTATGGCATCTATTTCGGTGGGGCGGCGGGCTTCTATATCCTGTAACATTGAGGTTTTATGTGCGCCAATTTTCTCTGCCCCGTTAATACGTTGTTCCAGGGTTACCCCAAAATCTATCCCTAGCTTCTCGGCGATAGTTTGGGCTTCGCTCATCATCTGGCGGGCCAATTCGCGGGTGAGGGGATATTGACATATTTCTATCAGGGTGGCGCGGGTAAGGGCACTTATCGGGTTAAAGGCCAGATTGCCCCAGAGCTTTACCCATATCTCGCCCCGAATCCGGGGACGGATGGGGGCTTTTAACCCGGCTTGATTCAGGGTTTGGGCCAGAAGTTGGATACGCTCAGTTTTCTCACCGTCTAGTTCCCCGATAGAAAACCTGTCGCCTTCGAGGTGGCGCACTATACCGGGGGCTTCCAGTTCCGCCGCCGGATAGACCACACAGCCGATAACCCGGTTAACCTCAATATTTTTTTCCACTACGCCGCCGGGGTCAACCATTTCCAACCGTTTGCCCTCGTATTCGCCGCCGTGCTTGCGGAAATACCACCAAGGCAGACCGTTTTGGGCTGTTACAACCATTGTATCGGGGCTATAGAGGTTTTTCAGGGAAGGGGCTAGAGCGGGGACGCTGTGGGTTTTCAGGGTCAGGATTACCACATCCTGCGGCCCAGCTTCGCTAAGGTTGGCGGTGGCAAGGGTATTTCGGGCAATATGCTCCGTACCGTCCGCCATTATAAGTTTCAGCCCGTTCTGTTGGATGGCTTCCAGGTTTGGCCCTCGCGCAATCAGGGTTACTTCTTCCCCCGCCAGTGCCAGCTTTGCCCCTAAATAACCGCCAATCGCCCCCGCTCCCACAATACAGATTTTCATCCTGATAAAACCTCTTTATAGAAGATTGTTGAAACCTAACCCCCTAGCCCCCTTCCCTAGTGCATTTCCACAGAACATGTTGTGCAAGAGAGGGTTTTACACCCTCTCCCATTCGGTGGGAGAGGGCGGGGTGAGGGTTCGCTTTAACTAACCTTTGAGTGGGGAGTCAGGCTAAGAAACCCCCTCATCCTAGCCTTCTCCCCAGGGAGAAGGGATAATTCCGCCCCCTTTGCACAACACCTGCTGTGGTAATGCACTAGCAAGGAAAGGTGAATAAGAGTTCTTGATCATCCTTAATCCTTCATCCTTCCCCATTTACCGGGAAGTCAGATACAAAACTATCACCAACAGCAGGAAAAACAATCCCCCCGCCGCGATACTTAAATATTGAATCAGGTTATTTTGGGCGTTGCGATAAAAAACCGGATTATCATCTGCGCCAGAATAAAAATAGGCCGGATTAATCCAGGGTGGGGTTTCGGGTAGCGGCACGCTCCCTGGTTGTGGCATGTTGTGGCTGCGCCCAAATCTAAGTTGCTCAAGGTCGCGTTGAATATTGCCATAATCGGGGTCAATCTCGAAAATAGTTTCGGCCAGTTGCAGCTTTTCTTCGGGGTCGGTACTAGCCTGTACCGTGACATAAGCCCGGCCTAACTCCTCAAGCTGATGGGCGGCGGCATTATTCGGCTCAAGTTGCAGGGCCAGGATAGCTGCTTCATGCGAGCGCAAATATTGTTGATTAGTCGCCAGCCGATAACTTACCATCAGCAGATATTTAGCCGATTGTTGGGCGGCGGCAGGATTCTCGGCGAAAAATAACCCAGCCTCCTTCGACTGCAAAACCTCGAAAAAGTTGTCAAAATCAGCCAGTCGCAATTGGTCAAAAATAAAACGGGCAAATAGTTCGGTCAGATAAGCTGAAACATGATTAAAACGTAAACCGCCCCGCTCCACCGAATGATTTCGCAGCTCCAACCAGAGTGACAACAACGCTAGAATCGCCCGGTCAAAAGCCCCTGCCGCTTGCCAACGCTGGATTTCACTCCACTTTTCAGGCCAAAATTGGGCCAGTTCCGGGAAAATCAGACCAGAGGGCTTATCGAAAATAACCGGGGGCGGTACTTCGCTATAAATTAACAACACTTCACCGCGCATTAGCCCGCCTTCCCCTAGCGGTGAACTGGGCGGCAACAACTGGCGATTCTTCTTGCGTTGCAGGTGATAGCGTAGCGGGCGACGCTGGTTGTCGCTAACGGGCAAGCCAATACTCTGAATCAGGTCGCCCAAAACCTGTGCGGCGGTAAAGGTCGCCGGAATATCCAAAACGTTATTGGTTTTTTCCTCAATATCCCGGATTATTAGCGTGATAGAATTTGTCATTTAAGGTAAAATATAGAACATAGAATTAAGGAGTCAGGAGTCAGAATAAATCTAAAATTTCGGGTATTTTTTGTAGGAGCAGGCTCTGTCCTGCGATGGCTCTCGGTTGACGGAGCAACCTCCTACAATTATTCCCCTAACATTTGGTTTATCCTTGTTAATAATTTCCGATAACTGACAACCGACGACTGACAACCAGAAGCAACAGGGACAATTTTAATCGTATAGGCCAGCAAACGCAAACTTCAGGAGCTACTATGTCTGACGAAGGCCGGGAGCTAATTTCCCGCCCACCCCGTATCCAACCACCCGACCTGAAAGGTAGCATCACTATCCCTGACCCGCCTGACCCACGTTTCAAGGGGGGCATTTTGGGCTGGACTTTGATTATTTTACCCCTGATAATAATTATCGGCTCGGTGGCGGCAAGTGTGGCAGTGGCTTTGTTGGGTAGTGGTAACGCCCTGTTTTTGTTGGCCCTAATGGTTGGGATGATAGGGGCTTTTGTCACGGGCATATTTACCACCGTTGAGAAAATCAATTCCGACAAACAGGCCAGCTGCGAATACCTGGAATTACTTAACCGCCGTGAGGCCACCCTCCAGAAACATACCCGTTTGCATCGCGAAAGTCAGGAATATCTTTACCCCTCGTTGGAAGAAGCTTTACATTGGGTGAAGGGCCGCGACCCCCGCTTGTGGGAACGCCGCCCCGGAGACCCCGATTTCCTGACGTTGAGGTTGGGGCTGGGTTCTATTTCTAACTCGATGCAAATCTCTACCCCTAATTCTGACCACAAAGTGCCGAATCTGGATAAAGCTCTGGGCCTGGTTGAAACCTATCGCGAGATTAAGAACGTCCCTAATTTTACCGAACTGGAAAAAATTGCCTTTCTGGGGATTTGTGGGCCTACGCCCCAGGCGGTGGGGGTCACACGCGCCCTGTTGAGCCATCTGGTGGTGCATCATTCGCCCACCGAAGTCCAGATTATGCTGGTCTATCCCCCCGCCCGCGAGGCCGAATGGGAATGGTTGGGCTGGTTGCCCCATTGTCGGGTGGAGACCAAAAGTGGGCGGGATTTTGTGCTGCTGGCCTCTCAGGCTGACCGTTGCGAACAGTTAATGGAATATTTGATGGAGCAAATTCGGGAGCGCACTCGCCTCCGTGATCAGGAGGGCTTTCGGCCTAGTGGTCAGGAGAAAAAGGGTTACATGTTCCCGAATTTAGTGCTGGTGGTGGACGATTTTGAACTGGTACAAGACCAGGCGGCGATTAAACGGCTCTTTGAACAGGCCGGGTCGCTGGGTATTTATCTCATCAGCGTCAGTCAAACTCTGACCCAGATTCCAGGTCAGTGCCGCGCCCGCGCTGAGATTATGACGCGCCCCGGTGGTTTCTTGTTACGCTACTCGATAGCCGGACAAAAAACAGCCCCGGTAAAGGTTGAGCCCGACCTGCCCCGCCGCGATTTCTGTCTGCAATTAGCTCTGGAGATGTCACCCTTCAAGCTCAAAGTGCCCCTAACCAAAGGCGAGTTTGCCGCCAGCGTGCGGTTGCTGGATATGGTGGGGGCGGATACCGCAAGTAGTCACCTCTTTGACCCGCTTGTCTGGTGGCAGCGTTCCAGCATGGCCCAACTGAGTGTCCCGGTGGGGCGGCTGTTTGGCGGGCAAGAGCTAAAGCTGGATTTTTCGGATAAGGCGCATGGGCCGCATGGCCTGATTGCCGGAACGACGGGCAGTGGCAAAAGTGAGCTGTTGCTGACGATGGTGGCTTCGCTGGCTCTGAATAATAGCCCCGACCAGGTGAAATTTGTGCTGGGCGATTTCAAGGGTGGCACTAGCTTTATTTCGTTTGAGAAACTGCCGCATGTGGTTGGCATGATTTCCAACGAGAATTTTGCGCTGGTGGAACGGGCTATCAAGTCGCTGGTGGCTGAGAAAAGCCGCCGGGAACGCTTGCTCAACGCCGAAGGGGTGAAGCATATCCGCGAATACCAGAAGAAAAAGCCCACGCCCAAAGAGCCCTTGCCCTACCTGTTTGTGATTATTGACGAGTTCGCCGAAATGCGTGAGGCCGTTCCCGACCTGATTGATAATCTTGAGACGATTGCCCGCACCGGGCGCACGTTAGGGATTCATCTGGTGCTGGCGGCGCAACGTCCTGCCGGAGTGGTCACGCCCCAACTTAACTCTAACACCAAGTTCCGCATCTGTTTGCGAGTAGAGACGGGCGAGGATAGCTCGGAGCTTCTGGGGCGCAAGGATGCCGCCAATATCCCTTCCAGTGCGCCGGGGCGGGCTTATTTCCGGGTCGGTAGCGACGTTTACGAGCAGTTTCAGGTGGCGCGGGTGGCGGAGGATTTTTTAGTACCGGGTGAAAACTCCGAGCAATCCTCCGAACAGCCTGCCGAGCAGCCCGCTGAAATTCTGGTTATCGAAAATTCCTGGGGTGGTTATCCCCTCGTGCCGCGCTTCCTGAAAAAGAAAAGTAGCGAGGATGAGGATAATCAAGTTCCCAAAGATTATGACATTATCACTCAGCAATGTATTCAGGCTGCCCGCCGAACTGTTTTGCGTGATACTCACCGCCCCTGGCTGGACACCCTCAAGCCTTTTTATCATGTGCCGGAACTATTGGCGCGGCTGGAAACTTTTAACCCGATTACCCGCCGCTGGCCTGAAACACCGCCACTTGGACAGGGAGTTGCCCCCGCCGGAATTATGGATAATGTGCTGGAGCAGAAACAGCCCGTCTGGTGTGTGGATTTGGCGCGGCATGGTAATTACTGTGTATCGGGGCGGACGGGCAGTGGGCGCACTACCTTCCTGCGTTCGATGCTAACCGGGCTGTCGTTAACCCACCGCCCCGACCTGTTGCGTTATTACATTATTGACCTGAGCAATAACCTGGGCAGTTTTGCGGGATTGCCCCATACCCAGGCTTATCTCTCAATGTCCCAATCTGGCGAGATTAAAAATATGCTAACGGCTCTGGTAAACGAGTTCCGCAATCGGCAGGATTTGTTTAACCAGAATAGTGCGCCCGACATTACGGCCTATCGTCGCAAGCAGGGGCAGCTCATCCCTGATATTGTGGTGGTGGTCAACAATTTTTCCTCGATTCGCAATAATCCGCCCTTTGATACCGAATTGCTCAAGACGCTGGTGCGTGATGGTAAGGCGCGGGGTATTCATGTGGTTATTACCCTTGACCGCAGCGATGAATACGAATTCGGGCGGTTGCGCGAACAGTTTTTCCATATTGTGTTACAACAAGCTCGTGAGTTCGTGCCGTTTAATGTGCCAGTGGCGATGCTGGGGGCCTGGGCTAATACGCCAGGGCGGGGTTTTGTGCGCGACGAAGAACCCAACCGTCCACCTCTGGAACTACAGGTGGCCTTCCCCCTGCCGATTGCCCCCGCCGAGCTTGTAACAGGGCTGGACGATTTGGTTAACCAGATGCGTCAGGCTGCCCGCTCCGCCCCAAATCCTCAGAATCAAGCCCGACCTGTGGCCCCGGTTGTGCATACGCTGCCCGTAGTTGCCACCCCGAAAATCGCCAAAATCGAGGAAATCAAGGAGGCCGAACCCGAAATTGACTGGGAGGCCGAAGCCGCCCGGATTATGCAGGAACGCCTCGCCGCCCTCCAAGCGGGCCAACATCTGGATGAGGCTATCTCTCAGATTCTGGATGTCAAGGAGGAAGATTTGAAGAAAACGCGGTGAAGGGGTTGTCAGTTGTCGGTCGTCGGTTGTCGGAAAAAAATCGAAGGCCGAAATTGGTTTATCTAAGTTTGATTGACTAAGGCATATCGAACCATACCACGAGGCGCACATTTTTCTCACCCCATTCTATACTTAGTCTTTCCATCAAATCAAATAAAAGCTGCCAATCACCACCCAGGAATTTGCCTCTATTCTGTTTCTCCAATTTATAAAGAATATTGTCTTTTTCCACCCATAGCCCATTTTTAAGCTTTTCCCAATCATATTCGGAGAAAACTTTGGCATCTTCAAAATTCAAGGAAAATTCGTCAAGAAATTCATCAATTAATACTAATTCATTATTTTCATCTTGCAAATACCTATCAACCCCGCGCCATTTTTTGCCAGTTTCTTCCCAATTAATATTTTTTATTTCTTCCCAGATTATCCAGGAATGGGCATGACAGGATAAATTTGTTGGGTCTTCCAAAACCTCTCGTGAGATAATTTCCGGCAATCCCCGCCAATTGGCAATCGGTTCAAACCCTCCCCGATTCCTGACTCCAAATAAACCCCCGAACATTTCATAGTATGACTTTCGCTTTGGAACTCGCCAAATGGTTAGATGGCTACAAATTGAGCCTAAAAATTGGCCTCAAGCGAAAGTCCTACATAGTTATGTAACCACAACCCTTTAATGTTAATTATCCCATCCCATCCGTCTATTTTTTTGGAATGTTTTCGGCGCGAGACTTTTTCATACTTACCATTATTAATTTCAACCCAACCGTAGATGTCACAACTCATAAGTTTCCCTACAAATTATAAACTCTTAATAAATTCGTCAGCGGTAACGCCAGCTTGCTTTAAAATATCGTGGAGAGTACCACTTTTTAGCTCTTTATGATTTGGAATTACACAAATCTTTTTGCCATCGGGGGCGGTTTTTATCAAGACGATATGACTACCACGCTGCCGAGAACGGCTAAATCCCAACTTCTCTAATGCCCGAACAGCTTCCGATCCCGATACTTTGGGGAGTTTAGGCATAACTGGCCTGAAAAGTGGTTATTAGCGGTTGACTGTCTGCTGCGGGAAGAAACTCTTGTAAAGAATCTTCTGATAATTCTTCAAGGTAAAGTTCGGTGGCTTCTTTTAAGTTCGCCAGAGCCGAATCAATAGTATCGCCCTGACTGACTGTGCCTAACTCCGGGCAACGGGCGATATACATATCCTCCTCCTTGATTAGGACTGCGGTAAAAGTTCGTATCTGGCTCATATTCTACTCCTGAATTTTACTTCTTAATTCCTATAGTCTACAGGAGATAATTATAACCTAAAAAGATTGTAAAGGTGAATACAAAACCCACCCCTACAACTTTTTAACCTTTAGGCAACCTTATATTATCCGCGCCCCTTTCCCCAGGTTGCAACGCTGTCCTTATTAAGGATTTTTGTATGCCCTGATATGAAAACTTTGTCAATAGTTTAACAAACTCTTTCTGGTTAACTTTTTCCTACCTGTGGTTTAGAATTATGTTAAAATTAGGCCACGAGCCTACCAACCTTCCCATTTTTAGCGAAAAACTGCCGAGGAGAATCTGTTTAATGAAGGTACTGCACAAACTTGCCGGACAGGCCCCCCAATTACTACTATTCCGTGACGTTTTTGAAGACGAAATTGGGCAGGTTTACTTGAAGCTGTTGCGCTCCTTCCGCCCGCCTGACATCGAGCCAGACGAAATTGGTCAGGCTTATGCTAAGTTGTTTGAGTTGTTAGCGGGAGCGGCTGAATTTTACGAAGGCGAAATGGTGGGCGATGTTTTGCAGAACCATTTGCTGGATCGTATCCTGGCCTCAAATAACCCCTTCTCACGCAAGGCGGGTCTACCGATAGGGCCAACCACCCTGGCGGCAGCCCAACGCGACCTTACTATTCTTTACAAATTTTTCGTGGTGAATTCAACCACGTTAGCTGAAATCGCCCGAAATTCGCTGGATGAGCCCAATCTTCCAGCCTGGGACCATTTTGACCCATCCTCGGCCCACCCTACCCCCAGCGATAGTTACCTCCTGACCTTTAAACGAAGACTGGCTACCACCACCAACTGGCCGCTTTTGGTAGATGAACTGGCGGATTATTATGCTCAGGTCGGCGTGGATGAATTGGCCCGGAATATGGCCTTTCGCTGGCAACGGGCTACCGCCGGATTTGAGCCCATCGCTGAGGTTGACCCCATTCGGCTGGAAGATTTGGTTGGCTATGAACTTGAGCGAGGTTTGATTGTCCAGAATACCGAGCAATTTTTGGCAGGACTTCCGGCTAATAATGTTTTGTTATATGGGGCGCGGGGTACTGGTAAAAGCTCGACGGTCAAGGGGTTGCTCAATCGCTACGGGGAGAAGGGTTTGCGGCTAATTGAGGTTCATAAGGATTGGTTGGGCGATTATCCCCTGATTGTCCGGCAGGTTCGGGGGCGGCGCGAGAAATTTATCCTGTTTGTGGACGATTTTTCGTTTGAGGAAGACGAGATTGTTTATAAAGACCTCAAGGCTTTGCTGGAAGGTAGTATTGAGGCCCGCCCTAACAACTTGCTAATCTATGCTACTTCCAACCGTCGCCATCTTATCAAGGAGCAGTTTAGCGATAATCCCCACGCGGGTGACCAGGGGGAAATTGCGGCCTGGGATACGGTTGAAGAAAAACTCTCGCT
>Ga0209511_1002912_pt1 | contig 13540 bp, 12 predicted proteins | sample SSSSmetaG_FD_184141 | JGI IMG/M metagenome (GOLD analysis project Ga0209511, IMG submission 184141) | Glacier valley bacterial and archeal communities from Borup Fiord, Nunavut, Canada, to study Microbial Dark Matter (Phase II) - ​SSSS... | ecosystem: Environmental > Aquatic > Freshwater > Ice >... | reverse complement strand
ATAGGTATTCATTTTGAACCAATGATAAATAAAGGACTCTTAAAAATCGTGTCTACGAGGCCTTCCTTTTTTGGTTTAGAGATGCATTTACTCGATTTATATAAACTAATTGCAGAATTTAAACCAAAAGCAGTTGTCATAGATCCCCTGACAAGTCTCATTGGAGAGGGTGAGCAACGTGAAATCCGGTCAATGATTACCCGCATGATTGATCTTTTAAAATCGAATGGCATCACCAGCTTTTTTACAAGCCTTGTTTCTTCTGCTGCACAAAATGATACGAGCGGAGAAATCGGGGTATCTTCTTTAATCGACACCTGGATAGTAGTGAGAGAATTAGAAGAAGATGTAAGTAAAAAACGAATTCGCGGACTTTTCATTGTTAAGTCTCGTGGCACGGGCCATGACAGTGATGTACATAAATTGGTTTTAAGTGATGATGGAATTAATTTGATGCCAATGGATGGTGAATCTACACTGATAGCCAATGAGGAAAAGAAGGTTGGTAAAAATGTTTCTGAGGGTCAAAAATTAACCAAACAAGATAAAGATGAATAATGAAAAACAAGGGAAGCGACCTGCCGTAGATATGGGAGCATTGCACCCTAAATTAATTGTTGGCATTGGTGGTTCAGCCGGTGCGCTAAACGCTTATAAGGCTCTTTTGGATGCACTGCCATCTAATACAGGGATGGCCTTTGTTATTATTTCTCACATAACCCCCACCGCCAATAGTCAATTAGCTGAAATTCTGTCTCGTCATACAAAAATGACGGTAATGGTGGCTTGCATAGCGATGCCAATCTGTGCGAATCACGTTTACGTAATTCCTCCGGACGCAGATTTGTTCATTGAAAATTACACATTCAAAGTCATCTCGCCACGCTCTGGCAGGAATAAGCAGATAGATGTATTTTTTGCTTCTTTGGCAGAGGCTATGGGCTTACGTGCAATCGGCATTGTCCTTTCAGGATATGATGGCGATGGCACTGAGGGCTGCAAGCACATACAGGCAAACGGAGGAAAAACCTTTGCTCAGGACATGTCTGCCGAAGTTGACAGCATGCCTCTCAGCGCTCAGGCTGCAGGCTGTGCTGATTTTGTTATGCCTCTCGACAAAATTCCAGCTAAACTAAAAAGTTTGGCAAATGCACTTAAAACATAGAAGCTAAGAAATAACTATCTGAAAGCCTGTTAATTTAAAAAATGCTTATCCGCAAAGAGTCCTATTGTAAATTTTAGATTTGAAATCAGGAGAATAAGAAACGGCAGTAATAAGTAACCTGTCGAAGATTTTATCTCCAAAATATCTTCTATTAAATTTATAACAGTACTCATTCAGATAATACTGTAAGTATTCGTTTTTAAGTTTATGATGTACGTCCAATAATAATCGTTTAGCGTTGCTGATTGCAATATGAACCCAGGGCAATAAAATTGGGATCTTATCAGGCGCAACGACAGTGTTTAGTGATGCAGTTGATGAAACGCTCAAAGATATTTGTCTTGAAATATCAAAAAGATACTCAATATACTTTCTTGAGATAGGAACGGATGATAATCATGTTCATTTTTTGGTGCAATCAGTTCCGATATATAGTCCAACCAAAATTGTGACAATAATAAAGAGTATTACCGCGAGGGAGATATTTAGTAAAAATCCCGAGGTAAAGAAGCATTTATGGGGAGGAGAATTCTGGACAGATGGATATTTTGTCAATACTGTTAGTAAGCATGGAAATGAAGATGTTATTGCAAAATATGTCAGAGAACAAGGTGTAGAGAAACAGTATAAAGTGTTGTATAAAGATGTCCAATTGTCACTTTTTTAGGGTGCTTTAAGATACCCCGTCCGCTTGCGGCGGAGTAGTTCATTCTAAAAAATTGCACGTCGCACTATAAGAAAAAAACTGAGTATATTGACGGCGTTCCTGTTGATATCATTTATTCCAATGCAAATGAAAGCTGCTACCGGATCCAGTCCGGTTTCCGTTACTGCAACTTCAGCTGCTAAATATAAGGATATGAGTATTTTAATAGCCAGGGTAGAAACCATCAAAGCGATGGATATATCTGCGCTGTGTTCATCTGAGCGAAAAGAATTACGCAATGAACTGCGCGCTATCAAAAGTGATCTTAAATCCATAGATGGTGGTGTAACAATTTACCTTTCTGTAGGCGCAATCATAGTTATTATCCTGCTGCTAATCCTTTTGCTTTAATGGATTTATGATAAAAACGGATAGTAAGATCTTCATAGACAAAAAAATTAAGTTGGGAAGATAGGTTATTCCTCTTTCAAAATAAAAAACCTTTCTTTTATTCGGGATAGGTGTTTCCTGAGGCGGAAAATGCACATCCCTTTTGTTAAGGTCAGATCGAAATAAGAAAATCCTCCATCCTTAAATGAACCACGATGTTTAGCTGAAATCCACTAAAAAAATTGTTTTAGGACAACCACGAACAACGATATCTCCCTTAAGCATTGTTTAGAAAAGTCTATATTTTTATTTGTGCTGTCGTATAGCACTTTTGTGGTATAAGTTGTGCACCTTTGTCTTAATCTGTTTAAAAGAAATTTTTTTGAAACTCTAAATCAAATAGATGGTAAGTACCCGCTACAAAGCTGCGGTGTAAGAGGAGTTGAAGATACTTGGTTTGCATTTCATTGTGGTCGATTTATGTGAAGTTGTGATCATGGAAAACATCTCAACTGACCAGCGAGAGCAACTAAAAAGTGGTTTACTCCAGGCGGGACATGAACTGATGGACGACAAGAGAGCTATATTGATTGAAAAAATGAGAAATACAGTTATTGAAATGATTCATCCTCAGATGAAATAGTCAAAATAAATTTTTCTGAATTTTTAAGTGAAAAATTGAACCATGATTATACTTATCTGGCGAATCTGTTTTCAGAAGTACAAGGAATAACAATTGAACAATTCATTATCTCTCATAAAATTGAACGGATAAAAGAATTGATTATTTACGATGAATTAAACATTCTGAAATTGCCTGGAAGATGAATTACAGTAATGTCGCACATTTATCCAATCAATTTAAGAAAGTTACAGGTCTTTCGCCAACTTATTTTAAAAAATTGAAGGAAAAAAGAAGAAGCCCGATTGAAGATATTTGATTTCTGTAGTTATCGGGACAAATGGCCCCTAATAGTGTAAATCGAATATAGAAGGTGAAAAATAATTATCAAAATGGAAAGCACAAGGACGCACGAATCTCAATACGCCAGTAATTTACTAGAAGCTATTCTTGACCCGTTGATTACCATCAGCACCGAAGGTAAGATTATGGACATGAATCAGGCAAAGGTGGACATTACAGGCATAGAACGTGAAAAATTGATCGGTACAAATTTCTTTGATTATTTCACCGAACCACAAAAAGCAAAGGAAGTTTACCAGGAAGTATTTTCAAAAGGATCTGTTACCCATTTACCACTTACCTTTCGCAATATAAATGGCAAACTAACCGATGTCTTATTCAATGGATCGATTTATAAAGATGAAAAAGGGAATGTGCTTGGTGCAGTTGTCGTGGCAAGAGACATTGCCGAGCAGAAATGGGCAATAGAGTTGCGAATTGCCAACAAAGAACTTGCTTTTCAAAACAATGAAAAAGGGAAACGAGCCGATGAGCTAAGCATTGCCAACAGAGAGCTTGCTTTTCAAAACGATGAGAAAGGAAAACGGGCGGACGAGTTAAGCATTGCCAATAAGGAACTTGCTTTTCAAAACGATGAGAAAGAGAAACGAGCCGATGAGTTGATCATTGCCAATAAAGAACTTGCCTTTCAAAACGATGAGAAAGAGAAACGGGCGGATGAGTTGATCATTGCCAATAAAGAGCTAGCCTTTCAAAACGATGAGAAGGAAAAACGGGCCGATGAGTTGATCATTGCCAATAAAGAGCTAGCCTTTCAAAACGATGAGAAAGAGAAACGGGCGGATGAGTTGATCATTGCCAATAAAGAGCTTGCCTTTCAAAACGATGAGAAAGAGAAACGGGCGAATGAGTTGATCATTGCCAATAAAGAGCTGGCCTTTCAAAACAATGAGAAGGAAAAACGGGCCGATGAATTGATTATTGCCAACAAAGAGCTGGCCTTTCAAAACGATGAGAAAGGAAAACGGGCGGATGAGTTGATTATTGCCAATAAAGAGCTTGCCTTTCAAAACGATGAGAAGGAAAAACGGGCCGATGAATTGATTATTGCCAACAAAGAGCTTGCCTTTCAAAACAATGAGAAAGAAAAACGGGCAGCAGAATTAATTATTGCCAATAAAGAACTTGCTTTTCAAAACAATGAGAAAGAGAAACGGGCAGCAGAGTTAATCATTGCTGACAAAGAACTAGAATATCAAAACGATGAGAAAGAAAAACGGGCAGCAGAATTAATTATTGCCAATAAAGAACTTGCTTTTCAAAACAATGAGAAAGAGAAACGGGCAGCAGAGTTAATTATTGCCGACAAAGAACTTGAATATCAAATCGGTGAGAAAGGAAAACGGGCAGCAGAGTTAATTATTGCTGACAAGGAACTTGAATATCAAAACAGTGAGAAGAAAAAACGGGCAGCAGAGTTAATCATTGCCGACAAAGAACTTGAATATCAAATCGGTGAGAAAGAAAAACGGGCGGCAGAGTTAATTATTGCTGACAAGGAACTTGAATATCAAAACAGTGAGAAAGAAAAACGGGCAGCAGAGTTAATTATAGCCGACAAAGAACTTATTTTTCAAAATGAAGAAAAAGAAAAACGGGAAATTGCAAATAAAGAACTTGAAGCATTCAGCTATTCTTTAAAATTAGCTTCTCAATATTCTCTGAGTCTCATTGAAGCGAGTCGTGATCCTTTGGTTACAATAAATACAGAAGGAAAGATCACAGATATGAATGAAGCCCTGGTGAATATTACAGGTATTACCCGCGAAGAAATTACCGGAACCGATTTCTTCGATTATTTTACCGAGCCGCGAATGGCACGCAAAGTTTATCAGGAAGTTTTCGCAAAAGGATCTGTTGCAGATTTTCCTCTTACCCTTAGACATAAAGACGGCGAGCTTACCGATGTTTTGTTCAATGGTTCGGTTTATAAAGATGGCAGAGGAAATATATCGGGAGTTGTGATTGTTGCCAGAGATGTTACTGACCAAAAAAGAATCGAAACAGAATTAATAGAGGCTAAAGTATTTGCCGAAGAAGCAAAAAGTAAAGCGGAAAGTGCAACCCTGATAGCTGAAAATGCAGTAAAAGCAAAACAACAGTTTTTGTCAAACATGAGCCATGAAATTCGCACGCCAATGAATGCGATCATCGGGTTTACAAAAGTGGTTTTAAAAACAGAGCTGTCATCCAAACAAAAAGAATATTTAACAGCGATAAAAATGAGTGGGGATGCACTGATCGTGCTTATTAACGACATCCTCGATTTGGCAAAAGTAGACGCTGGGAAAATGGTATTTGAACAAACGCCCTTCAAAATGGCTTTGTCAATATCAGCCATGCTTCATTTGTTTGAAACAAAAATTCAGGAAAAGAATTTAAAATTGGTTAAAGTTTATGACAATAGAATTCCTGAGGTGTTGGTTGGCGACCCCGTACGTTTGCACCAAATAATTTTAAATCTGGTAAGTAATGCAGTAAAGTTCACTTCAAAAGGGAAAATTACTGCAAGTGTCAATCTGTTGGAGGAAGATCAGGAGAAAGTAACCATTGAATTTTCAGTTGCGGATACCGGAATTGGAATAGCCGAAAATAAAATGGGAAAGATTTTTGATAACTTTCAACAGGCATCCAGCGGTACTTCAAGGTTGTTTGGAGGAACCGGATTAGGACTTGCCATTGTTAAACAGTTAGTTGAACCACAGGGTGGAAAAATATGGGTGGAAAGTAAGGTTGATGAGGGATCTACTTTTAGTTTTATATTAAGTTTTCTGAAAACAAATGCTAACGCAGAAATAGAAACTGAAATTGAGGAACTGGATGCCGAAATTAAAAATATCAAAGTATTGGTTGCAGAGGATATTCCGCTCAATCAATTGCTGATGAAAACATTGCTTGATGATTTTGGCTTTGAACGTGATATTGCTGCCAATGGAAAAATAGCCATCGAAAAACTGCAGGTTAATTCCTACGATATTGTTTTAATGGACTTACAAATGCCCGAAATGAACGGGTTTGAAGCTACTGATTACATTCGCAACACCATGAAATCTAAAATTCCCATTATCGCCTTGACTGCCGATGTTACCACCGTTGATTTGGCAAAATGCAGAGCTGTTGGTATGAATGATTACATTGCAAAGCCTGTCGACGAAAGATTATTGTACAATAAAATAGTTGGGTTGGTGAAGAAACCCTCACTTGTAAATTATAATGAACACGAAAAGGATGAAAGCTGTGAATGTAAAAAATCAAAATGCATTGACCTGGATTATTTGATCCGCCATACAAAATCTAATCCTAATTTGATGATGGAGATGATTTCGCTTTACCTGGAACAAACTCCTCCATTAATTAACACAATGAAACAAAGTTTTGAAGATCAGGATTGGGATTTATTGTATTCGGCAGTACATAAAATGATCCCCTCATTTTCAATCATGGGAATTAATGCAGATTTTGAAAACATGGCAAAAAAAGTTCAGGAATTTGCCAGCACACAGAAACAGTCAGATGGAATAAATGATATGGTGTTACAGCTTGGAAACATTTGTACACAAGCGTGTAGTGAACTTGAAGAAGAATATGACAAGATTAAAAGGACAAACTCATGAACAATGAAAAAATAAAAATATTCCTGGTCGATGATGATGCGCTATTCTTAAAATCATTAGAAATTGATTTTTTGGAGAATGGTGATTTTATCATTGAAACATATCCCACCGGCGAACTTTATATGGCCAATTTATCAAAATGAAAAGCATTCAACTATTTATCAATGAATACGGAATAGTTACTTGAGGCTTTTTAAAAATTTACTTTTTTGCGATTGTAAGGAGATTGATTAGTCGGCTTAAATGAAATTTTCTCATCTGAAGCTTTAGATTGAACTGAGTTTTCACTTCTTCCTAACTTTAATCCAATTACTCTCGTTGGAGTATTTCCATCCGCTAATTTTTCAAGCTTCTGTACATCTTCTGGAGTCCAGCGTTTACCGCCGTTTTTTGTTGTCATCTTTTTAAAATTTAAAGTTAATAGAAAATAAATGCAAGAATTGGTGATTATAATACCTAACACAATTATAATTTACTTTTCCAACCTTCATCCATTCATCCCTAAATCTAATTAGTTCAAAAACCATGGAGATGAGATTCTGGTATCCCAAACCATTTTAGGTAAAACGGTCGAAGTTGTGCCTAGTGACGTGTTTTTTGGCTTTTCAGCAGGTGTGCCGGTTGTGGTTGCCTGGTAGCTTTTCCCGTATGCAATTAACGGAATCCCTGATTTATTGAATAGGATATCTGCCATTATAGTTTGATTTTCTTGCCGTTCCACTCTATAATTCCGTCGATATGTACAGGTGTAACATGACCTGAGGCATTATTATCGCTATCAACGGGAAGTACACCCCGCATAAGGTTGTCCTTCCCGTTGAATGGTAGTCCAGTAGCCAAAGCCCTTGGGATAAAGGCCAATTCTCCATTTTTTTTTACGAACTTGACTGAAAAAATTGCCTGTTTGCTGTTCGGCGTCTCTTTTATCTCGTACTCTTTGAGTGCAAGGTTGCGCCTGATTGTTTGAATCTCTGCCATAATGCTTTTTTTGAGTAAAGATATATGGTGGGTAGAGGGAGGAAAAGGACAAAAACAATAATGATTTGCCAGTCTTTGTAGTGAAAGGTGATATCTAATTAAACGTTACCTCATAAATGATAAAATAATTGTCACATAATGGAAAAGGATCTTTTTCTCAAAATAATTATACAGGATAGTTTGAGAGTCCTTGATCGGAACACTCAACCGGTCACTTTTAAGCTCTGCAAATAATTAAATTTAAAGCTTGTAGTTTCTTTGCCTCCATTTTAAAAATATATATTCAGTTTTAAAATGACCTAACTGCACGCACATAATACAATGCATTCTTATTAGGGAATGAATGAAAGTTTACGTCCATATTTTGCGCTACTGCATTTACATTATTTAATTCACTAGAACTCCAGTAGAAAGCACTATATTGAAAACCACCAATCAAATTATTATTAATAATAAGCTTGTATAATTCGTCTATACTAGGTAAATACCAATCACTATAACCACCCAAAACTAAATCAGAACATAGTTTTGCAGCATAGTTTCCTGCTCCCTGAATACTAACAATAGCATTGGTATTTGCATTTCCTGTTCCTAATACAGTTCCTGAAGCACCGGTTATTTTGTATGCTGCATTATACCACTGTATTGCAGTACTTTGATCAGAAGGTGCAGCTATTAACCCATGATCTTGTCCAACTATGTAACCAGGGTCTCCGTTTGTCAATAGATAGGCTATTTTTCCACCCTGGTAGCTATCGCCAATAGCCAATGTTGCTGTTATAAAAACCACTTCATTGCCATAAGCTGTTCCTGCTTTATTAGTCGCATAAGATCTTGCATAATATTTGGTACTACGCGTTAATCCAGTTATTGAACTTGTAAATATCCCTATTCCTGAGCGCTCTTGGTTATTACTATTTAAAATGGTTGGACTGGCTGTTGTACTCCAGCAAACGCCACGGGATGTTACAGTTGCACCACCATCATCTGATATAGTACCCTGAATTGTGGCGGTAGTAATTGTTATTGCAGTTGCTGCTGCGGTTGACAGAATAGCAAATGTAGGTTCAAGTGTTGTAAAACTAATCTGATTACCATAAGCTGTTCCAACCTCATTTATAGCATATGCCTTTAAATAATAAGTAGTTCCGGCGTTAAGTCCGGTAAGGTTACTGGTAAAATTTCCAGTTGTAGTTCCAGAATCCTTTAATTTGAAGTTCGCTGTTGTTGGATTTTCTGTAGTACTCCAACAAACGCCTCTTGATGTTAATGCGTGTCCATTATCAGATAAAATTGCTCCCCCACATGCTGCTGAAAATTTAGTAATTTCACTTGCATCCGTAGTTCCTACAGCCTGGGCTGTATATCCGAAATCATATTTTTCACAACTATTGGTAAGAAATAGTACAAATCCCAATAATATAAGTGAATATATCCAATTTTTGTTGTTTATTTTCATAATAGCGTTGTTTATTAATTTATTACCTGCAAAATTCTTAATCTAACCTCACTGTTTTGTAGGTGGGTACTGGCTTGATTTTTTTTTATTCACGCACTTATTTCAACTTACCTTGTAAATTAAACGATATTCCAAACGTAAGTTCTGGACTGTAAATTTTTTTGTAAATATCTATATATGATAGTCCTGCGTTAATATTTATTATACGTCCGATCCTTATCGTTGCCCCAATACTACTTTCAAAATAATCTTTAGTTTCCAGACTTGTCGTATTCATGTAGTCATCTCTCTTTGCAAATTTGTATTGTCCATATCCCACTCCCAAGTTTAAATAAAGCATACTGAATATTCTAAAAGAAGGCCCTATGTCAATTTCACTTTTATTGTCTGTAATGGTACCATCCAATATACTCGCATCAGGTGTGAAACTACTTCGTATTGCCAAATGAAAGCCTACTCTGCTTTTATCACTACCTTTTTCATATAAAAAACCATATTTTGCAATTTCTCCGCTCTGAAAACCAACACTTTTAAATGATAATTTGTTATGTTTTTCAACAGATTTTATACGAACAGCTTCTGCCTCCTTAGCTGCTTTTTCTTGTTTTACCCGTTCTTCTTCAATTCTTATTTTTTTCTCTTCATCCTCTTTTTCTTGTCTTGCTTTTTCTTGCTTTCTGTTTAATTCTATTTGGGCTTGTCTTGCTTTTTCATCATCGGCTAATTTCTTTTTTTGCTTTAAAAAACTTGTTTCATCTTCTGGATACGATTTTAATAATTCATTTGCTTTATAAATATCCTTGTACTTGTCCATATTGTCTGATAAGCTTTCGTAATCCTTTAGATATTTTGCACTTAACATTCTGGCATTTTCAATTATTTTAAAATCATTTAAAGGATCTTTTTTAATGATTTCAGTTAATGACATAATTTTTAAATACAGAATTTTTGGATTAGTGCTTCCCAATAATGACTCAGCTTCATCTAATTTTGAAACAACAGTTTTAAAATCATTACTGATGTAGGCACTTTCGGCTTCTTCGTATTTTATTTTGGCAATGGCATCTTGCGCAAAAGAAATTTGAACCGATGTGATGAATAGAATTACAAATAAGAGTGTTTTTTTCATTTTGATTGTTTTAATTATTTTTTAGAGATATTATTATTGTCGTCATTTTACATATAAGCATTTTTCGAACTATTTTTTCAATGTATTACCCCAAAAATCCACCTTTGCTTTGGAATCTTCAGATGAATTTGCGGTAGGAGGTAATGAGCTGGGTAGTTTTTCTTTGTTAATAGTTGAATTTCCCCAAAAATCGGTATTCGAATTCACGTTGTCGGATGGTTTTTCATTTTCATAAAAGACATTTTTTACGATAAAATCATATGATTTGGCGTTTTTAACAAAAAATTGTTGTCTTTGTTCTGATTCATTTTTGTCCACATAGAATCCAGACAATTTAAAATCAAGGTTTTTGATGCTTGCCGAGATCTTCTCTTTTAAGTTCTTTTTAAAAGGCCATGTGTCATCCGAATATTTTTTTACAGAAAAAACATTTGAAATAAAAATTTCCGGATTAGCATTTTCTAAGGTAGACTCCTGAAAACTATAGATAAAAAAATAAATCTCTTTGTCATTAATATTTTGTAAGGAAAGAGGTGTGCTTCCTTCAGGGAATTTTAAAATTAAAGATCTACGATTACCAACCAATTCATTATGAATTCTTCGTTCTTCAGCTCTTCTGGCTTCTTCAATTCTTCTTACCCGCTCTTCTTCCTCTCTTTGTTTTTCATATTCAATCTGGCGGTTTTCTTTTGCAATTCTTTCTCTTTCTTCTTTTTCGGCTTCCCTGGCTTTGTACTCTGCCCTTTGGTTTAAAGCGCTCTGAAAAATATTTCCTAAATCATTAACAAGTTTAGTTTCATTTGCAATTTTTGATTCTGTTTGTTGAATATAAACATTTGTTGCTGCTTTTTGGGCTGCTTGAAAATTTCTTTTTCTCTCGGCTTCAGCATCCACTCTTCTTTGATAATCCTCCTCTTGTGCAACTTTTCTTTCCTTTTCTTGGTTTTCTGCTTGCTGAATTCTTGCAATTTGTTGTGCTTCAGAGGATTTATTTTGTTGATTATAAGAACTATTAGTCGCTTGTGTGTTTCTATTGTTTTGAATTGATTGTGCTTCTTGCTGTTTTCTTAAATTATCTGCGTCATCCTTTTTTTGTTGTACTGCTTTATCTTTTTCCAATTGCGCGTCTTGTTGTTTTCTTATTTTTTCATCTTCTTCTTTTTTTTGTTGGGCAATCTTTTCATTGTCTTGTTGTTCTTTTGCTTTAGTTCTTTCGTTTTCTGAAATGTTAGAGTCTTTTACATCCCATATAAAAACAACTACAGATCCGCCTTCAGGTGTATTCGTAAAATGTAAGCATGAAGTATCTGTTGATCCTGATTTCAAGCAAAAATTACGTCTTTGATCTTTAATGTTATCTCTGGATTTCACATTTTCGTCACCTATACACCATGAAATTCCTTTATTAGACTCAAACCTATTCCGGATTTCAACACACCAAACATGTGCAGGTTTTCCTTCCTGAGCTGAGAACTTATTAAAATAGTCGTAAGCAACTCTAAAATCAATACCTCGAACCGATGACTCTTGCCAATTGCTCCAACTTTTTTCTTTACCAAATGAAACAGTTGCTATTAACAAGAAAATGATAGTTATAATATTTTTTTTCATTTCTATGAATTTTATGATTTTCCCTCTCATTGGGCTATTCGGTATCGCCCCGTTTTAAAAATGATTTCCGGATTTCCAAACCATGAAATTCTTTTCTGCATTTTTCAATACAGTCAGAAAACTAAAGTTGGTAATGATTTGAATCATCGATCGCAGACAAGCGCGATCTTTTAATCTTCGGTGGTGTGAGACCTGATGAAGGTTGCTTCAGGTGTTTGCTGTCGGAAATAGGAATTTGCCGATCTGTTAACCATAAAAGCGTTTTGATTCAGGTGATTTTGGTTCCGGTTTATGAAATTAACATCACTTAATAATTGTAATTTTTTCATATACATAAAATTAAAATTTATTAAAAATTCTTAATTATTATTTAGAACGGGATTAAATAAGAATAGTTTCAAATAAGCCATAAATTAGTTTAAATATTTTAACTGACTCTTCAATAATGATAATAATAAGTTGATTACATAGTGGATTTATGCATAATATGAAAGATTGCAGCTTTTATATTGGATAAATTCATATACGCCACGGGGTATGTATGACCGTTGTTTTGTAATGATCGGCAAAATCATCCTTTGCTCGGTTAACATCAGGCTCATAAGAATTTGCTTTTACATTGAATGACTTCGAATTATCGGGAACCAGTGTTTCCATAACCACTCCAAGATCTTCAAGTAAACAGCATAATGTAAAAAGAAAGTAATCAGAACCTGAAAATGAATCAGTACGTTGAAAAGCTTTTAAAATTTAATTACTCTTAATTTCTTTCCATTTATTCGTGCCTGGCTGATCATATGCAAAGTTCCCGGAGAATTCCCATCCCAGAAAGCGATTACATGGGTGCAATCATTTAGTATCAGAATATTTCGTTTCATACCTGCACTTTTCCCATGTAAATCCCAGTTGGCTTTGTATATAAGGATGGGAATGCTTTTCTCTGCTGCATATCTTTCGGCGAGCCGGTCAGTTCCTTTTGCCCCACCTGATATTATTGTGATTGATTTTGAATTGCTTAGTATGGTATTACATTTCGCTTTAAATAATTCATAATCAGTAAAAGACCTTGATCCGATAATTGCAATTTTCATATTTCCTACCACTGCCTTGTGGATTTTTATTGGCATCTGGCTCGCCTGTTAATTTGAATCAAGCCATCATTGAGCCGGGCGGAATCTTGTCAAGGGCTCAAGTCAGTTTCGATCCCACCAGAATTTACAGATTTGCGAAAGTGAACGAGTACGAAGTACCCCCAGGCCCTTTACTTTTCCGGACGGCGATGAATACCTTTGATGAAAATTGGAGGAGAGATCATCTTCTTTGTTTGCGCCTTAAACCATTTTCTTCAATTTACGATCACAAAAAAAGCCCTGATCAACAAGGCTCTTTTCTCCTTAGAACGGTAAATCTTCTTTTTCACCCTTGGCAGGAACTCTCTTTGATTTCTTAACCGGTTTCCGGGATGGTTCTGCATCCTTGCGTTTGGATTGAGGCTCTTCAACTTCCTCTTTCTGGCTTACATAAACGGTGTAGTCGCGTCCGAAATTGTCGGGAGTTTTCATT
>Ga0209511_1002909_pt1 | contig 13552 bp, 10 predicted proteins | sample SSSSmetaG_FD_184141 | JGI IMG/M metagenome (GOLD analysis project Ga0209511, IMG submission 184141) | Glacier valley bacterial and archeal communities from Borup Fiord, Nunavut, Canada, to study Microbial Dark Matter (Phase II) - ​SSSS... | ecosystem: Environmental > Aquatic > Freshwater > Ice >... | reverse complement strand
CCGTGCTGACCGCCGCGACCTCAGTTATTTTCAGCGTGGTTTTCGCTTCCTAAACCGCTGTCTTAAGCTTGGCGAGCCAATTTTGCCCGGCTTTTTTCCAGACTTCAATTGGGTGTACGGTAGCTAGAAATCGTGCTTGGCTACATGCTGTTATCAGTTTGATTGATATAGATTAACTAATAGGTGCCCTAAATTTACACGTACCTTGGCGCTATACCTTTCAGCTTCTTCCCAGGCGGTGGGTCGTTGAACGCACCTTTGCCTGGCTGGGTCGTTACCGCCATTTAAGCAAGGATTATGAGTTTTATCCAGAAACCAGCGAAACCATGATTTATCTGGCGATGTCGCTCCTGATGACCCGGCGAATTGCCCGTTCCTGAACTTTCAAAACACGCTCTTAGACTGACCTTAAACCCACCTCATCGGGGGGATTTACAAAAACCCTCTGCTGGTCTCAGAAGTCTCACTGCCCGAAGTGACTTTTCTACTGAACCGCGCCGTCGGAATTCTGGCCGTGGCCTCATTTATGAAGGCTCTGATTACCGTTCAGCCCTGCTTACAAACGCTGACCTGGGATGATCTGGCCCGTGCGCAGACCATCCTGCTGACCTATGCGAGTGCTAAATTTGAGCGGGTCGATTGCTGCATCATGGCTTTAAGTGAACGGCTGAATATCGAGCAAGTGGCGACGTTTGACCGCCGTGATTTCTCCATTTTCCGCCCCAAGCAGTGTGACTGTCTGGAGCTTTTACCCGAATGGGCTGTCCAGGGACAGATTCCCATTTGCTTGAATAGCCACACGCCACCAAAAACACGTTCAAGGATTGCCCCTGGTTGCAGCTTCGCTAGGTTTAGCCCTGAACAGGGCGTCTACGCGGAGATATTCCCGTGGGATGTCGATCCGGCGCGAGTAGCGGCACTGCATCCGAAGGGCATTATTCTATCGGGCGGCCCCAACAGCGTATATGATACTGATGCGCCCACGCTGCCCGATTATGTCTGTGCGCAGCCTGTGCTCGGCATTTGCTATGGGATGCAGTTATTGACACGCGCTTTTGGTGGCACCGTCTCGAAAGGTGCGGCGCGCGAGTATGGCCCGGCGCGTGTAGCGGTTGAACCATCGGCGCTGTTCGAGAGTTTGCCGCCGCAAATCGATGTGTGGATGAGTCACGGCGATCAGATTGACGCGCTGCCACGCGGTTCGCACGCGATCGGACGCTCGGATCATTCGCCATTCGCGGCAATGGCCGATGATGCGCGGCGCGTGTATGCCGTGCAATTTCACCCCGAAGTATCGCATACGCCGCTCGGCACGCAAATTTTGCGTAACTTCCTGTTCAACGTGTGCGAGTGTGATGCCGATTGGACGCCCGGCTCGATCATCGAGGACAGCGTGCGCCGTATCCGCGAACAAGTTGGCACGGGACGGGTAGTGCTCAGCTTGAGTGGAGGCGTTGATTCGTCAGTCACTGCCGCCTTGATTCACCGTGCTATTGGCGATCAACTGACCTGTATTTTCGTGAATAACGGCCTGCTGCGCTTGCATGAGTCGGAACAGGTAGTCGAGGCGTTTGGGCAGCATTTAGGGATTCCGCTGATCGCTATTGACGCTACCGAAACGTTTTTGAGCGCGTTGGAAGGCGTCACGGATCCCGATCAAAAGCGAACGATCATCGGTGAACATTTCATTCGTACCTTTGAAGTGCAAGCCCGCAAATTAGGCACAGTCGAATTTCTGGGGCAAGGCACAATCTACCCGGATGTGATCGAAAGCGCCGCTAAAGATCGGCCTGGCGCACACTTGATCAAAAAGCATCACAACGTGGGTGGCCTACCCGCTGATATGCATTTTCAATTGGTCGAACCGCTGCGGATGTTGTTCAAAGATGAAGTGCGGCGGATTGGGACGGCGCTCGGCTTGCCTGATGAGATCGTGTGGCGGCAGCCGTTTCCGGGGCCGGGGTTGGCGATCCGCTGTCCGGGGGTCGTCACCTGGGAACGGCTGGAACGGCTGCGCAAAGCCGACGCGATCGTATTGGACGAATTGCGCCGCGCTGGCCTGATCACCAACAGCGCGGGCGGTCAAACGGCGCAAGCGTTCGCGGTGTTATTGCCGGTGCGCAGCATCGGCGTGATGGGCGCACTTATCATGAGGCGGTGGCCGTGCGCGCAGTCACCACTGATGATTTTATGACGGCGGATTGGGCACGTTTGCCTTATGAAACGCTGGCACGGATCAGTGCGCGCATTGTCGATGAAGTCCCGGGCGTTAACCGTGTGCTGTACGATATTTCAAGCAAGCCGCCCGCAACGATTGAATGGGAATAGCCGTATGCACCTTGCCAGAAGCCCTCACCCTTGACGAAGGCTTCCGACTTATTGCGCAGCTATTCCAACACTGACAAACCGACTTGTTCTTCGATAACGTACAACGGGCGGTGCTTCACCTCGGAATACGAACGGCCAATATATTCACCAAGAATGCCAATTCCCAGGCTGTTCAGCCCGATTCCTAAGAAGGACAGCACAATTAGGGTTGTGATCCCTGGCGGTGGATAGCCAATGACATATAAGCTGATATAGAGCAAAATGCCTAACATTGCAAGACCGATGATGCCAAATCCGATGAACGTGAAAATGCGCAGCGGTTTGAGCGAAAAGCTAGTGATCGCGTTGAACGTGAAAAAGAAGATGCTCCAGAAAGGAGCACTGCTTTTCCCCGCTTTACGAGCTTGTCGCTCGTAGGGAATGCCGATCTGCTTAAATCCTAGCCAGGCAATCAGCCCGCGCATATATCGGTTGTATTCGCCTACTTTTTCTAACGCATCGCGCACCCGGCGCGTGATCAACCGAAAATCGCCTGCGTCAGTCGGAATCCGTACATCCGCCATTGCCGCGATTAGCCGATAGGCGATCTTAACCAAAAAATTACGCCACTGCGGATCACCTGTGCGGACGGTACGCACACCATACACGACATCGTAACCACCCGCTTTCCATTGCTCAATAAAACGCGGGATCACATTCGGCGGGTCTTGCAAATCAGAGTACAGCACGATGATCGCGTCGCCTTTAGCGAAGTGATAACCTGCCGTCATCGACATTTCTACCGAAAAGTTGCGGCTGAAGCGGATGTATTTCCAGCGCGGATCGCGCACGCACAACGCCTTGACCATTGTGCCCGTCGCGTCGGTGCTGGCATTGTCGATCACGATAAACTCAAAATCATAAGGCAATATGTCAGTAATCGCCAACAACTCTTGTTCCAAGCGCGCAATGTTGGCTGATTCATTACGCGCCGGAATAACGATCGTGATTAATTCGCGGAGTGATTGTATGTGAGGAGACAATACATTCGAAAGCATCAAGTGCCTTCCATATCCAACGGCTTTGCCAGCGGTTCCATCTCTGTAATGGGCAAGCCGAAAGCCATTTTAGGATAAGCATTGGCGAAGGTGTCGATCATCACTTGCAACAGAAACGGAGCGTTCGGATCTTGCCACATGAGCGCCAATGCATCGTCAAGCTGTTCAGTTTCGCTGACGGTAGCACCTGCAATCCCGTACGCTTGCGCTACTTGCACGAAATTCGGCGCGGAATAGCCCCAATAAGTCGATTGATAGCGCTCCTCAAAATAGGTTTGCTGGAATTGGCGAACCATGCCGTGCGTCTGATTGTTGATGATCACCAATTTGAGCGGAAGTTGGTTGCGAACCACGGTTTGCAGCTCTTGCAAATTAAGCTGAAAACTGCCATCGCCAGCGATCATGACGAAGGGGTGACCCGGCTGTGCAACCGCCGCCCCTAGCGCGGCAGGCAGAGCAAAACCCATCGCGCCCATTCCGCCAGAGGTCAGGAAGCGCTGCTCACTATGCAAATCGAGCGACTGTGCCGCCCACATTTGGTGCTGCCCAACATCCACAATGAAGCCCGCCGCAGCCCCGGAAACGCGCGATAAGGCGTGCATAAATGCATTCGGGTTGATCCCTGGAATGCCTTGGATCTCCTCGGTATCCGGCCATTCAGCGCGTTCAGCCATGATGTGCGTCAGCCACGCTTCATGAGCGGGCATTGTCCGGCCTTTGAGCTGATCGAGTGCTGCATTCAGAAAATCGACCAATTGAGTTTGAATCGGCACACAGTCTAGAACGCGATTATTGATCTCGCCTGCGTCGCAATCGACGTGATAAATCGCCCGGTCACCCTTGAACGCTTCAGTTTGGGCACCCGTCTGCCGAATATCCAAGCGGCTGCCCAGGACGATCAACAAATCGGCAGTACCAATCGCACGATTTGCCCAACGGTTGCCATAGCTGCCGATCATCCCAATGCGCAGTGGATCATCCGCCGGAATTACATCTACGGCCATCAGCGAATTGACGACAGGCACCTGTATGGCGCGCACAAATTGGCGCAGCACATCGGTCGCGCGTCCGCTGCGAACGCCACCGCCCACTAGTATCAGGGGGCGTTGCGCCTTTGCCACGGCGTCCAACAAGCCGCTTATAGCACTCCGATCCAGCGGTGGCAAATCATTCGGAATGGTCAGTCGATGGGGTGGACTCATTGCAATATCCATGCGCTGCACATCCAGTGGAATATCCAGCAGCACTGGTCCGGGACGTCCGCTCAATGCCAGCTCAAAAGCACGCGCTAACATTTCCGGGATCTGTTCGGGATCATTAATTGTCCACGCCGCTTTTGTGATCGGCAGCACCATTGAGACAATATCAGTCTCTTGAAAGCCCAATTGACGTATAGGGCGATCGCCTTTTTGTTCGTTGCGGTTGACTTGTCCAGTGATGAAGACTGCCGGGGTCGAGTCGAAATAGCAGCTTCCAATGCCCGTCAGCAAATTGGTTGCGCCTGGGCCGCTGGTTGCCATCGCAATGCCTGGTATACCGCTGATGCGCGCGGCAGCTTCAGCAGCAAAGGCAGCAGCCTGTTCATGATGAACATCCACAATACGGATAGTTCCTTGTACATGCAGCGAATCGATCATGTGCGTGATCATGCCACCGATCACGTCAAAGACAACCTCAACACCCTGCGCTTCTAGAAACTTGGCAACGTAATCTGAGACTTTCACGGTAATTCCCTTTCTGGTAAACCGAAATAATGAGTCGCAAACCAGGTGATGGTGCGATCCAACGCTTGATCAAGATTGAAGAACGCGCGCAAACCTAATTCGGTTTGGGCACGTTGTACATCGGGTATATAGCGGCTGGCTGCCCCGTTCATAGCAGATTGCATCGTCAGGTTGACAGATGATCGCAGGCCGAGTGTGTCCAGCCGTTCGATTACTTTTTGTGCCAGATCACGCATCGTGATCGGTTCGCCGGAGCCCACATTATAAGCGCCTGCATGACCAGCTAAGAGCATCACTAACAGCCAATAAGCTGCATCCGCGCCGTATTGATAAGAACGTACGGTAGTCCCATCACCCTTGATCAAAAGTTCGCCGTGCTGGAGGCCGTCGCGAATAAAATCAGTGATTGCGAAGCCGAGATCAGGCGTCTGATAGGGTCCGACAAATGTAAACGGGCGCGCGATCACAATGTCCAGCGCATATTTGTCACGGTAAATGGCGCATAACGTTTCAGCTAAGCGTTTGGCTTCGGGGTACGCTGAACGCGCGATGTTTACATCGGGAGCGCCCGGCCAGCTTTCGGGCAGCCGTTCGCAATCAAACGGCTGCGGACCATACACAGCGCCTGAACTAACAAATAACAGTTGTTTGACCTGCCAATCCCGTGCCAGCGCAAGTATACGCTGCATTCCGGCAGTGATCGTTTGCAGCACTTCGAGCGGCTGCTGTTCAACCAACCGCCGATCGGTAGGCGATGCCGCGTGGAGCACCCATTCACAAGGCAGAGCAGGTGGCGTGAAGGTCAGGATGTCCCCCCGCAAAAACGTGAAATGCGGGTGCTGCGCCAGATGTGGAAAACGGGCGGCGAATACATCTGGGTCGCGCGTGGGGATGAATACGTGGCAGGGCGTCCCGACCCAATCGGGACGATCGTTCAGGGCTGCAATCAATTCTAACAACCAGCTTCCCAAAAAGCCAGTGCCGCCTGTCAATAGCAAGTGTGTGCCACGCAGTGCAGATAAGCGCTCTGGCGACATCGCACTCAGTAAGCGGCTCACATCTTGCCGCAAAATCACGCGTCTGTCCACGTTTTCCACGGCGCGGCGTTGCTATCCCACATCTGGTTGAGCATTTCAAACTCGCGGAAAGTGTCCATGCCGATCCAGAAGCCGCTGTGACAATAGGCCATCAACTGTTTATCGTGCGCCAGCCGTTCAAGCGGTTCGCGTTCGAGTATAGTATCGTCCGTGCCCAAGTAGTCGAAAATGCCGCGATTGAAAACAAAAAAGCCACCGTTGATCCAGTCATGCTGCACTTTTTCGCGAAAGCTATTAACGGCATTGCCTTCCGATAAATTGAGCAGACCATAGCGCGAAGGCGGCTGCGTGGCAACCAACGTAGCGGTCTTGCCATGTGCCTGGTGAAAGCGCAGCGTCTCGCTAATGTTCACATCGGCTAATCCATCACCATAGGTGACCATGAATGTATCGGTGTCGATGTATTTTTCGATACGCTTGATGCGCCCACCGGTCATTGTTTCCAGGCCGGTTTCGGCCAGTGTCACGTTGAAATCCTGTTCGGTGTGGCCGTTTTCAAAGGACAGCGTGTGCTGTGCGCCCAGATTGACCGTGAAATCGTTGCTCATCGCCTCATAGTTGAGGAAGTATTCTTTGATGACATGGCCGCGATAACCCAGGCACAAAATGAAGCGCTTAAAACCATGCTGCGCGTACAATTTCATGATGTGCCACAAGATCGGACGGCCACCGATCTCGACCATTGGCTTCGGCTTGTATTCGGTTTCTTCGCGCAGGCGCGTACCCTTACCGCCGCACAAAATGACTACAGGGATATTTGCGGGATTAGCAGAATTCATCGAACCAGTACTTCTTTCGGCTGTTGAATAAATTGCGAGAAACTCTCGATCATATACTCGATCATTGTCGGGCTGATGCCAGGATACACACCGATCCAGAAGGTGCCGTTCATGATCCGATCGGCCTCGGACAGCACCCCAACGACCCGATGAGCGGTATTTTTATAAGCGGGCTGACGTAGTAAATTGCCCGCGAATAACAAGCGCGTGCCGATCTTACGACTCTCCAGAAAAGCGATCAGCGCGTTGCGATCGAACGGCGCATCAGCGCGTACCGTGATCGGAAAACCGAACCAACTTGGCTCGCTGTTAGGCGTTGCTTCCGGCAAGATCAGATGTTCCGCAAACGGTGTCAGTCCCTCATGCAACAGTGCAAAGTTGCGACGGCGTGCTTCGATGAAACGCGGCAGCTTTTTGAGTTGTGCCACGCCGACCGCTGCCTGCATATCGGTCACCTTCAGGTTATACCCAATGTGCGAGTACGTGTATTTGTGATCATAGCCATGCGGAAGTTCGCCTAACTGCCAATCGAACCGTTTGCCGCAAGTATTGTCTTTGCCCGGCTCACACCAGCAATCACGTCCCCAATCGCGAAAGGACTCAACGATTGTTTTGAGCAGCGGCGTATTCGTCAATACCGCGCCGCCCTCACCCATTGTAATATGATGTGCCGGGTAAAAACTGACGGTTGCCAGATCGCCAAACGTGCCAACGTGCCGACCGTTGTAGGTGGCACCGAGCGCGTCGCAACAATCTTCAATCAGCCACAAATCATGTGCTTTGGCGAACGCACTTACCGTTTGCAAATCGAACGGGTTGCCGAGCGTATGTGCAAAAATGATGGCGCGCGTCTTATCACTGAAAGCCGCTTCCAATAAGCTGCTATCGGCGTTGTAAGTTGGGATGGTGGCATCGATGAAAACCGGCAGCAGTCCATTTTGGATAATTGGATTGAGCGTGGTCGGGAAGCCCGCCGCCACTGTGATCACTTCATCACCCGGCTTGAGCCGCTGATCACCTAGCAATGGCGAGGTAAGCGCAGTCACCGCCAGTAAGTTGGCTGATGAACCGGAGTTGACCAGAATTGCGCTGCGCAAATGAAAGGCCTTTGCCAATTCACGCTCGAACTCAGCTGCAAAGCGCCCGGTGGTCAGCCAAAAATCAAGGCTAGCCTGTACGAGAAGTTGCAGTTCTTCTTCATCGAACACTTTGCCCGACACGGGAATTGCACTTTGGCCGGGGATAAATTGGCGGGGCGCGAATGCCTCAGCATGGTAATCGGCTACAAGTCCCGAAATTTGATCGCGTAAAACCTGCGCCGGAGTTTTAGGCGGTTGAGAAGATGTACCGTTCATTCCAAAAACTCCCGATACCACGCCAGGGTTTGTTGCAAGGCGCTGTCAAGCGTGAATAACGGCGTCCAATCCAGTATATCACGCGCTTTGGCGGCGCTCAAATATTGATGGCGAATTTCGTTGCTGGCCTCGTTACGAATGTCCGGTTGCAAAGTCGAGTTCATGGCGGTCAGAATGCGTTGTGTCAGATCGAGCACGGTCACTTGCAATTCGTTGGAGAAGTTGAACGCCTCGCCACTCAGTTCAGGGCGCGCGGCCAGCGACTCGACCAGCAGCATATACGCCGCTGCGCCGTCTTCCACGTAAAAATAATCGCGTATGAACTGCCCATCGGAGCGAATAATAGGCCGCTGTCCGCGTAAAATCGAGCGTATAGTTCCCGGTACAATGCGGTTCCAGTTCAGATCGCCACCGCCGTAAAAGTTGCCACAGCGCGTGATCACGACTGGCAAGCCGAACGATTTGGCGTACATGTGTGCAATCAAATCCGCACAGGATTTGCTCACATCATAGGGGTGCTGACCTTGCAGCGGCGTTGTCTCGTCATACGGCAGCACTTCTTGATCGCCATAGGCTTTATCGGACGAAGCCACCACGATTTGTTTGACCTTCGGGCTGCGACGGCACGCTTCCAACAGTGCCCAGGTGCCTTGAATGTTGGTTTCGAAGGTCGAAATCGGGTTGCGGTTCGCGATGCCAACGATCGTTTGAGCCGCTAGATGAATGACCGATTCGATTTCGTATTCGCCAAGTGCACGTTCTAAGAGTGCCTGATCGCACACATCGCCGCGCACCACCTGCACCTGATCGAGCAGCCCAGTGCGCACCAATTCGCTGTGCGGCACCCAATCGCGCACTAGGCAAACGACATCAGCGTTGGCGGCTAACAGCCTGCGTACCAACCAACTGCCGACTAGGCCAGTTGCACCCGTCACGAAAACAGGCCGATCTTGCCAGAAGGAATTTTCCATAAGCAATCTAGACGACTACCCTACTTTAATTTACCATTGATGATCAAATACCTTGCCCAAAACGGTTCGCACTTTACCCCGCTTACGCCAAACTGTCAATTGCAAATAGCATGGATAGTGAGTAGACTGGATTAGCTTTTGTGTTTTTCGGTTATGTTAGCTAGCGTAAGGTACCCGTAATTTTGATCAACCGCATACGTCAAGTTCCTGTTTGGCTGCTGATACTAGGCTGCCTTTTGCTCATAGGTACTGTTTTATGGGCACCGCGCGGCCTAAAAACCACAGGCTTAGTCGAGGATTGGAGTTTCTATCAGGCATTCGATCAGGGTTTGTCGCCATTTAATCAGGGCATCACGGGGCAACCAACGCGGCCTTTTCTGCTTCTTAGCTATGCGCTTGGCTACTGGCTGACACCCAACTCATTTGTTGGGCTTAATTTAGTGAGCATTGTATTTTTCGCCTGCAAAGGCTTTTTTCTGTATACATTGCTTAGACAGCTTTTACCCTCCAATCGGCTGTTTGCAATGGTCGCAGCATTTTTGCTGGTGATCTATCCATCCGATACTTCTTTGGTCACTTCGCGTTATGCCAGTTATCAATTGATGGTTGTCTTTTTTCTGCTCAGCCTCAATTTTTTTGTATGGTACTGGCGGCGTCCGCATCGTCTGATTTTATTCGGGATGGGCGTTTTTCAGCTGTTATGCCTAGGAACTTACGAAACAGCGCTCCCTATCTTCTTTGTTGTACCGTTGATCTTAATATGGTTACAAAAAAGCATCACACGGCGTGTACTGCGGGTGGCTGCCTTTTGGTACGTGATCCCCAGCGTGATATTGCCCTGGATGGTCATTATGCTCAGCAAAGGCGGCTCTTATCAAAGTGCGGTACTCAACGCGGATGCAAGTTTATCTATGGGCGATCGGTTGTCTTCCTATTGGGTGAATTTTATCCGGGCTTACACGCGAAACTTTTTCGAGGGGTGGAGTCAGGCGTTCAGTACCGTTCAGTGGGGTACACGCTCGATCTGGATCGGGTTGGCAGCAGCGGTAGTGATTGCGATCGTGCTGTTCATCGGATTGCGCCGCACATCGCCGGATGATAACGATCAACCTGTAAAAATGATTGACTACCTGCTGTTGTTTGTGGCTGGCTGTGCGATCATCGGTTTGGGGTTTTTATTGTATCTCCCACTCCCCCATCGAACTTTCAATGATCGTGTATTTCTGTTATCGTCTATTGGTGCAGTGGTTAGCGTCGTGTCGTTTCTATTTCTCATTGGGCGGGTGCTGCGCCGCCCTCATTTGATAGTTGCGCTGGCAAGCATCGCTATGGTTGTGGGGGGAGTGGTAAGTAGTTACAAACAGCGGCTGGAAATGGTGGCATTGTCACAAACTGAACAACGCGTGTTGGCCGATTTTGTGCAAAATGTTCCATCGTACTCTAGCGAGTCTATTATTCTGGTTAACGATCGACAGAAACTCCTGCAAAGCAATGGATGGCTATTTGCTGGCGGTACGACCAGTGGTCACTTTGCAGCAGCATTGAATTACCTGTACCAAAGACCGAACTTAGTGGTGGTGCTTTGCTACCCTGAAGAAAATCTTTGGGGTGAAAATCGGGAAGGCTGTCAGTTTACAGAATATGGGGCTTCAATTTACCTTTCCGGGAAAATACTTAAAAGTTATCCTTACGATCGTTTGATCGTGCTCAATGAGGACGCAGAGACAGGCTTACAGCTTGCCGAAACATTTCCAACAAATCTTTCAACTGCGTCAGCGGTAAGCACTTACAATCCACACAACTTGATTGATACGAGTGCCGAGCTGCCACATCGTGTTTACACTCTTCTGGAAAGCTGGCCCTTCAAAATGAGCGCACCTTATTATGACAGTGTTCAACAAGCGGTTGATTTTCACTTTCAGGAAACTCCGAATGGCTATGGTTGGGATGGCAGTGAAGGTGATGGCTCGTGGATGTCTAGCAAACATGCCACGATTAATGTACTGTTGGGCGCTGAGCACGATTATGATGTGACGCTTCGTGCAACTGCTGCGGTCGAGCGTGATTTACTGAGTACGGTGGGTTTGCGTGTCAACGGGCAGCCGATCCCGCTAACGATTACGCAAGAAGATGCACGGGGTTACTGGCTCTACCGTGGCCTTATTCCGGCCTCTACAATTGCGATTGATAAACAAAACACTGAGTTTATGTTCATGATAGACCAGGTGTATGTTCCTAAAGATATGGGGTTAAGCACGGATCCACGTTCATTGGGCGTGTTCTTCAACTGGTTGCAAGTGATACCTCATGTTGAAGTTATCATACCGACACGCGTTACTTTTCAAGCAGTTGATTTTCAATTCAATCAAAAACCAAATGGCATTGGCTGGAATAGCCCTGAACCCACTGGCACATGGATGTCCGACAACCACGCCACTATTAACGAATCGCTGGTCACCGATCGCGATTACGATATCACATTTCGTGCGCTCAATGAGGTGAAGGCCGGGCAACTAAGTACGATGGGCCTACGCGTCAATGGGCAGCAGATTCCATTGATCATCACACATGACGGGCAAGGTGCCTGGTTGTATCATGGCATCATCACGGCTTCCGCTGTTGCACTGGATAAAAACAACACGGAGCTTATGTTCACGATTGATCATGTATATGTACCTAAAACGCTAGGGGCGAATGAAGATACACGTTCGTTGGGCGTGTTCTTCAACCTACTGCAAATTACGCCGCATACAGGCGACATACCGCCGAATTTCACCATCCAAACCGTTGATTTTCATTTTGATCAAAAACCGAACGGTATCGGTTGGGGTAATCTTGAACCGGCGGGTATGTGGATGGCCGCCAAACAGGCTACCCTCAGCTTTCCTTTGACGCCGAACCTGGCTTACAAGGTTCGTTTCCACATCGTGAATGCGCTTAAACCAGAGCTGCTTACTCAACTCCGGCTGCAAGTCAACGATCAACCGATTGCGTTGACCATGACGCAAGATACGCAGGGCTACCATGTCTATGAAGGGACTTTACCAGCGTCGGTGATAAACGTGAACCCTGACATTACGCAATTCGCTTTTTCGGTTGATCGCACGTACACACCGCAAGAGTTAGGCATGAACGCCGATACTCGTTCGCTGGCGCTAGATTTCAACTGGCTTAAAATCACGCCTCAATAGCGTTTTTTCAACTTGTGTGTAAGTTTAGAGGCAATCGTTCTAGCTGGTTCTTGATTGCGCTGGTTCTCTCGAACATAAAAAGAAGGTTCCACAAAAGCATTCCCTTTTCACGAAGGATTTAGGGTGAAGGTAAACATGCGATTTCTTCCCGTATTGCGTATGATCGCTTTGATCGGTTTACTGCTGACGCTTACGGGCTGCTTTTCATCGGCTCGCGTGCTGATACCTGCCACGGTCACGCCTGGCGTTACGCTGCCACCGACGCTCACCCTTGGGTTCTGTCGCAAAAAGGTGATCGGTTAGGAAAAGAGGCAGACGGAATTCGGAAATTGGAAAAGTTAGGCGGCGATACCAAACAGACGATTGATCAGCTCGACCTGGGCGAGAATGTCGCCCTTTTCCGCCCCTTTCATCTGCCCTTTTCGGATCATGTTCATCGTCTCGTAGCCTGCCAGTGCGCGTTGCGCCGTGTCGAAGGAAAAGAAACCGAGGCCGGGTCTGGTGCGGCGTTTGATGAAGCGATGATCTTGCTCGATCAAATTGTTGAGGTATTTTACCTGACGCAGCTCACAATCTGCCGGTAATTGCTGGTTGATTTTGAGCGTTTCCATGGCCTTTGGGTAGGCGGCGTTTTTATCGACGTTGATCACGCGCGGCGTGACGCTGTGCGGGGCACCGAGCGCTTTCTCAAAGAAGGCTTGGGCGGCTGCCGCGTCCCGTTTGGCGCTAAAGAAGAACTCGATGGTCTGCCCGTCGCTATCGACGGCCCGATACTGATACAGCCATTCCCCTTTGACCTTGATATACGTTTCGTCCACTTTCCACGAGTCGTTGGTCGGCTTCAACTGTGGCTTGACCCGCTTTTCCAGTTCTGGCGCGTAGGCCAGCACCCATCGCGCGATCGTACTGTGATCAACCCTCACGCCGCGCTCCACCAGCATTTCTTCCAAATCCCGATAGCTCAGGCTGTAGCGTAAGTACCAGCGCACACATAACACAATGATCTCAGCCTGATAATGTCGTCCTTTGAAAGGTGGTGGCGTTTCGATGGTCACGTCCGTTTTGGTCTT
>Ga0209511_1002907_pt1 | contig 13558 bp, 10 predicted proteins | sample SSSSmetaG_FD_184141 | JGI IMG/M metagenome (GOLD analysis project Ga0209511, IMG submission 184141) | Glacier valley bacterial and archeal communities from Borup Fiord, Nunavut, Canada, to study Microbial Dark Matter (Phase II) - ​SSSS... | ecosystem: Environmental > Aquatic > Freshwater > Ice >... | reverse complement strand
ACTCAAGTGCCTCGCGTGTCTCTTGCTCACGCTTCTCGAACTGTTGGATCGCCTCTGCACTGAGGCTAAATTGTCGTTGTTTCATGCTTTAAGTATACACTACGCCAGCTTTATATGCCTTCACCATAAGGTTACGCTGATCTATCGTCCATATGTGAAGGTGAGAAACGCTTTGTCCAATGTATTCCCATTCAAGTAGAAACCCGTTAACGCACCAGATGCAGTTTCATCGAGCGGTAGTTTATCTAGCTTCAAGGCGTACAACGTAATCAAGTAATGATGTGGCCTATCACCGGGCGGCGGGCAAGGACCGATGTAACCCACTGTTCCAGTATCATTACGAATTTGAACACTACCTGCGGGAAGTTGTTTCCCAGTTGGCTCACCCGCCCCTGCTTTTAACACGGTTGTGTTCGGCGGTATATTGAAAACTACCCAGTGCCATAATCCACTCCCAGTGGGCGCATCAATATCATAGATGGTTAGCCCAAAACTTTTAGTCCCATCCGGAATACCTGTCCAGTTCAACATAGGCGACAGGTTGCCGCCGGTGCATCCTAACCCATTTGCCACTTGCTCCGTTTGAAAAACGCCACCATTTGTAATACTTGGACTGGACAATTGAAAATTAGATGGGCGTCCGTAAGTCACATTAAGCGTCGCCTTGCCCAACACGTTCGCGTTCATGTAAAACCCAACCAACGCACCCGATGCATTCTGATCAAGTGGCAACGTATCGACTTTCAAGGCGAACAAGGTAAAGATGTAGCGATGCGGTTTGTCCCCCACTGATGGGCACGCTCCAAAATAGCCAAGTGAACCCGTGTCATTATGAACTTGAACACTCCTCGGTACGAGCCTTTTGGCTGGGTCACCTGCGCCTGTGGGCAGCATCGAGACACTGTTTGGTATATTGAAAACGACCCAATGCCAAAAACCGCTGCCAGTGGGTGCATCTGGATCGTACAAGGTCAGCCCAAAACTTTTAGTGCCGTCCGGTGCGCCTGTCCAATTGAGCGCCGGAGATAGGTTGCCACCGGTACAGCCTAGTCCATTTGCAACTTGCTCCAAGGGTAACAATCCCCCATCCTGCATTGCAGGGCTAGACAGTTGAAATTTGGTTGATTGTGCTCGTGAAATCTGGATGTTACTTAATACCACGACCATCAATAGTAGAGAACCGAAGACTCTGAATTGCTTTTTCACTGCGCTGTTCCTTTACATCGTGTTTGCGTCCGTCCATTTGCGCAAACTAAGAACATTATCTAATGGTATGCCATACTTGCCTAGGAGATAGGTTATCATAGGAGCACGACTCCTAGCGTGAAAGAAAATAAGAATGGAAAAGAATGCACGACATCAACAGCTTGCAGATTTTCTACGCAGGCGACGTGCCCACTTGCTGCCTGCCGAAGTCGGATTACCAACTGGGCAGCGACGGCGTGCTCTTGGCTTACGTCGTGAAGAAGTGGCTCAGCTTGCAGGTATCAGCGTTGATTGGTATACTTGGCTGGAACAGGGACGTAATATCCGCGTGTCAGAACAAGCGTTAACAAGCCTTGCCCGCGCCCTGAAGATGAACGTAACCGAAACTGATCACCCGCTCATGCTGGCTCAAAATCGATCGCCAGTTTTGCACGCTGATACAGTCAGCGAAACCTTACAACATCTACTCACTCTACAAGGGATTATGCCGGCGTTTATCATGGGACGGCGTTGGGACATCCTGGCTTGGAATCAAGCCGCATGTGGATTGTTCGGGGATTTTGCAACGATGCCGATGGAAGATCGGAATGTACTTTGGTTGATGTTTGGAAATGCAGCTACCCGTGAAATTCTGTTGGACTGGGATAGTCACGCACACCGCCTAGTAGGGCAATTTCGGCTCAGCTATGATACTTTTGCTGACGATCCCAAGTTTGATGAACTCATTGAACGCTTGCTTCATATAAGCGCAGAATTTTGTGAATGGTGGCCGCGCCATTGCGTTCAAGCGCGGACGGCTAACCATAAAGTGTTCAATCATCCGCAAGTCGGTACTTTAACCTTCGAGCAAACGACATTACAAATTCACGATAATGTAGGACTAAGAATGGTTGTTGAAGTGCCTATTTCTGGGACACCAACAATAGAGCGTTTGCAACAACTGGCAACGATGTCTGGTTAATCGTTCTATGAGCTAAGCCCAGGATGAATAGAAACTATGGTATTCGCTATTATGCAAATCCATAGTCCCCTTTTGGGATGTCATGCTAACAGTATCAACACCTGGGGCAGCGAATGATGAGCTGCGAGAACATATCACTAAAGCAAGCTGTTGTTCTATGGCATGTCAGTAACTTGCAGCTTTTGCCTAAGTACCTTGCTCGGTCTGACGATGAGTCGATGGATATGGCGTGGTGCGCGGCGCAACTTACCGCTGACCAGCAGTGTTCCGGCATTCTCACCGCGATCTACCTGTTTGACTTCAAGTACCAAGAAATTCTCAATTTCGATACGCCCGCCGCTGACAAGTTCCTCCATCCACACCGTAACGAGCGTTTCAAGCATTTTCTGCACGTCATGGTTACGCAACCGGGTACGACGCCCGACCTCGGCAATCGTTTTGTTTTTGTCCAATGACACTGATCAATTCTCCGTTTTATGTGGCAATGTGGTTGTGCCAGGCTGTGATTTTTGCGCCGCTTGTGCCATTGCTCTAAGGGCTGCTTGTGCCAAGGCATCATGTGCTTTCGATTGAATTTTGGACGTTACTACTTCGGGTGTCAGATCGGTAACGGTGGGTTGTATTTGCACGCTCACCCCGCGCTCCAGCAGGAGCGGTTCGGCATTGGCATTAGCCGCTAAACGCGTGTTCCAGTCCTCTCGCTCATAGAGGCGTGTGAGCCGCGCTGCAAGGATAATCTGAGTAGCAAACGCCGGTTCGACATACCGCGCAAAAATCGTACAGTTGCCCATTTGCGGCGTCACGACTTCATCAACGGTCAGCAGCGGGCGCTGCCGAAAGTTGGCCTTGTGCGGGTCAGGATTTGCGTCAGCGGTGGCCGTACCGGACGCATCACTGTAAAAGCTGGCCGTATCATGGTCGCAACCACCGTACACGATTTGCGTTGCAAGTCCAGTGAACAGTGCTTGCGTTCCCTCCGCACCGTAAATCAAATGAAATTGCCCTTTGGTCTGCGCACCGATCAAGATCGATATGCGCCGCTTACGTACCAGGTTCACATCTGCCACCAAGCTATCCAACTTGCCAAGCGTTGGGAACTCATCGAGAATGATCCCGACGGGTACGGGCAGAGGGCCTTTGTTGCGCTCGCCAATCGTGTCCAAGTCAAGCATCAGCTTACGCAAAGTCGCGCCCAGATATGAGGCATACACTGCGCGCATTCGGCCAGGACAGGTCAGGACAACGACGGTCGGCTGCGACACAATCAAATCGGCGTCGAAGTCCGAGGCGTTGGTGTTCGCGCGCACGTCGGTCGATGCCCATCCAGTCAGTGCGGTTGCAAGCGTCGCCACAATGTTCGACGCGACTTTACCATCTGCGCTGACGCTGGCCGCAAAGCTATTTGCCAGCAGTGCCGCGTCGTCCTTGCCCTTTGCGAGCGTTGCTGCCAATGTTTTCAAGTTGTTCAATGCGTTGTAGATTTCGCCCAAGTTGCTGAAGCGGATCAGGCACGCCGCAAGCAGCGCGGTAGCACTATCTGACCAAAATTTACTATCCCCTTGCGCTGAGGGAACGAGTACATCGGCAATGGCGCGGGCATCGGAAACAGTGGAGATGCCTTCCGCCAAGTTGTAGCGCAATCCGGCAGCACTGGTCGGATCGTGGACAACCACGAGGTGTCGGGTCGCTTTGGCAAATTCCAGAACATGCGCGGTAATCTCACCTTGTGGGTCAGCGATGATGAGCGAATGCCCGGCTAACATGCGATCCGCAATAGCAGGCAGGATCACACCCTGCGTTTTACCTGAACCCGGTCCACCCAAGGTGAGAATGCCGCGCGCGGCGTCCTCACCGTTCAAACAGAACGTGCCGCTGCCAAAATCAAGGCGGCGCTTGTTATCGCCCCAGAACGCGCCGTAAAATGTGATGCCCTGTTGATCTTGGCGTCGATAGCGGCGGTACTCACGAAATGTACAAAAATGCGACGACCCCATCGTGCCGCGCCGCACATTCGGACGTCGCAACCGATCTACCCGCTCGCGCAGCCACCCGCCGTTACGCAGCCCTTGATGCAAACCGACACTGACCACAATCCATAGCATGACCAACAGTGTGCCGACCATGAACAATCGAACCTGGTTGATATTTGGCGGTGCGCCATTCACCAGCAGGATAAAGCCATTGGTGGTCTGCTTTCCGGCCTGTCGCGCTATCGCAAAATGGCTCAATGCCAGCACATAAGTAGCGGTCACGCCCAAATTGACAAGCACATCAACGACGATCAGCCAGATGCGGTGAGATTTTGGCGCAGTGCCGCTACCTGTCCGCTGGATACCTGCGCCAAGCAATGTCGCAGTAATTAAGGGGAACATGGCGGCAATACACAGCAGCGGCAACACCAACACGCTGAGCAACTTTGCACCATCGGTGAATAGCCAATAGAACATGGGTTATTCCTCACGTTTGCGCATCAACCGCCGACTGACGAGATAGACCAGAACGCTGCATGTCAGCCCTGCTATGTAAAACGCATCAGGACGACTCAGTCCGACTATGCGGTAAACCAGCATGGCAGCACTGAACATAGTCAGCATGACCAGCGTACCGCAAATGATTAGCAGCAATTTGTTGCTCATAGCGTTTTGTCTTGTCCTCGTGGAAACCATGCATCCAGATCGTCAGGGTCAGGCAGGGTGGGCACAACTTCCGGCTCTTGGCGAAGCTGCCGCCAATCTCGGCCAACCGTGCGATCCAGCGCCACCTCAAAATGCTCGGCTGCCACCTGGTGAAACAGCTTTTGATGCCCCTGATCTTTGTTGTTGTAAACGGCTTCTCGACCTTCAATACTTGGTGCTGTGCCCGGTAAAAACACATGCGTGTGAAGCTGCTGCAACCCGGCTTCACGGTCTTCGTTCGCATTAGTCAAGCGGTCGTGCAAGACGAAGCTATATTCCGGTACGTCAAGGTCGCGAGCAGCGTAGTAAGCTTCGACAATGCGCTCGGTCAGGTCGATGACCAGTTCGCGGCGTTGTGCCTCTGGTACGGTTGCCATCAGGTCAGGCGCGGGGCTGATCACCCATGTCCATGCCAGAACGTGCTTACTGCCAAGCACCGCGCAGTTGCTAGCGATGTTTTGGTAGTTGCTGCCCAAGCCGCGATCCTGCCAGCGTTCTTGCAAGTCACTTTGCTTGATGTGATGGTGGCGGTCATCTCGAAATTGCACGTATTTCAATTTGCCACGCAAATGACGGTAACCGCTGGTTTTGCCTTTCCCTTTGGGTGAGATGTACGCAAAATCGGCAACGATAGTCGGCTTCATTCACGGATAGACTGGTCGGGCATATCGCGCACAGCGGCAATTTGCGCGGTCAAGGCCGTGTCGCGCCGAGCAGAAATAATCGCGTTTTGGATAAGCTGCGCGGCAGTAAGCTTTTCTTTGGTGACGGCGCGCAGCATAATACTCAACCCAACTGCAATCAGATACATCAGCACATTCAAATGGAACGTTAAGACGTTCTCAAAACGATCTATGCGGTCTTGAAATGTTTTGGCAAAATGACGGCGGCTGCCCGTAATGTCTTCTTGCTCGTCAAGGTAGCGCCGGATCGCCTCGCGGATCAGGTCGCTTTCAGTGTACTCGCGCCCATGCTTGCTGACGAGTTGTTGCAAGCGATCTTGCAGTTCCTGGGTTAGACTGATACTGCGTTTAATGATTCTGTCTGCCATGCACCATACGTGTCCCCTATTTCATCAGGATTGTTACACAACATTCGTGACCATTATCGTAAAGTTGTTGGTTTTGAGCACTTAAAACGCACTATCGCTTCATTAAAGTTCATTGTCAAATCTGCAAAATGGATTTTGTGATGTTCATCCCTTCATCAGAACTTTTACCACCACCATTCGGCTGGGTTGCGATCCCCAAGGGCAACGTGACCGTGCAAGCTATCTCTTCACACGAAGGTGGAAACGGAAGCTATATTCCTGCTGGAGCCTCGCGCACGTTTGAGGTTGCCCCTTTTGAGATTGCCAAATATCCGATTACGAATGCCCAATTTGCCAAATTCGTCGAAGCGCACGGATATGATCAACCTAGATGGTGGACTGATGAAGGATGGGGCGAAAAGGTTAAAAACCGCTGGGAAGAACCGCGCTTTTGGTTCGATCCAAAATGGAACAAATCGGATTATCCGGTTGTTGGTGTCTCATGGTATGAAGCTGTCGCATTTTGTTGTTGGCTAAATGAAGTCACTGGAGAAACAATCAGCTTGCCTACGGAACAGCAGTGGCAGCGAGCGGCTCAGGGTGATACAAATTGGCGTTATGCTTGGGGACCCGATTTCGACCCGACTCGATGCAACTGGAATATGGACATTAATGGCAGGGGGTCTACCGGAACAACACCCGTTACCAAGTATGAAGTTCTCGGTGATAGTCCATTTGGTGCAACCGATATGAACGGCAACGTTTGGGAGTATTGTCTTACAGGCTGGTTTACAGGAAATAACGGTTTAACCGGAGATGAGATAAGAATCGCACGTGGTGGTGGCTGGATGCTGTATTATTCGTATGAAGTAAACATCGGCTCGCTTGATCGTATGACATTACATCCTTTTCACCGTTCTGATTATTTGGATCTTCATGGTGATACGGGCTTTCGTTGTGTTCGTGCGCAATCAATACCCTAATGCGACGTAATCAAACCTGTGTACGTAGCTAAGTGACGCCAAGGAAAAACGGAGTACCATGCCGCAGATTTTTGACAATATTAAACGTCCGTTGTTCTCAGAACTTCGGGCAACCCTGCAAGCCGCGTACCGTGCGGATTTTTGCGTCGGCTACTTCAATTTGCGCGGTTGGCGTCAGCTCGCTGATTGCGTAGAACCGTGGCAGTCCGATCAAGGGCAAGTCTGTCGTCTGCTGATTGGGATGCAAGGTCGCCCTGATGAGGAACTGCGTGGTTATTACACGCTGCGCAAGGACGATCCAGATATGGATCAGGGCAAAGCAAAACGCGAAATGGGACGGGTGGCTGAAGCGTTCCGACGCCAACTGACTTACGGCGCGCCGAATAATCAGGATGAAGCCGGGCTGCGTACATTGGTCAGGCAGCTCAAAGCGCGCCAGATTGTCGTCAAAATATATTTGCGTCAACCGCTGCACGCGAAATTATATTTGCTCTATCGACATGATGTGAATGTGAAAACCGTTGGCTATTTGGGCAGTAGCAATCTCACCATGCCCGGTCTTAGTCGGCAGGCCGAGCTGAATGTCGATGTGCTCGATCAACCCGCGGCGCAAGACCTTTCAGCGTGGTTTGAAGAACGCTGGAATGATCAATACTGCTACGATATTTCTGATGAATTGGTGCAAATCATTGAGGCGAGCTGGGCACGCGAAAATCTGATCCCGCCCTATGAGTTGTACCTTAAGATTGCTTACCATCTGTCGCAGGAAGCGCGCGCCGGTCTAACCGAATTTCATCTGCCCGCTAAGTTCGACGGCTTGCTGTTTGATTATCAACAAGCTGCCGTACAAATCGCAGCGCACCACCTCAACAAGCGTGGCGGAGTGATGTTGGGCGATGTGGTGGGGTTGGGTAAAACGCTTATGGCGACAGCATTGGCGAGCATCTTTCAAGAGGATCAAGCATTCGATACGCTAATTTTGTGCCCGCCGAACTTGACCGACATGTGGACACGCTACCGTCGTGAGTATGACTTGATCGGTGATGTGCTTTCGCTCGGCAAAGCGCGTACCGAATTGCCCACACTCAAGCGCTATCGTCTGGTGATCATTGATGAAAGCCATAACCTGCGCAATCGTGATGGACGCACTTACAACGCCGTTCAGGATTACATTCGCGTCAATGAGAGCAAAGTGATTTTGTTATCTGCCACGCCGTTCAACATGAGTTTCACCGACCTTTCAGCGCAGCTACGCCTTTTTCTTGACGAGAACGCTGACATTGGAATTCGCCCAGAAACATACCTGCGCAAAATCGGTGGCGAGTTGGCTTTCACAGCGCGGCATCAATCGCCGGTGCGCTCGATTCGTGCCTTTGAGCAGAGCGAAGAGATCGACGATTGGCGCGACCTGATGCGCTTGTATCTGGTGCGGCGTACACGCTCATTCATTGTCGACAATTACACGCAAACCGACGCACAGACCGGACGCCATTATCTGCTAATGCGCGATGGGCGACATATGTATTTTCCGCAGCGCATCCCAAAAAATGTGACATTTTCGATAGAGGAAGATGATCCGTATCGGCGGCTCTATTCCGATGATGTGGTAAACCTGATCAATGGACTGAGCCTACCGCGTTATGGGTTAGGGTTATACGTTTCGGAAAAAGAAGCCAAGCGCGCTACCGATGATGAGAAGAAACTGCTCGACAATCTAGGACGGGCTGGCAAACGTTTGATGGGATTCAGCCGGACAAATCTGTTCAAGCGGTTAGAAAGCAGCGCAACTTCATTTGTCACATCGATCGAACGCCACATTCAGCGTAACGAGTTGTTCATTTACGCCCTGGATAACAACTTGGCACTGCCGATTGGCACCCTCGAAGTCACTTCACTTGATCCGCGCGAGAACGATGAAGGCGATGTGGATGATAATACCGATCAAAACGATCAAGCCTATCATCATGAGTCGATGCGGGCGTTGTACGAACAATATGGCAACTACGACACGCGCTTCAAATGGATTAGCCCACAGTTTTTTCAGCCGACGCTCCGTAAAGCGCTCGCTGAGGACGTGGATAATTTACGTGGGGTGCTGAATTACGCCGGGGCGTGGAACGCTGCGCAAGATAGCAAACTCACTGCGTTAATTGCCCTGCTGAACCATCATGCACATGAAAAGGTCCTGATCTTTTCGCAATTTGCAGATACCGTTACCTATTTGGAATATCAACTGGCACGGGTGTTTGGGAATGCGGTTGGAGCAGCGACGGGCAGCAGCTTAAATCCGATTGAGCTTGTGCGACATTTCAGTCCTCACAGCAACAAGGCCACCATCGATCCTGATCTCGAACTGCGCATTCTGGTCGCAACCGATGTGCTGAGCGAAGGCCAAAACTTGCAGGATGCAGCGATCGTCGTTAATTACGATTTGCCGTGGGCGATTGTTCGCCTGGTACAGCGCGCCGGACGCGTTGACCGGATCGATCAGACCGCCGAACAAATCCTATGCTACTCGTTCTTGCCTGCTGACGGAGTTGAACGGATCATCCGCTTGCGGCGGCGCGTGCGCGAACGGCTCAAACAGAATGGCGAAGTGGTCGGTTCGGATGAGCGCTTCTTTGAAGATGATGATTTGGAAGCGCAGTTAAAAGATTTGTATACCGAAAAATCGGGCATTCTGGACGCCGATACTGACAACGAAGTAGACCTGGCCTCGTATGCCTTTCAGATTTGGCAGAACGCCACCAAAAGCGATCCGGCGCTAGCAGCGCGCGTCGCGGAACTCCCTAGCAGCGCGTATACTGCACGGCGCTATGTAGGTTCGGCGCAATACCCACCAGGTGTGCTGACATACATGAAAACGGCGGACGGCTCCGACGCGCTAGCCTGGGTCAACGACGCAGGGGAGAGCATTACGCAATCGCAGCTCACGATCCTCAAGGCGGCAGAATGTACTCCCGATGAACCGGCGCTGCTCCGGCACCCCGATCATCACGCGCTCGTTAGCCAGGCCGTCGATCTCATGGTGCAAGAAACCGCCAGCACTGCGGGTGCGCTCGGCAGACCTAACAGCGTGCGCCGACGATTGTACGCGCGTTTGAACAGCTACCATGATCGCTTGCGCAAGCAACCGTTGCTGCTGGAAACGATGCCAACCTTTCTTGGCGCGCTGTCGGATGCAATCGATGACGTTTTTCGGCACCCGCTGCGCTCAATGGCCGCTGATTCAGTTCGTCGCCAACTCAAAGCGGGGATCGATGATCACGCGCTGGCCGAACTCACGATCTCACTGCGCCGCGACGAGCGCTTGAGTCTGGTACAAGATACGGACGAAAGCGGCGAACCCGTTATTTTGTGTTCGCTTGGCCTGTATAATCCCGAATGAATGAGGTATGATCAGCGACTAAACAATCACAAGTGATCACTATGCCAACGCCTGATCTTGCCGTGCTGCGCGACTTGTTGCAAAAATTTGATTTCCGTGCCGTGTTCGTGGACGTGCTCGGTTGGAATCGTGACGCGGCTAAAATTCCGCCCGTCGATGTCGATGGCGTGATCTATCAGTTCGCGCCGCTGGCTGAGCAGGGCGTGCGGATTATCGAAGTAACGGCTGCCGACGGAAACATTCCGGCCAGCAGTGCCCGCGCACGGATCGAAAAGCACCTTGCGCCGTTCGCCGTCGAACCCATCCTGATCTACGTGGACGGCACGCGCAATGCGTCGCTCTGGTGGTGGCGCGGCGTAAAGACGGACGGCAAAAGCGGATCACCGCGCTGGCTGGATTTCCGCAAAGGGCAGAGCGTCGAAGGAATGCTTCAGCGACTGCCGGACATGGCGGTGCAGTTCAAAGAACTTGACGCCAGCGGCCACGCGCCTATCACCGACGTTTCAGCACGAGTGCGCAGTGTGTTCGATATTGAGCGCGTCACCAAGACGTTTTACGATAAGTTCAAAGTCGAGCACACCAATTTTGAACGCTTTCTGGACGGGATCAGCGATCAAGGGCAGCGCGCCTGGTACATTTCGATCGTGCTCAATCGGCTGATGTTCCTATACTTTATTCAGGCCAAACGGCTGTTAGATCGCAACCCACATTATCTGCAAGACAAACTCAAAAAGTATCAGGCGGACAGCACTACTAAAGATCGCTTTTACCGTGACTTTCTGTGTCCGCTGTTTTTTGAAGGTTTAGCGCTTGATCAGGCGAGCCGCACGGTTGAAGTCAACGCCAAGCTCGGCCACATTCCCTATCTGAACGGCGGATTGTTCTTGCCGCACGCGATTGAAGACGCCAACCCGGACATACAAATTGCCGATGAAGCATTCGCACGGCTGTTCGCGTTCTTCAACGATTGGAGCTGGCATCTTGATGATCGGCCATTGCGCGCCGGAAACGAAATCAACCCGGATGTGCTCGGCTTCATCTTCGAGAAGTACATCAATCAAAAGCAGATGGGCGCATATTACACCAAGGAAGACATCACCGGCTACATCTGCAAAAATACGATCCTACCATACCTGTTGGAAGCGGCAAACGTGCAGACGCGCGCCGTGATGCGTGACGTTGAGCCGTACCTGTACGATGCGGTCAAGACGCTTGATCGCTTGCCCACTGAGACGGATCGCGAATATGCGGCACGACAAGCGCGGGTAATACAGATCAAAGCTGATTTTGCAGCGGGCAAGCTCGCCAGCATCAACGATCTGATTACCTACAACCTGAATATCGTGCTGTTCGCGGAAGATTGGCTGCGCGCCCTGACTGATCCTGCCGCTTTGCACGCCTTTTACTTTGGGCAGCTTAAACCGCTGAGCGTGCTCGACCCGACCTGTGGATCGGGCGCGTTTTTGTTCGCGGCCATGAACATTTTGGAGCCGCTGTATGAGTTGTGCCTCGACAAAATGCCGCGCATGGTGACGTATCTGGCGGGTATGGCGGGCGATCCGGCATATGACGCGGCACGCCTTGAACCGATCCGCGCTGACTTGAGTGCCGAATTGACGCGCCTTGCCGAACATCCTAATCGGCGCTATTTCGTGTTCAAGAGCATCATCGTCAACAACCTGTTTGGCGTGGACATCATGGACGAGGCGGCGGAAATCTGCAAGCTGCGGTTGTTCCTCAAGCTGGCCGCGCAGGTCGAAGACCCTGAACGGATCGAGCCGCTGCCGGACATCGATTTTAATATTCGCGCTGGCAATACGCTGGTCGGCTTTGCCACGCGCGCCGAGATCGACGGCAACATGTTCGCACGCCCCACGCTGCCCCGTATCGAGGCGCTGGCCGGGACGCTCGAAACGTTCCGCGCGCAGCAGTTGCAAACAGGCGTCACGCCGTTGCAGATGAAGACGCTCAAAAAGAGCGCCCGCGCCGCCCAAACTGAGATCGCGGCGGTGCTGGATCAAGCGCTCGGCAACGAATATGGGCGCGATGCCAAAACGCTGCCCGCCTTTCGAGCGTCACACAAGCCTTTCCACTGGTACGCCGAGTTCAATCAGATTGTGGCGCGCGGCGGCTTCGATGTGATTGTAGGCAACCCGCCGTATGTGGAATATAGCAAGGTCAAAAAAGAGTACACGATACGTGATTATAAAACCGAGAACTCCGATAATCTGTATGCCTATACTATGGAACGCGCGGCAATTTTGCAAAAAGATTGTGGCAGATTTGGCGTTATCGTTCCTGTAGGCGCGTTTAGTGTAGCTGAAACGACCTCTTTACGTGCTTTGCTCACAAATCACTTTAAGGCGGCTTGGGTTAGTAGTTATGCAATCAGACCTGCCAAACTTTTTGAGGGGGTCGATCAGCGTCTTGCAATTTATTTGGGCGCAAAAAATATTTATGCGCAACAAAACAAAGTGTTTACGTCTGATTATTATCATTGGTACTCTGAAGAAAGAACCAAACTATTTTCTACCCTGGTTTATCAAGATGTAACTGCGTTAGGTCGCAATAACATCTATCCAAAAATAAGTAACGACTTGGCCTATAATATCATCACGAAGGTTACACAAATTGGCATTCCTGCCAGTATATATTTGCACCAAAACAATGGTGTAAAACTGTACTATCATCGAAGCCCGCGTTATTGGATTAGAACCATCGATTTTGAACCACATTTCAAATCCGCGACCCGAACTAAATCTATATTCCATGTGCGTGAGTTAACGGCTATAAATTCGGAAGCCGCGAAATTTCTAGGTGCCGTTTTCAATAGCTCACTATTTTTCTTTTGGTTTTTAGCTGTAGGCAATGGGCGCAACTTGACAGGTGACGACGTAAAAGGGTTTTGCGTCGGAAAGCCGTCAGCAAATACTCTTGCCAGCATAGGTAAACCCTTTGATAAATTGATGAGCGACTATCAAAAAAACTCGTTCATACGCAAACGCAAAGACCAGGAGTTTCAAGAATTCAACATTAGCGCGTCTAAACCAATTATTGACGAGATCGATCGAGTGTTGGCGCAGCACTACGGGTTCAGCGACGCCGAACTGGATTTCATCATCAATTACGACATCAAGTATCGCATGGGCGCGGCGGTGGCGGAGTCCGAGGATGATGAGTGAGGGCGACGGGTGAGCAAACGACAAAAACGACTCGAACGACTCAGGCAGAACCCTAAGAACGTTTCGTTGGATGAACTACAGCAAGTTCTAGAGGATTACGGATTCGTGTTCCGTCAGGCAGTCGGCAGTCACT
>Ga0209511_1002904_pt1 | contig 13563 bp, 7 predicted proteins | sample SSSSmetaG_FD_184141 | JGI IMG/M metagenome (GOLD analysis project Ga0209511, IMG submission 184141) | Glacier valley bacterial and archeal communities from Borup Fiord, Nunavut, Canada, to study Microbial Dark Matter (Phase II) - ​SSSS... | ecosystem: Environmental > Aquatic > Freshwater > Ice >... | reverse complement strand
CGCGTAGAACCAGCCTGGGTGCAAGGAACTGACGGCGGTACTGGTTCGGCCTGGTCGGTAGGTCAGACCTTTACCGACGTTACTAACAATATTAGAATTCGGGTGGATGCTGATAATCCTAGCGGGACGGGCTACCAAATTACGATTAATCCGCGCCCTGCCGCTCCGCTTGGATTTACCGCTTCTTTGTCAGGGACTAATAAAATCAACCTTAATTGGAATGACGTGGCAGACGAAGAGGGTTATACCCTTGAACGTTCCACTGATGGGGGTAATATCTATTCACCACTGGCAACGCTTGCGGCAAATAGTACCAGTTATCAGGACACTAACCTGCCCGAAGGCACCTATTATTATAGGTTAGGGTCATATAATCTAATAGGCCCATCACTAACAAAATCAGTGTCACCCGGTGTTTTTACTCCGCCTTATGCGCCGGGAGGGTTATACGCGCGGGCGACTTCTGCTACTCAAATTAATTTGACCTGGAACGACTATTCGGCTATTAACGATGGATATGTCGTGGAGCGTTCAAGCAGCCCTTCGAGTGGATTTACTACTCTTACTACTATTGCTAACGGGGCCGCCATTAGTTATAATGACAGCCCGGTTTCTTCCGGCACAACCTACTATTACCGGGTGAAGGCCACCAAAGCTGCCGTACCAGATTCGCTCTATAGTTCAGTAGTACATGCCACTCCAGGTAATGTTCTGGTAGTTTCGGTTGGGACAGGTAATGGCGCAGATACCCTGTTTTGGGCTTTAAATCAGGCCGCTTTACCCGCTAATAGTAACGCGATTATCAACATAACGGTGGCGCAGGTCAACGTTAGCGGGACGTTACCGAATGTTCCCGCCGGAGTGACCATTAGCGGGAGTTGTGTCAGTGGGCCAGGAGTAATCATTCAGGGGAGTGGTGGCCCAGGCTTGCGCTTTAACACCGGGAGTTACTCGCTCTTTGGCCTGAAAATTCAGGGGTTCGGCAAGCCCCAAATTGGGCCAGTATTAGGAGCTTCTCCCAAATATACTATGAAGTGTGTAGCGATTAACAACCAATAGCTTCAAAAATTAAACCGCCAAGTCGCCAAGTACGCCAAGTAAATTAAGGTTTTCTTGGTGGCTTGGCGGCTTTTTGTTTATTTCAACTGTTTTGAACTGGAGTCTAGTTGCAATGGGTTCTATTACCATCGTATAATTATTACATCCGATACATGAACATAAGTTAGCAATATTACGCGCTAAGTAGCGCAAAAGGAGGCACCGCAGTAATGGCTATGACAGAAACCCGGCCTGGCACCAAAGGGCCATTGACCAAGTTAAACGATATGGATTTGAGTATTGGCAAGCGCACCCGGCTGTATGAATTGCTTTACAAGTCTGGGCCCGCCAATGGTACGATGATGTTCCTGCCGATTGATCAGGGTTTGGAGCATGGCCCACGCGATTTCTTCCCCAACCCCGTTTCGGCTGACCCAGATTTTGAACTGAAATTGGCTCTGAATGGCAACTATACCGGGATTGTTTACCAGATTGGGATTGCCCAGAAATATATGTACAAGTTCGCCGGACAAGTGCCGTTGGTGTTGAAAATTAACGGCAAGACTGAACTCCCCGCCGATAACGCCCCGCTTTCGCCTTTGCTCGCCAGCGTGGAGGATGCGGTGCGATTGGGAGCGAAGGCTATCGGTTACACCCTGTATGTGGGTAGTGCGCGACAGGACGAGGATTTCAAGCAGTTTGCGGCTGTTCGCAAGGAAGCCGAGGCCGCCGGGATGCCGATTATCGTGTGGAGTTACCCGCGTGGTGAGTATGTTGACGGCAAGGGCGGCAAAGATAGTTTCTACGCCGTAGATTATGCCATCCGGGTCGCCGCAGAACTTGGCGCGGATATTATCAAGGTTAACCTGCCCAAAACCGGGATTGCCACCGAAAAGCTGGGCAAGATGCCAAAAGAGTATGTCGAGGTTAACAGTAGTATGTCTAACGAGCAGGCCGCCGCCGCCGTTGTGCGCTCGGCTGGTCGCTCGCTGGTGCTGTTCAGTGGCGGGGAAAAGAATGACGATGCCGACCTGATTAACAAGGCTAAACTAGCGATGGATAGCGGCGCAACCGGGCTTATCTTTGGGCGCAATATGTGGCAACGCCCGATGGAGCAAGCCCTGTCCATGAGCCAAAAACTGCATGAATTGATGAAGGAATACGGCTCGTAAACCTAACCCCACCCGCAAGCGGGTACCCGCCCCCTTCCCTAGTGCATTTCCACAGAACATGTTGTGCAAAGGGGGCGGAATTATCCCTTCTCCCTGGGGAGAAGGCTAGGTTGAGGGGGTTTCTTAGCCTGACTCCACGCTCAAGAGTCAGTTTAGGCAAACCCTCACCCCGCCCTCTCCCATTCGGTGGGAGAGGATGTAAAACCCTCTATTACACAATATCTCTTGTAGTATTGCACTAGCAAGGAAGGGGGAACTAACCCCTCTTTTTTACCAACAACTAACAACCAATAACCAACAACTTTTTACTGTGGCCCAAGCACAATCGCCGAATTAGCCATCCGTAACATTTGTTCCAGGTTTCCAGCCTTGATTGTGACGGTATAACGCACATTGCCCTGTTGCCAGACCATCGCGGAGTCCGAGCAACTAGCCCCACAGCCAAAGGGCTGATAATAACCTACCATTTCTTTGCTCAGATAAACCACCTCACCTTCGGGCGTGGCGGTGTTTGCTGCCACCTGCTCGGCATGCACTGAAGCAGCATGGCATGCACCAGCGTAGTTACAATCGGGGGCCAGAGTGATTTCTATATCGTATAGGCTGACGGTAACTTTTTGAACCGAAACGTAAACCTTATCTTTATCGCTAGTCGGGAGGTAGCCGGGTAATAAAAGCGGGATTTTGGTGGTTGATTTCAGTTTGGCTAAAACAGATTGGAAAGCCGGGTTGATAGCGGTATAGCCACCCCCCGAAATCCCAGCAGCCCCGGTTCCTTGTACTACCACTCGAATATCCGGCGAGCCCATTGCCCAACCCCCGCTCGTTCCATCCCAACTTAGTTTCCAGGTTCCATAAAATTGCTGAAATTTATCGCCAGCACCGGGTACAGCATCAGTAGAATTAATCCTGACCTGCACCGCGTTTGGCACTCCCGGCAAGGCTAATACCTGGGCCTCCACCTTTTTGGTATTAGCATAGCCCGCCGCCCACTTAGCGTAGGGGTTTGCCGCCCGGAATTTAGTATCGAGCAGTTTATAGGCCGAGGCTAAATCTTTGCCATTGATAAAATTATAAAACTGCTCAACTGTTGGGATTTGGGCTTCGGGATGGCCTTCGCTGCGGCTGGCAACTTCAGTTAGATGATTGTTTTTCAGGATATAAGAGGTGTAAATCGTCCCACTTGGGCAACAGTTAGGCTCCCACCCCGCGTAAACTGCCCCCACATAGGTCAGTTTGCCATTTTCCAGCTTTAGCCCAAATTTATAGCCGTCTTTCCAGTCCACCAATTGCGGGGAAGGAGTGGCGTAGCGATAAACCACGAAGAAAACGTTACCCGCCGTGCCGCCCGAATATAGCGGGATAGCCGCTTCTTCAACCCCATCGCCGTCCATATCCACATAAACAATGTCATCCAAGTTCGGGTAACCACCTACGTTAATAGCGGTATAATTGATGTAGGGGCCCTTGATGCTAGAATCTGGTGTCTCAATTTTAATTTTTGGGTCGGATTTGAATAATTCCAGCCAGTTTGTTTTGCGGGTAGCCTGGAGGTCAATCGCCCCATTGGTAGGGGCTGCCGTAGTAGCGGTAGTAGCCGAAACAGTGGTAGTTACAGCAGTAGTGATGATAGCTACAGGGGTGGTCGTAGCTACCGTTGTTGAGGCGGTGGCAGGAGTAGTTGTAGCAACGGCGGCGGTGGTTTGGCTGGAAACAGTGGTCGTTACCTGACCGTTTACCACTACCGCCGGGGTGGTACTCGTGCCACAGGCCGCTAGTAGGGTAGTTAAAAGGGTCAATGATAATAAAAAGGCGGGATAATTTCTCTTTTTCATCTGGTAATAATAATCCTTTTAGTGTTCGGTTAGAAAAAAATGACAGACTCCCCAATGGTCACCCGTCAATTATAATGCCTTATTCGACTAAAAGTTATTGATTTGGCTCACAGATACCCAAAAATTAGGTGGAATAGAAATTCAGCTTTTTTGAAGGGAGCGTGTAAGCTTTACCACCTCTGCCACTAAATCTTCAAGTTGGCTGAGGTAGGTGGGGTCTTGCAAATTGCCCTCTGCGTCAAAGAGCTTGCGGGCCTGTGATATTGCCAAACTGGAAGGAGCGGCTATGGCGCGCAATGCTTTGGTGATATGAAAAAGGGCGGTCAGGCTATTAGGGGCGGCGGAAGGGCCACCTCCCACCGCAATCAGCCCAACCACTTTTCCTTCGAGGTATTTGCGGGGTTTGCGCGGCAACAGTTCGAGGAAATCTATCGCGTTTTTGAATGCACCACTAATCGAGCCGTGATAGGTGGGAGCGGAAAATAGGTAGCCATCCGCCGCCGAAACCTCTGACAAGAAAGTCTGGATTTCAGGGGCGTTAGGGTATTGTTCAAGGGGTTGGTTGGGTCGAAACAGAGGCAAGTTTAGTTTATTTATATCAAGTAGCACAAATTCAGCCCCGGCAGTGGCGGCGGCAGCCCCGGCAATTTTCAAGACATTCAAACTATGGGAGGGGCTTTGCAACCCGCCCCCAATTCCTACAATTTTCATTTATATCAACCATCAGGAAGGGTGTAGCATAACCTGGGTTCAGAATTGGGCGTGGCATCCCCCTGAGTATAGGAGGGACAGACGCAGCACCCCTACCAATTTCCCTTTTCATTCTTTATCTTTTCTCTAACCAGGTGATTAATAGTAATAATGCCGCCCGACTGTTGCTCCACTAACTTGAACTCGGCCCGCTGGAAAAGTTTCAGGAGTTGGTCGGGCTTGAAGAATTTAATGCCACTGCTCAGCGTTATAAATTTGTTGACGAGTTCTCCAACTTTGCCATCAGCCGCCATCTGCACCATAAAAACTGCCTGGGCCTGGGGGTCAAGGGTACGGTGGGCTTCGACTAGGGCGGGCAGGGTATGTTTGAATTCGTTAAGCGAACCGCCACTGGCTGTCCCGGCAAAGGCTTTGTCAATAAAGGGCAGCTTCTCCACATCGGCTCGTATCAGGCTGATATGCCCCGTCAAACCATCCTTCTCGATAAACTGGCGGGCCTCCTGTAACATCACCCAGCTATTATCCACCGCTACGGCGTGGGCGGGGGCTGTCCCGCTGTTTAATTTACCTTCCTGGTGCGCCCTGATAATCGCCCGACTGTAGAAACAGGTGGAGCAACCCTGGTCTAAATAAAAGGCCAGCCCGTTATGGATGGGAATTGCCGCCGTTTGACGGGCGTTTAGCATACGGACGAGGGTGGCGAATTCCTCGGTAGGAGGCCATTCCCGCCCGCCCATCAGCGTCAGGGCTTTGGGTCGCCAGTAGCGTTCGTAACCCCAGGCCGTTAATTTAAACTGATTAGTGAGCTGTCCGAGGCCGATATTAGGGGTCAGGCGCGGGAGAAAGTTCACAATCCCGTCCTGTATCGGGTAGCGACTGCCACATCTGGGGCAAACCACCGCTCCTTCGATAACAGTTTCTATTCCGTTAGGTTGGGCTAAGGTTGGCTGAGGGGTAAGCTGCAAGCCCGCCTGTCCACAGTAAAGGCATTTCAAAATCGCCGGAAGTTCGGAATGCATTAAATTATTCCAATCTAGGTGTGTGGTAACTCATTGCAATTATCCAACTATCGGCGCATTATAACATAGCAAGACTATATTCCAGCTTTTGAATTGGGGTGCTTTTTATTACAATCACTGCGAAAAGTAGCTCAATCTACGTTTATTAAAAATAGTTAACAGGGATTTTATTTTTCAGACAGGTCTAGAAACGTAGGAAAACAAAATGTCTTTGGTTGAGGAGTTGCTGCAACTCGATAACCCTGACACCCGGCGTACTTTCCTGATTCATAATTTGCATCTGGTGGCTGCCGCCGACGAGGGCGACATCAGCAGCGAATTTTCATTTCAGGTCAAAAGTAAGGCCAATTTTTTGCTGCAAACCGACCAACGCCAGAAGGGGTTGGATTTAGCCGAGTCGCTGCTGTATCTCTCGGTGCTGTTACCCGAAAATAACCGCCGCGAACGTTATCTTTCCCGCGCCCGCGCTTTAATGGTGCGGGCCAATTATTTGCGCCGCAACGGGGTTTATGCCCGCGCTGCCCAGGATTATCAGGAGGCCCAACGCCTCTGCCTGGAAAATAATAGCCCGATTGAGGCCATCCGTTGCCAGATGACCCTGGCCCATACTCTCGGTCAGCTCAACCGCTATGACGAAGCCTTTGCCCTCGCCGAAGCCACCATCCATCAAGCCGAAGCCACCGGGGATACCGCCCTGCTCGGCGACGTGCTTAATAATGTAGCCACGCTTTATAGTGACAAGAACGAATATCTCAGAGCGGTAGAATTATTTAACCGCCAGCTTGAAATCCTCCAGGGAATGAGAGAAAAGGGCCAAGCCGCCCTGATTAATTGTTATATTGGTTTGGCAAACAATAATCTTTTCCTCAATAACTTTAACGAAACTATTTTGTATGCTCAGGAAAGCAAAAAAATCGCCCTAGAACTGGGGCAGAATCTTTGGATAGCCCATTCTGATCAATTGATAGGTAACGCCCAGTTTTTCATGGGGCAATTTACTAAGGCATTGAGAACCTGGGAAAATACCTATAACCTCTTTCGAGAATTAAATCTGCCGCAGGATGCCCACTGGGTTAGCCAATGGCGTTGTATCTGCTTGGTTCAACTAAATAGGTTAGACGAGGCATTACAGCTTTGCGAAGTATTGGTAATTGAGGCCCGTTCCAATGAGTGGCTTGAATTTTTAGCGGCTGTAATATATTTCAGAGGGACAATCTTAACTCAGTTAGCTAACTTTGAAGAAGCTGTAGTAGATTATACCGAAGCGGTACAGCTATATACTAAAATAAAAATGCCCCATTGGGTCGCCCGAATATATTTAGACCAGGCCGAACTTCTAGTACAATCAGGCGAATATAATGAAGCCCGCGAATTATTAGGCAAATCAGAACTAGAATTTGCCCGTCAGGAAATGCCTAAATGGTTGGCATTGGTATGGCTTTTGCAGGCAAAAATTGCTCAGGCTGAGGGCAATCTTGCTAGAGCTGAGTTACTTATCCATCAGGCTCAAGGATTTATTAGAGCTTACAATATCCCAGCCTTGAATTATCAAGTCAGTTTTCAACTAGGTAAAATAGCTGAGAGAAAAAATCAGTCGTCAGAAGCTTTAGACCACTATTGTGATGCCATTACCCAGATTGAACGAATGAGGGGAACCGTGGTAGTTGAGCTAAGAGGCGACTTTCTCAAAGATAAAATGCAAGTGTATGAGTCAGCCGTTTTTACTGCTCTGGCCCAAACTGACTTTGAGCGGGCCTATGATTATATTGAACGCTCCAAATCGCGGGCTTTGACCGAATTGCTGGCTAATCAGGTGGATTTACAGGTCAGGCCGCGCAACCCCGCTGATGAACCCCTGATTGAACAATTAAACAAGTTGCGGGAGGAGCATAACCGCCTCTACACCATTCTAAACCAATCCCTGGAATTTACCCCGAATCTACGGGGTACGACCCTTGAAAGCCTTAACCCCGAAATGGTCGAAACCCAGAGCGAGTTGCGAAAACGGGAAAAACAGATTGAGCAAATCCTGATGCAGTTGCAGATTCGGAACGCCGCCTATGCCGAGGATTCCAGCCTGCTTGAAGTTACCAGCGAGTCGCCCCAGCCCTGGCTTGACCAGGATACTTTGCTGGTTGAATATTATATTGCACGTGATGAGGTTCTGGCTCTGGCGATTTCGGCTGACCAAAAGCGGGTATTTCGGAATCTAATCCCGGCGGGTAAGCTGGCTCGCTTGATAGACACCCTCTCGCTCAGTCTGCAAAATATGAAGCCTCATCTGGCGGGCAAGTTCCTCGGAGCAACTCAGGCCCAGCTAAATAATCTGTACAAAGCCCTGTTTGCTCCCCTCGCCGAGTTCGCGTCAGGTTTCCGCCATCTGATTTTTGTGGCGCACGGCCCGTTACATTATTTGCCCTTTCATGCTTTATGGAATAGTAGCACCGGGCGGTATCTGGTGGAGGATTTTGAGGTTTCTTATCTGCCCGCCGCCAGTCAGATAAAATTCTATCGCCAGCGTTCCGAAGAACTCTGCCGCGAAACTACCCCTAAATCAAGCCTGATTATGGGTTATAGCAGCAATAATAATCTGCCCTTTGTGGTGCAGGAAGCGACGGAGATTGCCACCCTTTTGCACGAAAAGCCTTATCTGGAAAGCGAAGTGCGGCGGGGAATTATGGAACAGGCTGGGGCGGCTTACCGGGTGGTGCATCTGGCAAGTCACGGTCATTTCCGGGCCGATGCCCCCCTTTTCTCGTTTGTGGAATTAGCCGACGGCAGGTTAATGACCACCGACGTTTTTAATATGAAGCTGAACGCTAATCTCGTGACCCTGAGTGCTTGCGAAAGTGGTTTGAATGTTATCACGGGCGGCGACGAACTGGTGGGGTTAAGTCGGGCCTGCCTTTATGCTGGAGCCGCCAGTCTGTTACTCTCACTATGGCGGGTAGAAGACCAGTCCACCACCTGCCTGATGAAAGAGTTTTACCAGAAGCTAAACCAGCCGGGTGTCACCAGGGCGGCGGCCTTGCGACAGGCCCAAATAGCCCTGTTACGGGGTGAACTTGCCCCCGAACAGCCGGAAAGTTATCGGCATCCTTATTTCTGGGCACCCTTCTTTTTAATCGGCGAATACGGGGAACTGACCTGAAAGGGGTCGGGGGTTGGGGAATTCGTAGGGGCGGGGTCTCCCCGCCCTGTTCCTGAATTACGAAACATCCTGACCATCCTGCCTATCCTTGTGAATAAAATTTTGGGCAGGCACGGGGACCTGCCCCTACAAATAAAATTGGGCTTGGGTTGGGCGTGGCGACCCCGCCCCTACAAAACGGGTTTCAAAAGAAAATAATCAGGCTACACAACAACACAGGAGCAAAAGGAATGATCGAAGAAACTAATACAAAGGGTTATTTGTTGATTAGCGGCTCACGGGCCGATCTGGAACGCTTTGGGGCAAAACTAGCCGAGAACAAAGAGTTGCAAAAAGAGGTAGGTATCCGCGAGATTACTCCCCTACCCTGGATTAGTAATCCCAAAATATTTTTCCGGGTAAAAGGCAGCAGGGAATTGGTGGAGGGCCATCTTCCTCTAGCTGGTTGCCCGCCCGTAGTGGTGCAGAAGCCTGAACAGATTCGGCCTGGCACGCTTGGTCACAAACCCGAAGAACAGTCCAGCAAATTAGTAGCATCAATGGGCTATGCCGCTCAGGTAGAAGTTGGCTCGTCTAATTCGGAAATTTCCGAGGTTGGTCAGGCAGTAGGTAATATCGCTGGAGAGATTGCCAGAGCCTTACTCGAAAAACTGGCGGAATACAAACCCCCGGTTAATCTGGATGAATATGGGCAGACCGATGCCGATGGTAAAATTTACCGCACCTTCAAACAATATAGTTTTGAGCCGCAAGAAGGGGTGTCAGTGCGCGAGGTGCCGCTCAGGGTGGGAGCATGGTTAGCTAAATATCCCAAACAATTTCCTACTCTGCTAGTGGACAAAGAAACCTTGATTAAAAGTAGTTCAGGTAGAGGTGGCCCAATTGACGCGCCTGTGCCGGAGGAAGCGATTCCAGAGCCAGATGCCAAACCCAAAGATTACCTTAACCAGTTCTATTTCGAGCGAATTGGCCTGGAGCGCGACGCGGGTAGCAAAAAAGGTGATAATTTGGATAAAGCCTATTTCAGGCAGCACGCCGAGGATGATGCTGATAAAACTGGTCTGAAATATGGTCGGGCTCGCTTTACGGTGCATCGGCGAGCGCAGGGGGAAGGCACGGTGGTGGTGGTGATTGATACTGCCCCCAAGTATAATGCCGGGAAGGCGGTTGATTGGTCGAGCGTGGATGCCTTCATTGACCTTGAGCCGGAAACTCGCCCCATAAATACCCCTACTGGCTACACCCCGCCCCAATCGCTGGCCCAACCCTATCACGGCCTGATGGTGGCTAACCTGATTAAATTAGTAGCTCCACAGGCGCGAGTAATGCTGGTGCGGGCGTTGGACGATAACGGTCTGGGTAATACCGGCGACATTTTGCAGATTATCAACTTCTTTGCTCGCACCGCCCCCATTAACATCACCTACGCCGACCTTGCCACCAATAAACTTGATTTCGCTACTTTGCGGGAAGATGCCTGGATTGGCGAAGGCACGCGGATTCTCTTTAACCTGAGTCTGGTGCTGTTCGAGACCAGTGCCCCCGCTATCAACGCCCCGTCTTTGTTCCAGACGATTGACGATGCTACTCTCAAATCGGTGCTGTTTGTGTGCGCGGCGGGCAACAACTCCGAAAGTGGTATCGCTGATAATCCTCAAGAACCCGCCGCTTATGGCTTCTTCCCTGGCTATAACAAGGATGAATATGAGAAGTTGTCGAAGAAACGCCACGAGGACCCGCCCAGCAACGGCCCGATGGTTTATGACCCTTATAATATGGTGATTGGGGTCGCCAGTAGCTCCAAATTGGCCCGTTTCCTCTATTCCAGCTTTTCCAACGCCAGTCCTTTAGCCGCGCCCAGCAGCGAAATTATGCTCGACCCCGGCCTTGAACTGGAAATTCAGGATGTGGAGCGTGATAAAAAGACGGGTGTTTTTGTCTATGATAAAGAGAATAAGCACATCCGGGCCTTCAAGAAGGATAAAAATAGCAATAAAGTTCCAGACATGAAGGATTGCCGTTATGTGCGCTGGTCGGGGACAAGCTTCTCTACCCCGCTTGTGGCTGGACAGGCCGCCTTGTTAGTAGGTAAGCGATTAGACCTGGAAGGTAGCACCGCCCATCCCACCGAGGTTAAGGAGCGCATCTGGCTAACGGCGGTTCACCCGCGCTGGTGGGGCCGTCCCAGCGAGATTAATATCCCGGACTCGTTGTAAATTTTGACCTAACCCCTAACCCCCTTCCCTGATTCAGAGAAGGGGAAACTCTAACAACCGACAACTGCCCGGAGGTAAAAACTATCAATGAAGCAAAGCCTTCTCACAAAATGGTTACAACCTGGACTACTGGTTTTATTAATATTAAGCGCAATTATCCCGGCTAACTCCGCCAGTAGCGAGGCGGGCTATTCCCAGCCCAAACCCCTGGTAGCCCCTAGCCTGAGCGTAGATGCGCTGGCTGACCAACATCCAATTAGCCCGTATATTTATGGCATTAATTTTTACGGTACAAATTTTGCCGATTTCACTAGCTTGATGCAAGCTATAAATCTACCCGTAAACCGTTGGGGTGGGAACGCCGCCACCCGCTATAACTACCTGACCAACTCTTTTAATTCCGGGTCGGACTATTTTTTTGAAGGCAACCCTAACACCAATAACGACCCGGCTAATGGCGATCCTTCTGAGTCGGATGATATTATCACCCGCGACAAAGCCAATGGCACTAAAACTATTATTCAGATGCCGATGATTGGCTATGTTTCTAAAACGCACGATGCCCATATCTGCGGCTTCGATAAGACTGTATATGGGCCGCAACAGGCTTACGACCCCTATGCCCTTAATTGCGGGAACGGCGTGCGCCTGGATAATTCGCTCATCACTAACAACGACCCGCTTGATACCAGCATCGCCATAAACCAGAATTTTGATACAGGCTGGGTTAATTATCTAAAAAATAAATATGGGACGGCGGCTAACGGTGGAGTACAGTTTTACGAATTAGACAACGAGCCCAGCGACTGGTACGAAACTCACCGCGACGTTCATCCCGGCACGCTGAACTACGACGAACTACGTGACCGCACTTATCTTTACGCCCCCGCCATCAAAGCCGCCGACCCCAGCGCCAAGACCATCGGGCCATCCAATTTTGGCTATGGGGTTTATGCCGATTCGTTGGTCCTAGGGGATAAGGCCGCGCATGGCAACACTGGCTTTTCGGAGTGGTATTTGCAACAGATGAAGCTTTATAACGAGCAACACGGCGTGCGGATTTTGGATTACTTCGACCAGCATTATTATCCAGCCCAACCGGGTGTGACCCTCTCTCCAGCGGGAAATGCCGCTACTCAGGCATTGCGGTTACGCTCTACCCGCTCGCTGTGGGACTCGACCTATGTGGATGAAAGCTGGATTGGACAAAGCGGTTTCCCGCCCGTGCAGCTTATCCCAACTTTCCGCACCTGGGTAAATAACAATTATTCCGGCACAAAAATATCTATCAGCGAGTACAACTTTGGTGGACTGGAGGATATTAACGGAGCCTTAACTCAGGCGGATGTGCTGGGTATTTTCGGGCGGGAACAACTGGATATGGCGACCCTTTGGTCTGGCCCGACCAGCACTCAACCAGGGGCTTATGCCTTCCGAATGTATCGCAACTACGATGGAGCTCATAGCACTTTCGGCGATAGCTGGGTACGCTCGACCAGCAGTGACCAGTCCAGTTTGGCGGTTTACGGGGCGCAGCGCAGTAGCGATAGTGCCCTGACCCTGATGATTATCAACAAAACGGGCAACGCTATCACCAGCAACCTGAGCCTGAACAATTATTATCCAACCAATACCGCTAAGGTTTATCGCTATAGTGCCGCCAACTTGAATGCGATTGTGCAACAACCGAATCTGGCGGTAACTCCTGTGGGTTTTAGCACAACCTATCCCGCCAACTCAATTACTCTGGTAGTTCTAGGTGCTGGGACTCCTCCATTGGTAGTAAAGGTAGCTACTGACAATGGGAATATGAATACTGACACTCTTTCATATGCCCTGAGTCAGGCAGTTGCAGGCCAATTTATTACTTTTGATTTACCACCGGGGCAAAGCTCTGTTTCTGTTAGCGGTGTGCTGCCAAATGTACCAACAGGCGTTACTATTTATGCCCCTTGTAACGCCGCTATTACGATTGATGGCAGTGGTACACCCCCTAACACGCCCGGCCTGGTTTTATCTGGCAACAATCAGGTGCAGGGGGTTATCGTTACCCATTTTACCGGGGCGCAAATTAAAAATAGCGGCTTCGGTAACAAATTAACATGCGTGAAAGCGATTAAATAGGCGTTAGGGGATGAAGAATTCGTAGGGGCGTGGTCGCCGCGCCCTGGTTGAAGAATTTTTGTAGGGGTAGACCAATGTGTCTACCCTTACTATGATAATACAATGGGCGTTTAATAAGGAATGTTATAAATTTTAACAACCCCTCACCCTTTCCCTCTCCCCTGGAATGGTAGAGGGAATTACATATCCCTAATACTTAGAAGCAGCCTGACCGGGTGGGCCAGAACGCGGGCCATACGGGCCTTCATCCAACCACGCTCCGGCCTTCTTCCAGTAAGGGGCGACCAGGGCGGCTAA
>Ga0209511_1002903_pt1 | contig 13565 bp, 9 predicted proteins | sample SSSSmetaG_FD_184141 | JGI IMG/M metagenome (GOLD analysis project Ga0209511, IMG submission 184141) | Glacier valley bacterial and archeal communities from Borup Fiord, Nunavut, Canada, to study Microbial Dark Matter (Phase II) - ​SSSS... | ecosystem: Environmental > Aquatic > Freshwater > Ice >... | reverse complement strand
CATCCGCGAGGCCGACGTGCGCGCGTTCGCCGAGCTGTCGCTCGACACCAACCCGGTGCATCTCGACGCGGACTACGCCGCCCAGAGCTTGTTTGGGCAGCGCATTGCCCACGGCATGCTCTACGGCTCCCTCATCAGTGCCGTGCTCGGCACCCGGCTACCGGGGCCGGGCAGCATCTACCTGGGTCAGACGTTCCGGTTTTCCAAGCCAGTTTTTCTGGACGACACCATCACGGCGCGGGTCGAGGTGACGGCCCTCAACACCGAGAAGCGCGTGGTGACGCTGCTCACCACCTGCCGCAATCAGCGCGACGAGCAGGTGCTCAGCGGCGAGGCGACGCTGAAGTATCCGGTGGGGTAGGTGGTTTCTTGTTTCTTGTTTCAAACTTGAACGAGGCAAGGTAGCGCTATCTTGACTCTGCGGAACTCTGCGTGAACCTGCGCCCTGAAAACAAGAAACAAGAAACAAGAAACAAGAAACAACCCAGCCAGCGACCCGCGTTACTTTTGCGGCCCATGAGCAACCTAGCGCGCGTTATTCTGAACGCCGATGACTTTGGCCTGTGCGCGCCGGTGAACGCGGCTATCATTGCCGCGCACCGGGCCGGCAACCTGAGCAGCACCACGTGCATGGTCAATATGCCGGGCACGGCGGAGGCCGCCGCGCTCGCCGCCGCCCACCCGGCCCTGGCCATCGGCCTGCATTTCTGCCTCACCGAGGGCCGCCCGCTGACCGGGACTTCGGCCCTGACCGATGCCGAGGGCGGGTTTTTGCCGCGCGGGTCGCTGCTGCGGCAGCTGCTGCTGGGGCGGGTGCCAGCTAAGGCCATTCGGGCTGAATTTGAGGCTCAGCTCGCGCGGCTGCGGGCGCTGGGAATGCGGCCCACGCACACCGACTCGCATCAGCACATCCACATGAACCCGGTCGTGTTCCGCGCCCTGCTGCCCGTGCTGCGAGCCGAGCGGCTGCCCGCGCGCCTGGCCGAGCCGGCGCGGCCCCCGCTGCGACTACTGCGAAGCTGGCCGCAACGGTTTCTGAGTCAGACCATTCTGTACCGGGCCAGCCGGCGCTACCGGCCTCAGCTCAACACCCCGACCAACGCCCGGCTCGTGTCGGTGCACGACCTGCGCGCGCCGGCCGCCGCTCTCGACGCGGCGGCGTTGCGGGCGCTCGTGGGCGACGAGCCGGCGGGCAGCGTGGTCGAGTTGATGGTGCATCCGTACTTGCCCGGCCCGGCGCTCGACGCGCTCTATCCAAATGACTTAGCCGCCCGGCAGCCTTTTTTTGAGAAGTGCTATGCCGAGCACCGCATCCTGAGCGGCCCGCCGCTCTTCGCCCCCGAAACGCTGACCACCTATGCCGAATTTACCTAACGACCCCGCTTTCGCCCCCGGCCCCGACCAGCGCGCGCCCGCGCCCGCCGAGGAAATTACCCTGCACCGCGCCGCGCCCGACGACCTGGCCGATATCGTAACGCTGAACCGCGTTGAGAACGACGACCAGCGCATGAGCGCCGACTACCTGCGCTGGTGGTATTTCGACAACCCAAGCGGCTCGTTCAGCTTGTTTTTATCGCGCGTCGGCGGGCGGGCCTGCGGCATGTGCTCGTCGAACGACGCGCCGTTCGTCATCAACGGCCGGGCGCAGCGGGCGGGCTTCATTCAGAAAGTGCTCACCAGCAACGAGGTGCGCGGCAAGGGTTTGTTTGGCAAGCTCTACGTGCGCACCGACTCGGACTTTCTGGCGCGGGGCGGCGACTGCTTCCTGGCTTTCCCCAACGCCGTGGCCAAGCCCATCTACCTGGCCAAATACAGCTACAGCCACGGCGTGTACCCGGACCTGACGCTGCTCTTTACCAACCCGGCGCACCTGCTGCCCGGCGCCACCCGCTACGAGGAAGTGCGGGCGCTGGACGCGGCGTTTTTCAAGCGGCCGGCTTTTCAGTTCGAAAACGCGGCCGTGAAAAGCGCCGAGTTTCTGCGCTGGCGCTACCTGAGCTTCGCCTCGCCCCACTACCGCTACGTGGCCCTGGCCGTGCGCGACGAGGCAGCGGGCAATAAAGAAGAAACACTGCTGGGCTACGTGTTTCTGAAGAAAATCCGCAAGCAGGGCCTGCCCGTGTTCGTGCTCATGGACGTGGCCTGCCACGCGCCGGCCGCGCTCGGGCCGCTGCTGGCCCAAGCCCGGCGCTACGCCGCCCGGCAGCTGTCGGTGGGGGTGCTCTACCTCGGCAACCCGCTGATTGACAGCGCCACGCGCGGCACGGCCCGCAAGGTGTGGCCCCGGCAGTTCGACTTCCTGGTCAAGGGCCGCGAGCAGGCCGACACCGACGCGCTGGCTGGCACCACGTTCAACTTCTTTTTTGGAGATTTGGACTTTATGTGAGGTAAAACGGAGTGGCACTCCGTTTTTGCCGCGAAGCGGCAAGGTGGCGGGCGACGGGTTAGTAGCTGGACCACTGCCCGGACAATGCGGCCGTGGCTTGCCACTTCGCGGCAGAACGGAGTGCCACTCCGTTTTACACTACGCCGCCTGCAACTGCCGTTTCGGGGCGGCGGCGGCTTTCGCGCGCCGGGTGGTGCTTTCGAGTACGAACAGGGCCGACACGTAGAAGGGCCACATCGGAATGCGGTAGCGTACGAGGTTGCCGAAGTTGCCCGACGTGGTGGCCGTGGCGATGGCGAACGTGACTGAGAAGATGATGCCGAACAGCACGAGCGGGGTGGAACCAATCTGGCGCAAAGTGCCCAGCAGCCCGACCCGGAAAAAGATGCGGAGCGTGAGCAGCGTAATCCAGAATATCTCCAGCGCCGAAAGCAGCATGACCGGGTTGCGGACTTCCCACAAAAAAGGTCGAAACAAGCCGATAACCAAGGCCTTGGGCGCGATTTTGGGAATATCCTGCGGGCCGGTGTAGTTGTCGATGCTGTAGCCCGAATTGCCCATGCCGATGCCCTTGCCGGCTTCGGTGTGGCTGATGCTGTTGTGGTATTGCGAAGCCACTTTGGCCCGGCCCTCGATGGCGGCGAAGTCGTAGTTTTTGTCGCCCTCCGCCACGTTTTTGCTCAGTGCGTAGCCCGCTATGCCGCCCACCATCAGCAACACCGGCAAAACGGCGGCCCGCAACGCCCCCGATTTGATGCGGGCGCTGTACTGGGTGCTAACCCAAACCATGACCGGCGGAATGAAGCTGATGATGATGTAAATCTTGGTGGACTTGAGCACCACGCCCGCCAGCACGAGCATGATGGCGGCCTTGAGCAGCCGTTGGCGCACCACGAGCAGGTTATAAAAGCCATAAAACAGCCAGCCCAGCGCCCCGATGCAGAGCGCGTCCTTCGTAATGCCCGACCCCCAGAAATATACGGAGGGAATGAAGAACACGGCCGTTGCGAACTCCTTATACAGGGCCGGATACAGGCGACAGAACGTATTGTAGAGCGCCCAGATGCCGGTGAAGCTCAGGCAGGCGAAGAACAGGGCGATGGTAGAATACGTGTGGCCGCAGACCAGGCCCAGCACCCCGCAGGTGCGTACCACGAAATACTCGTTGGGGGCCTTGAACCAGTACATCTGCGAGGTGTAAGGCAGCATCGAGCCGTCGGGGTCGGTCGTGCCGTTGGCCAGCAGCAGTTTCAGGCCGACGAGCGGATGCTCGAAAAAAGCCTGGTGAATGGGTTTGGCCTGGTTGAAATAGTTGAACGTGTCGCCCCCGCCGTAGTAAAACTGGTAGATAATGCCCAGCGAAAGCGCCCCCACGAGCTTAAGGGTCAGCGCTGGTATGAAATACGGCCGGGTGTAGCGGTTGTTGACCCGGTCGCGTAGCTGATAGGCCACGGCGTAAATCAAACCCAGAAAAATGGGGGTGATGAACAGGTCTTGGAGTTCCATAGTGGGATAAGGGAAGTGGCGCGGGCTTCAGCCGCGGTTTTTTTGCAGCCACGTCTTGGCTTCCTTGTACTGGTCCGACTTGCGGTCGGCTTTGTCGGCCACCACCTGGTAGTAGCGGCGGGCGGCTACCGGGTCTTTGGCCTGGTCGGCCATGCGGCCCAGCGCGGCGTTGGCAAACAGGTAGTAGCCGCCGTCCGTTTCGCCGTTGCTTTCCGCGAACACGATGCAGCGCTGGTAATAGTCTTTGGCCTGGGCCAGGTCGCGGTACTTGAACTGCGACAAATACCCCAGAAAATAGCTGGCGTAGCGGCCGCTGCTGGCCTCGTAGCCCGCCATACCAGCCCCGATTTTGGTCGTGATGTCGCGGCTCATGCGCTCGCACTCGGCGAAGTCGCTCTGATAAAAGCAGAGCAGGGCGTAGAAGCGGGCGAAGTAGCCGTTGTCGGGGTATTTCTGCACCAGCTCGCGGGCCACGGTCAGGGCCTGGGCGGTCTGGTGCTCGTCGTTATGCAAAATCTTCATCAGGAAGACTTTGGCCTCCACGCCGGTGTAGAAACCCTGGCTGGCCACGGTGCGCAGTTGCTGGAGGCCCTTGTCTTTGTCGCCCTTCGGGAAAAACAGCAGCACCGGCTTGAGCAGCGGGTAATTACTGGGAATCCAGACGGCGTAGTAATTAAAAAGCGCCTCCCCGAACAGAAATTCCGGGCTGAGGCCGTTGGCTTCGCTGCTCTTCTGCAAATAATTCAGCGCCCGCTTGGAGCTGAACGTGGCCCGGCGCCAGTTGCGACGCTCGGCGTTGAGGCGGGCATCGAAGCCGTTGGCGGCGGCCATAAAAAAATACGCCTCGTAATTGTGCGGGTCGGCCTTGAGCAATTGCTCGCTGTAAGTGGTGGCCGTGTCCATGTAGGCGAAGAATATCTTGTCGTACGCCTTGCTGGTGAAGTTGGTAGGCAGAATTTTCCACCAGTTGCTCAGGCCCAGCAAAAAATACGGCATCGGGTGGCGCGGGTAGCGCCGCCTGAGCGACCGGAACTGCTTCTCGGCCCGGTCGTACTTGGCGTTGTAGAGGTTCTGCACGGCCCCGTCCAGCTCAAGCTGAATGTCCTTGTCGAGCAGCAGCCAGCCGTTGACGACCGCGGCCGTGGGCAGCACGTTCACCGTATCGACGGCCACGGTGCGCATTTGCGGCACCTGCCCCACGCGCAGGCGGATGGTGTCGGCAGCCGGGGTTGGCGGGGGCGTTTGCCGGGGCAGTTGTTGAGCCTGGACCGTCAGCGATAAGCTCCACAGGGCGAGGGGCAGCGCCCAGCGGGAAAAACGAAAAGGAATCGGCATAGGTAAAAAACAGCTACGCGAAAGTACGGCGGCCGCGCGGTGTAGCGTGGACTCTGCGAGTCCGCGCGTAGGTTCGTCCATCGGCGGCTCATCGCGGTCCATTCCCGCGCGGACTCGCAGAGTCCACGCTACTTACAACCAATTCCCATGCAACTTCTCCAAACCCTCTGCGAGTTTCCCGCCCCTTCGGGCGAAGAGGCCGCCCTAAGCCGCTTCGTACGGGACTACGTGCAAGCGCACGGCCCCACCTGGCGCACTCCACCGACCATCATTCACGACGAAAACCGCTTTCAGGACTGTGTGCTGCTCGTGTTCGGGCAGCCACGCACGGCCGTGTTCTGCCACTTGGATAGCATCGGCTACACCGTGCGCTACGGGCGCGAGCTGGTGCCCATCGGCGGCCCGGCGGCCCCGGCCGGCACCCGGCTCGTGGGCCGCGACGCGGGCGGCGACATCGCCTGCGCGCTCACCGTGAGCTACTTCGAGGACGAAGACGGCGACCAGCACGCGCGCTACGGCTACGATGGCCCACGCGAGCTGGCTCCCGGCACCAGCCTGACTTACGCCTGCGACTTCCGCGAAACCGCCACGACCGTGCAAAGCTGCTACCTCGACAACCGCCTGGGCTTGTACGCGGCTCTGCGCCTGGCCGAGACATTAGAGCACGGCATTATCGCCTTTTCGTGCTGGGAAGAGCACGGCGGCGGCTCGGTGCCCTACCTGGCCCGGTTCATCCACGACACCTACGGCGTGCGGCAGGCGCTGATTTGCGACATCACCTGGATAACCCAGGGCGTGCGGCCGGGCCGGGGCTGCGTCATTTCCTTGCGCGACTCGCTCATCCCGCGCCGCGGCTACGTCGAGCGCGTCCGCGCCATCGCCGCCGCCTCGGGCATTCCGCACCAAGTTGAAGTGGAGGGCATCGGCGGCTCCGATGCCAAGGACTTGCAGCGCTCAGACATCGCCTGGGACTGGTGCTTCGTGGGCGCGGCCGAGGACAACGTGCACACGCCCGATGAAATCGTGGACAAGGGTGATATCGACAGCATGGTGGCGCTGTATCAAAATCTAATGAGTCAACTATGACAAGTAACGCAGCCGCAGAAGCCGTAGAGGTGGTTACGGTTTTGGCCTAGTAATTAGGGTGCGCTACCTTTGCCGAGCTACGTTCTCTACCTCCAGGTAATCACATGATTTTTAATAGCTACGTCTTTCTTTTTGGATTTCTTCCGATTTTATTAATTATCTATTACGGCGTTTTGCATACGATAAAAGCTCGCAACGCCTGGCTCACGGTGATGAGCTATGTATTCTATGGGTGGTGGAACCCGCTGTTTTGCTTGTTAATGATGGCTTCAACTGCCTCCGACTACGTAATCGGCAAGCATCTTTACCAAGCCAAGACGGAAAAAAGGCGTAAGTTGTTGATGACACTGACTGTTATTGTCAATCTGTCGGTTCTGGGCTTTTTCAAATACTATAATTTTTTCTCAATCAACCTCAATCACCTCTTCGCGTGGTTGCACCTACCTACTTACGCCCCGGTCATAGCTGATTTGGTACTTCCCGTTGGCATCAGCTTTTACACATTCGAGTCGCTTTCCTACACCATTGATATTTATCGGCGAGAAGTAAAACCGGCGAATAATATCATTGATTTCTTTTGCTTCATCTCGCTGTTCCCGCATCTTATCGCTGGCCCTATCATGCGATATGTGGACTTGAACCGTCAACTCGAGAATCGGGAACATTCGGAGGGGAAATTCGCAGTCGGAATCGTTTTCTTCGTAACTGGCTTGCTAAAGAAGCTTATTCTGGCTGATAATGTGGCTCCCCTCGCCGACGCACTTTTCAACGCGAAGGTAGCTACCACTACGTTGGATGCTTGGTTGGGCAGCTTAGCCTACACCATGCAGATTTATTTTGACTTTTCAGCCTATTCCGATATGGCAGTGGGTTTGGGGTTGATGATTGGTTTTGAGATTATTCAAAATTTTAATTCTCCCTATCAAGCTACCAGCGTACAGGATTTTTGGAGGCGGTGGCATATTTCGCTATCCAACTGGTTGCGCGATTATCTGTACGTCCCGTTGGGTGGCAACCGGAAGGGCAAGCGTCGCACGTACGTCAATCTTATCCTGGTGATGCTCCTAGGTGGCCTCTGGCACGGGGCGGGATGGACTTTTATTATTTGGGGTTTGTATCACGGTGTACTTCAAGCCATTGAGCGTGCGCTCGGCGATAAGCACCCCCTGAAGCAACTGCCAGTTTGGGGCCAGCGTCTGGCTACGTTTCTGTTGGTGCTGGTGGGGTGGGTGTTTTTCCGCGCTGCCAATTTCACGGTAGCCTTCCGCATCCTGGGCAATTTAGTTGGTTACTCCAGTCAGCACGGGCCGCTGCCTGTGACGTTGGCGAGGCCATTGTCAGGGTTATTATTTCTGATATTCGCCACGGTGGTTTCCATGAGCTATCCTAACCTGTGGACGCAGCCCGTACGCTTAAACCTACGCACCGCTCTGCTTTATGGTGGGGGTCTGTTGGTGAGTATCATTCTTGTTTTAACCCGCCAGAACAGCCCGTTTTTGTATTTTCAATTTTAAACCTGTTCTTTTGTGCGTCATCATTCGCAGAGATTGCCAACTCATGTGCGACAATCGCCGCCCGGCTCTCCTCCTCAATCGGCTGCTTATGCTGCCTTGCAACCCCGTGGTAGCGCATGGGGCATCCGAGCGGTGTTGCTGGTAACGGGAGCCTTGTGGTTAGGGTTAGTCTTGGTTGACACGCTGGCTCGCCCGTGGCAGCGCCGCCCCAAAAGCTGGGAGTTTTTTCAGGGTCCCCGCGAGTTTAATGAAGCTCCCAACCTGAGTCGCCGGCTGGATGAGACGCGCACCAGTGGTCCGCTTGGGCGCGACCTGGGGGTTATTAGCCTGGCGACACCCTATGTGATGAGGGAGGATACAACTCGTACTTACCTGGAGACAAACGCGCAGGGATTCCGCACGGTCGCTTCTTCACCGCCCTTCACGTTGGCGCTCTGTGGCGACTCTTTTTCCAATAACAATTATTTCGCCGAGGCGCTTGCCCAGACTACGGGCCTGATGGTCGGTAATCAGGCAATAGAAGGTCGGGGAACACTCACTATCGCCCGTTTTTTGGAAGATAGGCCCGCTGATTACAGGATGACGAAAATAGTGTTGTGGGAAAGTACGCAGCGGGCTGCAATCAACGATTTCGCTAAAATAGCTGCGTACCGTAATGAGTTGCGTCAGCCAAAAAGCGGGTCATATAAGTGGCGGCAATCATTGTTATGGCCGGCTAATTTAGAATTATATCTCCAGGGCAGCTCTTTTTCAAAACCTGTTTTGGATAAAATACAAAAAGAGATGAAATGGAGACTATTGAAAAAACACACTGACCTTATCGTATTGGGGCGGCGTGATTTGCCAAAAGAGCAAGCCCCTATGCTTTTCATCCAAGCAGATGAGGCTATTCGGGCTAACGCTACTCCTCAGACGCAATTAGACAGCATCGCGGATTGTATTGCCACCGTGGACCACGACCTTAAAGCCAGAGGGCAAATTTTAGTGTTTGCGGTGGCTCCTGAAAAAAGTGTGGTGTATCCCGATAGGTTACCGATTGGGGTTACTGCCAGGATTAGCTACGTGGACGGGCTGAACGCGGCCCTGCGCCAGCGGGGGGTTCGCGTGGTAGATTGGAGCAAGGGGCTGAAGCAGGCAGCTCTGAGCCACCCACTTGACCTCTACTATTACACGGCCGACACGCACTGGACTCCCAAAGGAATGCGGATTGCCTCCCAGATTTTTGCCGATAGTTTGGTTAAATGGCAACTTACACCAGGCCGGGTACATTAAATAGTTCACTGGATTGCAAGACTGATTTCTGACAATCTTTTTGCGGAACGTAGAAGCAGCGATACCGCGCGGGAAAGCTGCGCGGATTGTAGGCCGGTGCCTACATTTGTCGGCCCTGGCCCTAACGGGCCGGGGCTTTTTTTACCTCACTGCTTACTCCCACCGCCTGTTTATGCCGCTTATTCTCTACCTGGTGCCCGCTTTAGGGATTCTGGCCCTAATTTTCACCTGGCTGCGCTCCGGCTGGGTGGCTCGCCAGGATGCCGGCGATGCCAAGATGCAAACCATCGCCGGCTACATCGCCGACGGGGCCATCGCCTTCCTGCGGGCCGAGTACCGGGTGCTCGCGCTGTTCGCGCTCATCGCCTCGGTTTTCCTGGGTTATCTGGGCTTTACGGGCGAAAAATCCAGTCCCATCATCGTCATCGCTTTTCTGATTGGGGCCGTGTTTTCGGCCACGGCCGGCTACATCGGGATGAAAATCGCCACCAAAGCCAACGTGCGCACCGCCCAGGCCGCCAAAACCAGCCTCAGCAACGCGCTCAACGTGAGCTTCTCCGGTGGCTCGGTTATGGGCATGGGCGTGGCGGGCCTGGCCGTGCTCGGCCTGGGGTCGCTGTTTATCGTGTTTTATCAATACTTTGTCGTCAGCAAGGGCGGCACGGCCAGTGGCATCGAGATGGAGCAGGCCCTCGAAGTGCTGACCGGCTTCTCGCTGGGCGCGGAGAGCATTGCCCTGTTCGCGCGCGTGGGCGGCGGCATCTACACCAAAGCGGCCGACGTGGGGGCTGACCTCGTGGGTAAGGTCGAGGCCGGCATTCCGGAAGACGACCCGCGCAACCCGGCCACCATCGCCGACAACGTGGGCGACAACGTGGGCGATGTCGCCGGCATGGGCGCCGACCTGTTCGGCTCCTACGTGGCCACCATCCTGGCCACGATGGTCTTGGGCCGCGAGGTGAGTTTGGGCAACGCGGATGCGTTCGGCGGGCTGTCGCCGATTCTGCTGCCCATGCTCATCGCGGGCGCGGGCATCGTGGCCTCGCTGGTGGGCATCCTGCTGGTGCGCGTCAAGGAAGGCGGCAACGTGCAGGGCGCGCTCAACTTCGGCAACTACGTGTCGGTGGCCGTGTCGGGCGTGTTCTCTTACTTTCTGATTAAGTACGTGTTGCCGGCCGGCGACATCACCATTCGCGGCTACACCTTCGACGCGCTGCACGTATTTTACGCCGTCGCCGTGGGCCTGGCCGTGGGCACCTTGATGAGCATCATCACCGAATACTACACGGCCATGGGCAAGCGCCCGGTGATGAGCATCGTGCAACAAAGCTCCACCGGCCACGCCACGACCGTCATCGGCGGGCTGGCCGTGGGCATGGAAAGCACCGTGCTGCCGACGCTCGTGCTCGCGGCCGGCATCGTGCTCAGCTACCAGGCGGCCGGCCTCTACGGCGTGGCCATCGCGGCGGCCGGCATGATGGCCACCACCGCCATGCAACTCGCTATCGACGCTTTCGGCCCGATTGCCGACAATGCCGGCGGCATCGCCGAGATGAGCGAATTGCCGAAGGAAGTGCGCGAGCGCACCGACATTCTCGACGCGGTGGGCAACACTACGGCCGCCACCGGCAAGGGCTTCGCCATCGCCTCGGCCGCGCTCACCTCGCTGGCCTTGTTCGCCGCCTTCATGGGCACGGCCCACATCAACGCCATCGACATCTCGAACGCGAAAGTGCTCGCCGGGCTGTTCGTCGGGGCCATGATTCCGTTCATTTTCTCGGCCCTGGCGATTGCGGCCGTGGGCCGGGCGGCCATGGCCATGGTGCAGGAAGTGCGGCGGCAGTTCCGCGAAATTCCCGGCATCATGGAAGGCACCGGGCGGCCCGAGTACGAGAAGTGCGTGGACATCAGCACGCAAGCCGCCATCCGGGAGATGATTCTGCCCGGTGCCATTGCCCTGCTCACGCCCGTTTTCGTCGGCTTCGTGTTCGGCCCCGAGGTGCTCGGCGGCCTGCTGGCCGGGGTCACCGTGTCGGGCGTACTTATGGCCATGTTCCAGAGCAACGCCGGCGGGGCCTGGGACAACGCCAAGAAGTCGTTCGAGAAGGGCGTGCTGGTGAACGGCAAGATGGAATTCAAAGGCTCCGACGCGCACAAGGCCAGCGTGACCGGTGACACCGTCGGCGACCCATTTAAGGACACCTCCGGCCCGAGCATGAACATCCTCATCAAGCTCATGAGCATCGTGAGCCTGGTCATCGCGCCCCACATCGCCCGCCCGGTCGGCGAGCGGGTGCTCGTGCCGGCCACCGCGCCCGTGCGCGTGGAAGTGGCCCGTGCGCACGTGCGCCTGGCTTCGGTCGGCGCGCCTGCGGCGGCTGAGGCAGCGTTGCTGAAGGCGTTGCGGCAACTGCGGTAAGGTGGTGGATTGAAATAAAAAAGGGTCGCCCGGTGGGGCGACCCTTTTTTGTTGGCGAGCAACCCGCCAAAACCGACGGGTCAAATAAAGACTCACTAAAAAAGCGACCTGTCCCGGAATAGGACAGGCCGCTTTTCAGTTACGCCAAATGCTTACTTGCGCTTGGCGGGAGCTTTGCGAGCGGCCGCCGGGCGGGCGGGGGCTTTCTTGGCCGGGGCCTTTTTGACGGCGGCCGGGGCGGGCGTGGGGGCGGGGCCGTACTTGGTTTCGGCCGCGTTGGGCGTACCGCTCAAGTAAGCGTCGAAGTCCACGCGGCGGTTCTGGGCCTGGCCCGCCGCCGTCTTGTTGTCGGCCAGGGGCTTGGTCTCGCCGTAGCCGCGGCTCTCGATGCGCGCGGCCGGGATGCCCTTGCTCAGCATGTAGGCGCGGGCCGAGGCGGCGCGCTCGTCCGAGAGGCGCAGGTTGTAGTTGTCGTCGCCCTTGCTGTCGGTGTGCCCGGCGATGGAGAGCGAGTAGTCGGGGTAGTCGCCCAGAATCTTGACCATCTGCTCCAGGCGCGGGAAGGACGAGGGCAGCAGCGTGGCCTTGTTGAAGGCGAAGTTGATGTACTTCGTGGCCTCGTTGAGCACCTTCTTGTCCTCGGCCTTGATTTCGGGGCAGCCCTGGTTGGAGGCCGGTCCGGCCCGGTCGGGGCACTTGTCCTGGTAGTCGGGCACGCCGTCGCCGTCGCGGTCCAGCGGGCAGCCTTTGTCGTCCACTTTCACGCCGGCCGGCGTGGTGGGGCACTTGTCGAGGTAGTCGGGCACGCCGTCGCCGTCCGTGTCGAGGGGGCAGCCTTTGGCATCCACTTTCACGCCGGCGGGCGTGTCAGGGCATTTGTCGTCGGCATCAGTCACGCCGTCGCCGTCCGTGTCGGGGCAGCCCTGCAGGGCCACGAGGCCCTTCACGTCGGGGCACTTGTCCTGGTAGTCCGGTACGCCGTCGCCGTCCGTGTCGAGCGGGCAGCCGGTCACGTCCACTTTCACGCCGGCGGGCGTGTCAGGGCACTTGTCCTTGTTGTCGGGCACGCCGTCGCCGTCCGTGTCCTTGGCCTTGCCCAGGGCGAACGTCAGCCCCACGGAGTGCACCAGAAACCGGTCGTGCGGCTTGCTGTCGTCGCCGATGATGTTGTCGAACCCGTCGTTGAAGGGGTAGTGCTGGCTGGTGGTGACGTCGAGCGCGACCACGCTGGACAGGCGGAAGCGGATGCCCGCCAGGCCGAACACTTCGCCGGTGTAAGTATTACGCTGAAAATAGTTGCCGATGCGTGCCCCGGTCGAGGTAAGCCCGAAGTAGTTGCCGGTGTTGGTCGCCAGGAAAACGCCGCCGCCGCCCGTCAGGTAGGGCTGAATGAAAGCATCCTCCTTCAGGATGCGGCCGTTGGCGAGCTTGAGCTTCAGTCCCAGGTCAATCATGCCGACCTGCGAATTGAACTCGGTTCCCACGCTGCTGGCGGACACGAACCGGTAGTTTTGGTAGTTAGCTAACAGGCTAACGTCGAACGAAGGCGACAGGTACTGCGAGATGTGGCCGCCAATGCCCACCTGTTGGGGAGCCTGAAGCTGCCAGAAGTCAGCGCCCAAGTTGCCCTGATACTGTAAGGTGCTGATGTTGACACCGATGGCTGTTTTACGCTCGGACGTTTGGGCGTGCGCGCCGGGTGCCTGAAGCAGCCCCCCGGCCAGCAGGGTGGCCCCAGACAACAGCCGAAGCGAAGTAGCTGAAAATAAACTCATAAGAGCAGGTGAAAGAAAAAGGTGAAAAGAAGAAAAGCAGAACCTTCCAGGCGCTTTACGGAAAAATAACCCGGATGGTAATAATTGCGCCAAAATTACGTGAATGTTAGCAATTTAAGGGATAACCCGGTCGGGTGAGCGCTGACTCAGTGTGGTCACACCAAGTCAGCACCCACTAAAAAAGCGACCTGTCCCGGAATAGGACAGGCCGCTTTTCAGTTACGCCAAATGCTTACTTGCGCTTGGCGGGAGCTTTGCGAGCGGCCGCCGGG
>Ga0209511_1002897_pt1 | contig 13577 bp, 10 predicted proteins | sample SSSSmetaG_FD_184141 | JGI IMG/M metagenome (GOLD analysis project Ga0209511, IMG submission 184141) | Glacier valley bacterial and archeal communities from Borup Fiord, Nunavut, Canada, to study Microbial Dark Matter (Phase II) - ​SSSS... | ecosystem: Environmental > Aquatic > Freshwater > Ice >... | reverse complement strand
ACTCCGGTGGGCGGCATCCTGGCCTGTGATACTCTGGAGGCTCGCCGCGGGGTGGAGCAGTTCGGTAGCTCGCTGGGCTCATAACCCAGAGGTCGCAGGTTCAAATCCTGTCCCCGCAACGAAAGAAAGTGCAGGACAAACGCCGTTTCCCAGACAACTGGGGGGCGGCATTTGTCGTTGTGGGCGCTGTTTGACTACGAAGTTGACTACGCTCCGGCAGCTGGATGTTTCTAATCTGCCCAATTTCACCAGGCTTCTCGAACGGGAACTCTTCCAATACCTTCCGCAGAGAACGCGCTTGCACTGCCGCTGAAGCGCGCCAACGGTCCTTGTCCGAGCTATTCAGTACGCTTGAATCGCAGTCGACCTGAAGGAAGAGACATGCCGATCGACCAGCCGTCTCCGCTCGTCCGGTCAAGGCAGCGTGTGTCTGACCACGGCGAGGTTTTCACGCCTGAATGGATGGTCGGCGACATGCTCGACCAAGTAAAAGATGAGTCCGAGCGTATCGAGTCACGCTTTCTGGAGCCCGCGTGCGGATCAGGGAACTTCCTAGTCCCGGTGCTTCGACGAAAGCTTGCGGTCGTCCGGGCACGGTACGCAAAGTCTGAGTTTGAACTGGGACATCAGGCACTGCTTGCGGTGATGTCGATCTATGGAATAGAACTCCTTGCGGACAACGTCGCAGAGTGCCGCGCTCGTCTTGTTTCGGAATTCGCGGGCTTTCTTCACGTGGATGATTCGAACGATTGGCATCGAGCCGGCACCGCTGTGCTCAAGGCGAACGTAATTCTGGGAGATGCAATGAAGATGGCCACTCCAGGTGACCAGATGATCGAGTTCCCCGAGTGGGCATACCTCGGGCGAGGCAAGTACCAACGACGCGACTTCCGATTGGACAGCCTCGCCCAACGTTCCAGTGTTCAAGGGACTCTCTTCGAGGGCCTTGAGGAACACGAAGTGTTTATCCCAACCCGCACCTATCCGCCAATGTCGGTGCATGAGATCGCGTCATGACTCAGATAGGGGAGTGGATGTTCAGCGCCCGACCACCGGACATTTTGAACACGATCTCAAACCTTTCGAGCGATGAGGTGTTCACCCCTTTGAAAGTGGTCAGGCCTATGTTGGATGGCCTTGCGGCGGCATGGGCGGATGGCAACAACGGTGAAGACATTTGGGCGGACGAGTCGGCAACATTCCTCGACCCCGCTTCCAAGTCCGGGGTCTTCCTACGCGAGATTGTCGCCCGCATGGTTCAAGCACACGAGCCCTACGTCGATGCTGGGGCGCGACAAGCCCGCGTTGACCACATCCTGACCAAGCAGGTGTTTGGCATCGGAATGACTCAGATCACATCCCTTATCGCGCGTCGCTCGGTGTACTGCTCAAAGGACGCCACCGGGACTCATTCCATTGCCAAGTCGTTCGACCGGGCCTGGGGCAACATCTGGTTCGAGAGGACAGAGCACACATGGACGCGCGGGACACCGCGACGTCGTGTCAATCCGATCGGCCGTGACGAAGAGCTGGATTACCCAACTTGCCAATACTGTCCTGCCAACAGACAGACCTACGAACGAGGTGCGGACCTCGAGACGCACGCCTATGCCTTCACACACACTGATGATCCCAGTGAGTTGATCGCCAAACTCTATGGAGCTGCCATGCATTTCGACGTCATCATCGGTAACCCGCCCTACCAGCTTGGAGACTCTGGCGGTGATGCCATTGGCTCGTTTGCGATGCCGATATACCAAAAGTTTGTACAGGCAGCGAAGGCCCTGGAGCCCAGATACCTGACGATGATCACCCCGTCGCGATGGTTCGCTGGCGGACGAAACCTTGACGAGTACAGAGCCGAAATGTTGAGCGACCGGCGGGTCCGCCAGTTGGTTGACTACTCCGATTCGCGCGATGTGTTCCCGTCGAGCGCGGATATCTCCGGCGGAGTGTCATATTTCCTTTGGGATTCAACCTACGAAGGGCCGTGCAGCGTTATTAACGCTACGGCCAGGGGCATGAGCGAGGCGATGTCCCGATATCTAAATGAGTTCGACGTCGTCGTCCGAAGCAATAGGGCGGTTTCCGTCCTGCATAAGGTCGATCCGGCGGCGAGGGAGGGAAATCTCAGTTCCCGGGTTTCGCCGATTCAGCCATTCAGCTTGCGGACCGATTTCCGCGGGAATGCGTCTAGCCAGGGGATGAAATTTCCAGTTGTTCTCTATCAGCGTGGCGGAACCGCGTTCATCGAGCGGAAGGCAATCCCCCGAAATCACGAATGGATAGACCAGTGGAAAGTGTATCTCTCGGCCGCAGCCAGCGAGCATGGGGGACAAGCCGACAAGAATGGCCTTAAAAAGGTGTTTTCCCGCATTATCGTCGCCGGTCCAGGAACCGCTTGCACCGAGACATACCTTGTCGCGAATCGTTTTGATTCTGAGACAGCTGCGCAAAACTTCGCCGACTATCTCCGCACACGGTTCGTTCGATTCCTGGTGTCCCTCCGGACGAATACACAGCACCTGTACAACGATCGATTCTCGTTCGTGCCAGATTTACCGATGGATAGGTCGTGGACAGACGCTGATCTCTACGCGAAATACGGCTTGACCGAGGACGAAATCATCTACATCGAGTCAGTTATTAAGCCAATAGAGGACACGCGGCCGGAGGCCGAAGATGCCGAGGACTGATGAGCAACTCTTCCCGGAGCGATCCGAGGCGCGTATCCGCATCTACGCCTGGGAGTACGTAGATCCTTCGACTGGATATCACGGTCAACTCAAGATTGGACAGACAACCCGTGATGACGTCAATGTCCGTATACGGCAATCACAAGGGCAGGCGCAGCAGGCGTACCGAAACCATGTCGACACTGTGGCCGAGCGCGACGACGGCACACGTTTTAGCGACAACGATGTGCGGCGACATCTCATCGAAAAGGGCTTCGAGAATGTCGACCACGGCGCGTCCCGCGAATGGGTGCGATGCACGCCAACCGACGTCCGCAACGCGATAGCTGAGATCAAGGCCGGCGTACGGTTCTCCGGCGCCCACCATCTCGATTACAAGCCTCGCAATGAACAACGAGAGGCGGCAGCAAAGACTCTCGCCCATTTTGAGAACGTTTGGGCTGAGGGCCTGGGTCAGGCCCCGCGCTTCTTATGGAATGCGAAGATGCGGTTCGGCAAGACTTTCACCTCCTATCAACTCGCTAAACGCATGAACGCAAAGCGCATCCTCGTCGTGACGTTCAAACCTGCAGTTGAGCAATCTTGGGCGGACGACCTTCGTAACCATGTCGATTTCAGCGGCTGGCAGTACCTAAATGCGAAGACGAGTCGGGGCCAAGACGTCGACCCCACAGGTATCCCTGCAACTACCCCCCTCGTGTACTTTGGCTCGCTCCAAGATCTACTTGGGCGTGACAAGTCAACCGAGATGATTAAGGCGAAGAACCGTTGGATTCACGAAATCAAGTGGGACCTCGTCATATTTGACGAGTACCACTTCGGGGCCTGGCGTGACAATGCAAAAGCACTATTTGCCAAGCGCACACTAGACGATGACGAAGTAGAGATCGCAACAAACGAGCGTCGACTACTCGAACTTGCCCACGCAGTGCAAACGGCCGCGAAAGTGGACGACAAACTCGGCCTCGATGGTGACAGCGACCAAGGCGAGCGCCCGGCCGAGGAAGCAGACTTCCTGCCGATCACTTCCCGTGCCTTCCTATATTTATCGGGCACGCCATTCCGCGCGCTCGCCGGTGAGTTCGCGGATCACGAATTGTTCAACTGGACCTATACGGATGAACAGCGCGCCAAGTCGACATGGATTGGAGCGCATCCACTCGAACCGAACCCCTACTTGGCGTTGCCCGAAATGTGCCTGATGACCTATCAAATGCCAGACGAAATCGTTGCGGTTGCTAGTCAAGGCGAGTTGGACGAATTCGACCTCAACTCCTTTTTCGAGGCGAAAGGAATGGGGGGTCAAGCGACCTTCACGCACCTGACTGATGTGCAGAAGTGGCTTGACATCATCCGCGGTGATTACCTTCCATTGAATATTGATCTCTTGAAGATTGGAGAGCGACCCCCTTTTCCTTACTCCGACGCTCGGTTGCTGAAGTACCTCAACCATTCGGTTTGGTTTCTTCCGGATGTCGCCTCAGTGCATGCCATGGCTAACCTTCTCGAAGACCGCGGCAACACGGACTTCTGGGGCCGATTCACCGTGTTGCGGGTGGCCGGGCCGGAGGCCGGAGACGGGCTCGATGCCCTTGGCCCGGTTGAGAAGGCGATTGGAAGCGGGTACGACACAAAGACGATAACCCTAACTTGCGGAAAATTGACGACGGGCGTGACCGTCCCTGCGTGGTCTTCAATCCTGATGCTCCGCAATCTCCAGTCACCCGAAACGTACTTCCAGGCCGCGTTCCGAGTCCAATCTGCCTGGAGCATCATCAATCCTGAGGGCGACGACCCCAATGCTGTCTCCGTCCTGAAACCGATGTGCTACGTGTTCGACTTCGCTCCTACTCGGGCGCTCCGCCAAGTCACCACTTACGGGACAAGACTGCGCCCAGACATCGCAAATCAGGATCACGCCGTGGCCGACCTTCTCAAATATCTTCCAGTTCTTGCATACAAAGACGGCACCATGAAGCAACTTGACGCTGGTGCCGTCATCGACATTGCAATGATCGGCACGTCGGCCACGCTGCTCGCCCAAATGTTCCAATCCGCGATGCTCGTGAATTTAGACCTGGTGACGCTGAAGAAGATCCAAGACTCGACCGAACTACTCGCGGCGATCATGCGTATCGAGGGTTTTCGCAACCTCCCGAGTAACGTGATCGAGACGATCATCAACCAAGCTGAGAAGGCCAAGGAACTCAAGAGAAAGGCCCGCGAGAACGACGGCTTCCTCCCGACAACCGATAAGAAGGAATGGGACGCTGCTGAAAAGGAGCGTAAGTCGTTGCGCAAGCAAGTTCAAGAAAAGCTAATAAAGTTCGCGACACGGATTCCTGCGTTCATGTACCTGACCGACGCCCGGGAACACACGCTCGAAGACGTGATAACCAAGATCGAGCCAGATCTCTTTAAGACCGTTACGGGGCTGTCGGTTTCCGATTTCGCGCTATTGAAGACCGCTGGTGTGTTCAATGAGAACCATATGAACAACGTGATACTGAGTTTCCGACGCGCAGAGGACGCGTCCCTCTCATACGCCGGGATCGAGGCGCATGAGGGGTTAAGGCGCTGGGGTTTATACAACACAGTTGTCGCGGTGGACGGCCAACAATCTTAAGCACCTTGCGATTCGCCGCTGTTCGACGCTCTGCAAATGCCATCTCTGTGGCAGTGAAACGTAGTTCTACGGCAACTTCGTTGGACATCATGTCCTGATCATGAGGAGATGCAGTGTTCAGATGAAGGCGGCGTCGCAATCTTGACCTCAAAGGTGGATCTGCTATGTTCTACGTAATCCCCCCCGTCGTCCGGCCCCGGCCGCACGGCGGGGATTGTCTTAAACCGAGGTGTTCGCAATGAGTGCCGAGCAGGTTGTCGTGTTCCTCGACTGGCAGAACGTTTATATGCGTGCCAGAGAGAGCTTCCATCCCACGGCCGCGCCGAACGTGGACGGTCAGGTCGATCCTTTAGACCTTGCCCTAACGCTAACGGAGCGTGGCGCACCCGGCACTACGCGCGAGCTCAAAGAGGTACGCATCTACCGCGGGCTGCCAGATCAGCACTTCGACCCCAAGGCATACGCCGCCTATCGAAGGCAAGTTGCCAAGTGGTCATTGAACAATCGAGTCAAGGTTTTTGGACGAACACTTAGATACCCGGAAGGGTGGATGCCGGGCTGGGGCGGAGAAGCCCCACGGGAAAAGGGCGTGGACGTAGCCCTCGCCGTAGACGTCGTAACTTGTGGTCTCGATCACCACTACGACACCGGGATCGTCATGTCATCGGACCAAGATCTGACCCCCGCCCTCGAATACATCGAACGCAAACGCGGTGCTCTGACTGCACGGCTTGAAGTAGCAGCATGGAAAGGTGACCAGGGACGACGCCCAAACCGCATAACGGTCGGCGGGGGAAAGCCCTACTGCCACTGGCTCTCCCAGCAGGACTACTGGGGTCTTCAGGACACGACCGACTTCAACATCAATCCGTCAGCCCCAACCGTAGGCACAAACACTAGGCCCGTCCCGCGCCCACCGGGTCCACGCCTCTGAAATGTACCGACTACACGTAGCCAGCGGAGTTGCGGGCTAGGCATTGTGAAGCACGAACCGGTTCGGTCGGCTGGGGCAGCCCGTCGACCTCGTCGCTTTCGCGCTCGGGACGGACCCGCTCCCGCTCAGCGGCCGATGGGTATGTCACCTAGAGGTCAGCGCAGGTGCCCGAATTGCCAATCCATCACAAAAGTCCTGATCAATGCGGCTCCAGAGATACCCGCTATGACCCTCGCGACAAACGTGCGATTGTGAGCTCTTTGTTGCTTGGTACTCTAAGGGCGAGAATTCGACCCCCGCGATGTAGTCCCACTCAAGGAGACCGCCTTCTTGAATCGACGGGGGAGGACGGGAGCGATGGCTTTGCTCTGGCCTCTTGGTCGTTTATCAGCGCCGGAGGCGTAACTGCGATTGCGCTCATAGATATCGAGTTGCAGACGCGTATTAGCGCGATCGTTGCCGAAGAGACTGCACTGCTATATGAGCATCAGCGGTGGCGGTCGGTTGGCCGGACCACCGCGGTTGTTGCAGGACGAAGCGGAGGCGTTCAGGCAGCTGCGCGTGACGCAGGTACGGTGATCAAAACGATCAGGCAGGGGAGTAGTCAATGGCCCTAATCAATTCGACAGTGGTGCGTCACTGACTCCATAATCCTCCGCAATCCGCTTCAATGTCACCCCGGCTCACGACGATTGACAACGGCAATAAAGTCCTCAGGAAACTCTTGCGGGTAGTGCTTAGCCATGGAGACGTCCTCCCAGGCAGGGACGAAACCCTGCAGATCAAGTGTCCTCGAAACCTTCATTACGCCAGGGCTCGGTAGTGTTTGTTCTGAGGCCAAAGCAAACTCGAGAGTGTGCCACTGATGACTAGAGCTGACCGCGATCCAACCCAGGCAGAAGCCGCGATGCAATTACTGCAAGACGAGGCGCGTCGAGCTGACGGCGCAAAAGACGACGCAGAAAAACTTGTTGATGATCTGGAAGGTGAGATGGATGTCGCCTTTGCAGCAGGGAATGATCCTGCCCTAACAGACCTGCAAAACCGCCATCAGCAGGCGGAGCGTGACCTTGAAATTGCGGAGCAAGAGTTTCAGTCGGTGATGGATCAAATCGGCCAACATACTCAATTTTGGGACGAGGACGAGGACTGACTCCTACGAGTGGCGGAAGCCCGCTCCATCCCTTTGGACTCGATGATGCATTCGTCGAAAAGAACGAATCGGTGCACCAGTTTGCTGATGTCGGCCTCGCCGATCGCACCATTGCCGCGCGGCTCCGCAATTCGACCGAAGTGACGCTTTTCGATCGCCATGCCGTTGCGTCTCCATCCCCAGCCTATGGCGGGCCGACGATGTGCTGACTTCCAATGCCCAGCCCGTCAGCTGACTCTGGCCGTCAGTCCGCCGCACGTCCGCGACGCGGCCAGGGTGTACTGATTTGGTGATGCAACCCACAAGTTGGCACGGCTGCTGGCACATGGCCGGACACATATGAAAACTGGCCACAAGCAAATTCCGGTCGGAGGTTTCAATCCTGACGTTCGGCTATGCGGTCCGATGACTACCGAATCGACTACAAGTCGAAACGGCCTGAATTGTGGTGCTTGTACTGGTTCCGTGGGTCGGTGCGTATTCCGACGGAGAAGAACGAATAGAACCGCACCTCGAGCAGAAGGAGCGATCTAATGACTAGACCGCAATTCGTGGAAGGCGAATAAACGGAACCCCTCGTGCTCGGGGACACCTGTGAGTCAGTCGCCTTGGACAGCGCAGAGAAAGCGCTGCTATACGAGTTGGCGTCGCTTACAAACTTCACTGAAACCGGGACGATCAAACGCATCCTTCAAGGCACAGGTATGAGGCCCCAAACGCGTTCACGAGAATCAGGGTCGCGCTGGCCCACTCGACCTGATCCTGGTCGAACCGCAATCAGGCAGCACCTACAAGATCACCCTGAATGTCTGGGCATTACAGGCGTGCACGAAGGCGCCCATGAAGTCCCCTTTCCATGATCGCGCCCGTTGGTAGGAAGTTTGGGCGCGGGTAGCAACGCGCCGGGGGACCCCTTTGCTCAGCACATCCCCTGTACTGGGCAGTCGGGGAAGAAAAACATTGCCGACAAATAAGCGCGCCAATGGAAGCCGAGGACGCGCTCAGCACGACCGGACCACGTTGCCGACGTCACCCGGGAATCCGATGATCTCCCGCATGGCGAGGCTGATTGGTACACACATGACGAAGTCCCAGCTGAACTGTCGACACCCTAAATAGGCGAGGCTGACTAGCGGGGTGACGATGAACCTGCCACGTCCCCACTGGAACGACGGAGATGGCACTGTCAAAAGTTGACCGGTCTCAGGATCCCAGTGCGCACCAGAAATCCGCTCACGTTGTCGCCCTCTGGGTATGCCACAATGATGCAGTTTGTTCGCAGAAATTGGGAAGAAGAATTGAATGGCCGGGCCTCCAGCGGGATGGTACGAAGACCCCGAGCGCCCCGGCTTCAACAGATGGTGGGATGGCACGACGTGGTCCGACCACCGGCAGCCCATCGGAGGCGCGGCGGTCATGAGTCAATCAGTTGACCAGTCACCAGACGTTTTGGCGCTACCGTCAGGTCACGCCCAGTCGACGACCTGCCCTACCTGTCATAATTCAGATGCCATTCAGAGGGTCTCGGTCGCCATCGACTCCGGTGCAACCTCGACGACAGGCACTGCTGGAACCCTAACCACGCAAGGTGCCCTTGCGTATACCCGATTCATTTCTTCCAGCGTGACGTCTCTGTCCGCCCGGATTGCGCCACCTCCCCGCCCGAACTTCCCTTTCCGCAGGACGTTCCTCCAACTCTGGATCATCTGCACCATCCTGGGCGCGATGGCGGTTGCTGGACAGTATTTCTCGGGCGGGACCTGGATCGTCGGATTCGGCATTGGCCTGTGGACAGTGTTCGTAACTTGGATTCCTGCCCTGCTTGTGACAGTCATATCAAAGGCAGTGACAGCCTCTTCTTACACAGCTCAACAAGCCATCTGGGACCGCAGAGCCCAAGAGCTGCGGTCGGCGTATTACTGCGCACGCGACGACGTCGTATTCGATCGCGAGCACGTGGGCGCCCCAGAAGATTTCCGCAGGATGGTGTTCTCTCGTTGAGCCCTTCGGAAATGGCTATCGCTTGAACAAAGCGGACCGGAGACACAAGCCAAGATCCTAGTCACTTACTGGTTTTTCACGTTCAGACGGTTGCGAACTCAAAAAATCACCCGAACGTGCGCTTTCGTTCTTCATACAGATATGCCGCGAGCTCCCGCTTCGGTGCGCCACTCACACCGCAGGCTTGCCCGCCTTCTTCAGCCGCTTGCGCGCGGCACGCTCGGTGAGGATAGAGAGGTAATCGCGAACCGGGCGACCGGCCAGCTCGGCGAACTCCTCCTCGACAACGGTCTCGACCTCGTGCCGGTCCCAGCCCGGGTTCTTCTCCACGAGTTTCTGGGTCACTTGGCGTTTGACTTCGTCATCATCAATGTCAGTCGTCATCATTCGAGTGTGGGTCGTGAGTGCAGGTCACGTCAATGCCGCGGCACGTGTTGTCGGGCTCTAGGCGCGGCAACATCCTGAGCACCACAGGCCCGATAATGGGGGATCGTGATTGACGAGACCCCGGGCATCCTCAGCGCTTCGGCGCTTGCTGGCCCGCCTCGCACCCTGCTCGACATCCTGCGGGAGACCACCTTCCTGCATCCGGATGCCTCGGCTCTCGACGATAGCGCCGGCGCCCTCAGCTACCGCGAGCTCATGGCCCGGGTCATCGAGACCGCCGCCCGGCTCACCCTCGGGGGGGTTCGTCGCGGCGACCGGGTCGGTGTGCGGATGCCATCCGGCTCGAGGGAGCTGTATGTGTCGATCCTCGCGGTGCTCGCGGCCGGGGCGGCGTACGTGCCGGTCGACGCGGACGACCCCGACGAACGCGCCCACCTCGTCTTCTCAGAGGCGAACGTGCGCGGCATCATCTCCGGCACCGGCCAGTACGCGCCCACCCTGCCCCGACTCGACACGCCCGCAGCACTGTTCGATCGCAGCCCGCCGCGTCCCAGCACCGCCACCGACGCCGTCATCGAGCCGCCCGCCGTCACGGATGACGCGTGGGTCATCTTCACCTCCGGCTCGACCGGCACTCCGAAAGGCGTCGCGGTCACGCATCGGTCTGCCGCCGCGTTCGTAGATGCCGAGGCCCGCCTTTTCTTGCAGCACGAGCCGATCGGCACGAGCGATCGGGTGCTCGCGGGCCTGTCCGTCGCGTTCGATGCATCCTGCGAGGAGATGTGGCTCGCATGGCGCAACGGCGCGTGCCTGGTGCCCGCGCCGCGCTCGCTCGTACGCAGCGGCATGGATCTCGGCCCGTGGCTCACCGCCCGTGGCATCTCCATCGTCTCGACCGTGCCCACCCTCGCGGCGCTATGGCCCGCCGAATCGCTCGATAACGTGCGGCTGCTCATCTTCGGCGGCGAAGCCTGCCCGGCCGAATTGGCCGAACGCCTCGCGGTGGAAGGTCGGGAGGTCTGGAACACCTACGGCCCCACCGAAGCGACGGTCGTCTCGTGCGCGGCCCTCCTCGATGGCACTGCGCCCGTGCGCATCGGGCTGCCCTTAGCGGGTTGGGATCTCGCCGTCATCGACGAGCACGGGATGCCGGTGGCCGAGGGCGAGGTCGGCGAACTGGTGATCGGCGGGGTCGGTCTGGCGCGATACCTCGATCCGCAGAAGGATGCCGAGAAGTACGCTCCGCACGCAGGCCTCGGCTGGCAGCGCGCCTACCGCAGCGGCGACCTCGTTCGGTTCGAGCGCGCCGGACTCGTATTCCAGGGTCGCGCCGACGACCAGGTGAAGGTCGGCGGCCGGCGCATCGAGCTGGGCGAGATCGAATCGGCGTTGCAGAAGCTTCCGGCGGTCTCCGCCGCGGTGGCGGCCGTGCGCACGACCGACTCCGGCCTGCAGGTGATCGTCGGCTACCTCGCGGTACCCGATCCCGCCGCCTTCGATCGGGCCGCCGCCATCGCTCGGTTGCGCCTCGAGCTACCGGCTGCCCTCGTTCCCACGCTCGTCACCGTGGCCGAACTGCCCGTGCGGGTCTCGGGCAAAGTGGATCGGGCCGCCCTCCCGTGGCCGGTCGAGGGCGCGGCATCCACCACGACGGGCGCGATCACCCTCGACGCGGGCCAGCAGCGCTTAGCCGAGCAGTGGCAGTCGGTGCTCGGCATCGGGGTGACGGATGCTTCGGCCAACTTCTTCGACCTCGGGGGCGGGTCGCTCGCCGCGGCGCAATTGGTGGCGAGAATCCGCGAGCATGACCCCGAGTTCACCGTCGCCGAGGTCTACACGCACCCGCGACTCGGCGCGATGGCCGACGCGCTCGCGGCCCGAACAGTGCGCGAGCCCAGCATCCCGCAGCGGCCGACGATTCCCACCCCGGTGCGGATGCAGGTTCTGCAGACCATTCTCAGCCTGCCGCTCTACGTGCTCAGCGGAGTGCGCTGGCTGCTCTACCTCCTCACCGCGAGCGCCGTGCTGCATGCTGTCGACAGAACCGGCGGCTTCGGGGTGCTGCCGACGGCGCCGCTCGGTGTGCTCATCCCGGCCCTGCTGGTGTTCGCGACGCCGCTCGGGCGAATGGCGATCGCGGCGGCATCTGCTCGGATGCTCATGCGCGGCGTCACCCCCGGCGACTACCCGCGCGGCGGCAGTGTGCACCTGCGCCTCTGGCTCGCCGAGCAGGCAGCGCACCTCGTCGGCGCCGTGAGCCTCGCCGGCGCCCCCTGGATCACGTACTACGCTCGGGCCCTCGGCGCGAAGATCGACCGCGACGTGGACTTGCACACCCTGCCGCCCATCACCGGCATGCTCACGATCGGATACGGGGCGTCGATCGAACCGGAGGTCGACCTCTCGGGGTACTGGATCGACGGTGACATCCTGCGCCTGGGCGCGGTACGTATCGGCGCCGAGAGTACGGTCGGCGCGCGGAGTACCTTGCTGCCAGGCACTCGCATCGGCAAACGCGCCGAGATCGCCCCCGGGTCGGCGGTGTTCGGGCGGGTGCCCGCGGGTCAGCTATGGGCGGGCTCCCCGGCCCAGCGGGTCGGCCGCAGCACCGCGTGGTGGCCCGACGTGCGGCCCCCGCGTGGCCGTCGTTGGCTCGCTGCCTTCGCGCTGTCGTCGACCGTGTTCTCTCTGCTGCCGTTGCTCGCCATCGCCTGCGGAGCGCTGGTGGTTGCCTCCGCGATGCAGGGGTCGGTGACTCTCGGGGAGGCGGCCGCCCGGTCCCTCCTCGCGCTGGTCCCCGCGACCCTCGTCGCCGGGGTCGTCTTCGCGCTCCTCGTCGTGGCGCTGGTGCGGCTGCTCTCCCTCGGCGTGCACGAGGGCACCGTGGCAGTGCGCAGCCGGGTCGGCTGGCAGGTGTGGAGCACCGAGCGACTCCTCGACCTGTCGCGCGTCTTCCTCTTCCCCCTCTACGCGAGCCTCTTCACACCGGTCTGGCTGAGGATGCTCGGCGCCGACGTCGGGCGTGACGTCGAGGCATCCACGGTTCTGCTTCTTCCCTCGATGACCACCATCCGCGATGGCGCCTTTCTCGCCGACGACACCATGATCGGCTCCTACGAACTCGGTGGCGGCTGGTTGCGGGTCGGCGCGGTGGAGATCGGCAAGCGCGCCTTCATCGGCAACTCCGGCATGGCGGCCGCGGGGCACCGGGTTCCGCGCGACGGTCTGGTGGCCGTTCTGTCGGCGGCCCCGCGCAAGTCGAAAGCGGGTTCGTCGTGGCTCGGCTCGCCGCCCGTGCGGCTGCGGCGCACCGTGCCGGTGGTGGATGACTCGCGCACGTTCCGCCCGCACGCTGGCTTGCGGGTGGCCCGCGGTCTGTGGGAGTTCGGCCGATTGGTGCCGGTGGTCGTCAGTTGCGGCATCGGCCTCGCCGTCGTGTTCGCGCTCGCGGCTGTCATGACGGCATGGGGGCTGCTCGCGGCGGTGCTGTTGAGCGGGGTCGTGCTCCTCGCCGCGGGTGCGGTGGCCGCGGTGATCAGTACTGCGGCGAAATGGCTGCTCGTGGGGCGGATCCGGGCGGCGGGGCATCCGCTGTGGTCGTCGTTCGTCTGGCGCAACGAAGTTGCCGACTCGTTCGTCGAGATGGTGGCGGCGCCGTGGTTCGCGCAGGCCGCGAGCGGCACCCCCGCCCTGGTGTGGTGGCTGCGCAGCCTCGGCTCGAGCATCGGGCGCGGCGTGTGGTGCGAGACGTACTGGTTACCCGAAGCCGACCTCGTGCGC
>Ga0209511_1002896_pt1 | contig 13579 bp, 11 predicted proteins | sample SSSSmetaG_FD_184141 | JGI IMG/M metagenome (GOLD analysis project Ga0209511, IMG submission 184141) | Glacier valley bacterial and archeal communities from Borup Fiord, Nunavut, Canada, to study Microbial Dark Matter (Phase II) - ​SSSS... | ecosystem: Environmental > Aquatic > Freshwater > Ice >... | reverse complement strand
CTCGAAACTGAACGCAACCGTAAGGAAGCCAGAATCAAGTGGCAGTTTACGAATGTAATGGCTCGCGCTAAATTGCATCGGCTTTATCCAACTTTTGATACTCTTTCAATTCTAGTCTAGGTACTAGCATACGAAACCATAGAGCAATTTGAACATAATCTTCCAAGTCTCCACCTTCCATTGAAATTGTATTATGTGTGGGATGTAACCAACAATATAATGAATTTGCGCCAATTTTAACTTCCCAACTAACTGTTTCTGCTCCCCGTATTTCCCTTTTTTCCCGTTTAAAAGTTATGTCAGGCCATTTCTGTAGCAAGTTTTCTATAAAGAAGCCTAAATCAATTTCCCACTCAATTTCCTTCATAGGGCCAACTATGTAACTACTCATATGATGGTACTCCTTTAAAACCTAAAACGAGAGTAAGTATTTGCTTGTAACCCCTGCCCGACTGTGCTAAATCGAGTCAACCTCGCCACTACCTACGAGGATTATATTCATTTCAGAGTCAGCTCCACGGTAAACTGATTGCCAACCTTTATGGTGAATTTTTGTTCTTTCCATTATTCCTAATTTGTAAAAAATATACTGTGAACATCAAAACAAGATCTAAAGTTCCTAATAAAGGGAAAAGTATTCCAAAACCAAGAAATAAGGCATCAGCTGCTACGAGAACTGGAAACAAGGCAACAAAAATACCATGAAACATTGATTTGCTAATAAATATGATTGATATTAGGATGCAAGTAGAGAAAGCTAAAATTAATGCTTCAGTTTGGTATAAGGAAGCATTGATTACCCAATAAGTTGCCGCTATCTCAACTATTGAAAGAATTAAAAGAACAAAAACCAATTTGCGTCCCACATTTGTTAAACCCATGATTTACAGCCTCACTTCATGCAATTTCAGTAACAAATATACACAACTTTCGCTTTTAACTGTCACTCTGAGCTTGCGAAGGGTCTTATTAAAAACATTTAAATTCTTCGGCTTGTAACCCCATCTCCAATATGCTAAAATCCGGGCTATGAGAAATAAATGTAACCACAGCCGCATACCGCTCTCCCCACCCTAAGTATACCTTATTCCCCCATGACCTGAAAATAGTTGTTAGTAAACCTAACCCCCTACCCCCTTCCCTAGCAAGGAAGGGGGAAATGTGCTTTTAACTGATTACTGACAACTGAATACTGAATACTTTCATCCGAGGTTACAATGTTAAATAGTTATAGAGTGATTCTGGCTAATCGGCCATATATTTTGCTGTGGGTGGGGTCGCTGGTATCCAGTTTTGGCGACAGGCTAACCGAATTTGGGCTGGCCTGGTACGTGTTGGGACGCACCCAGAACCCGGTGGACGTGGGGGTAACGCTGGTAATATTCCAGTTACCGGGAGTGTTCTCCGGGGTCTTTGCTGGGTGGCTGCTTGACCGCTACCGCCGCGAGGCTATTATGCTGGCGGATAATGTGATACGCGGGATACTGGTGGGGCTGATACCCTTGCTGGATGGGGCGGGCGTACTTTCGCTGCCACTATTATATTTACTGGTGGGATTGCTGGGAGCGTTATCGGTGGTTACGGCGGTAGGTAGCCGCACCCTGATAACCGATTTTGTGCCGCCGGAGCAATATAATCAGGCCAACTCGCTGGACGTAATCCGCAATCAGGTCAGCACTATTGCGGGGCCGGGACTGGCAGGGTTGCTGGTGGCGGTGGTCGGCCCACTGGCTTTGCTGATAATTGACAGTATTTCGTTTTTCTTTTTCGCGGTGGTATTGCTGGGTTTGTGGCGCACCCCCCACGCCAACCCCCAGCAGCTAAACCGTACCAAAGAGAGCTTCCTCCGCCAGATTACCGAGGGGGTGCGCTTCACCTTTAGTAGTCAGCGGTTACTGGCAATATTGTCAATAATATTCGTGTGGAACTTCGGCATCGGGATATTCCAGGTGGCCTTACCCTTCTTTTGCAATGGGCCACTAGGGGTGGGGCCGGGTGGAATGGGCTTGATACTGGCAATCTATTCCGCCGGAGCATTAATTTCGGCCTTGCTGTTCGGCCCATTACGCCCGAAATATCCGGGGCGAGTGGTTTGTATAATGTTGATAGCGCAAGCGGGGTGTTACGGCCTAATGTGGCTATTCAGCAGCATTGGCCCGGTGGTAATAATCTGTTTTGGGCTGGGGATGCTGGACGATGTAGCCGCCATCTACCTTACCACCATTCGCCAACGGGCTATCCCCTTGCACTTGATGGGCCGGGTGGTAGCTTTTACCGGGACAGTTGGGCCGGGCGGTCTGCCATTGGGTAATGGGTTAGCGGGGCTGTTTATTGCCGGGTTGGGGTCGGCAGCAGTGGTGGCAATTTCGGGTTTGCCCCTGTTGGCGATAGGGCTATTGTGGCTATCGGTTGGCCCAATCCAGCAAATTGTTGATAAATCCACTGAATCAGCAGATTAGGATATTTTAGCTAAAGGTAGGGGGAAAAGCCAGTCTGTGGTATTCTCTAGCCCTGGTATGAAAAATGCTTGACTGGATTTGATTAATCAAATTATCAGGAGACCTAATGGCGGATGCCCTTAAAACACCCAAAAATTTTTATTCCTTTATTTATAGCTGTGCTAATTTTTTCGGCAGCTTGGCTGGCTAATATTGCCAGCAACACCTTTTATATAGATGTTGGCAGCGACAGCCACCTTGACGATGTGTATATCCAACCTGATAATAGTGGTTTTTACGCCTCTGAAAAACGTAAAGACCTAAACTCCAAACAAGATAATACCTTTCGCTGGACGACCAAAGAAGCCAGTCTGCAACTACCCGAACTCTTACTGCTCACCCCCTGGAAAGTGACGTTGGCAGCAAGTGCGGCCCGCCCAAATCTGCCGCCCAATCAGCCAGGAACAACCCTGATTGCCAGTTTTGTAGCAGGTCAACAGCCGCAAGAGTTGGGCCGCTTCCCATTACCTAGCGCGGCGGATGGTACTAATATAACTTTTAATTTACCTGCCCAATATTCATTGCCAATCGCTTCTGGGCAACTCCAGCTAAACTCAACCGAGGTCTTTCAACCGGGCCAGGGCGATAACCGCACCCTGGCGGTAGTTTTGTACAACCTGAAGCTAGAGCCGGATTACGCCGCCTATGGGGTTAAAGGCTGGTTGATGACGCTGGTGCTGCCGCTTCTGGTAACGTTAATCGCCCTGGTAATTGGGAATTGGGCGGGATTATTCGGGGCGGGCCTAATCTGGCGGAGTGGGCTACAATTCGCCGCAGGGGTGTTATTAGTTTTCAGTGTGCTTTTCTGGCAAGAGTTAAGCGAAACCAGCTATGTCCCCTGGACTATAACCCTATGGGTAGGCTGGCTGGCTTTCTGGTTGGCGCGACGGTTTGTGAAGCGGGCTCTGACCCTGCCTAGCCCTTTTGTGTACGCCGCCTGTTTTATGGGAGTATTACCCATAATCCAAATCGTGTTCAATCGGCTGGATTTAAACAATTGGGGTGATGTAGCGGTGGCGACCCTCCAAAGCGGGGCCTTATTGCTCTGTGTCGGGGCCTATTTTTGGGCGGGCAAGTTTTTCGAGCCGTTGCTGGTCTGGATTTTTGCCGTTGCCGCGCTACTTTCCTTTGGCTGTTTGCACTGGCTGGCTCTTTTTGACAGCGATTATCATGGCTTCGATTTTCGGGTCAATTATTATCAACAATTAGCGATGGAGCAGACGGGTGCGCCGCTTTATAACGCCAGCGATATTATAGCTTCCCCCGGCTCGGCAGTACGAATGCCGCCCACCTTCACCCTGATGTACTGGCTATTGCAGCGATTCTTTGGCGAAAATGTCCAAGCTGCCCTATTAGTGTGGCGCATTTTTAACGAGCTTTTGTTAATCCCAGTAATTTTAATATTGCTAAAACTGGCGAGAGAGCTCAAGTATCGCTTGCCGATAATCCTTTTTCTGGTACTGGGTTTCCGGCAACTGGCCTTCAATATGGACTTGGCCCAACCGAATATTATTTTCCTATTCTTTTTGGCCCTGACCGCTTTGCTTATAAAAAACCGCCGAGAGGAGCTTTCGGGGGTCGCGTTGGCTTTTCCAATCTGGTTGAAACTGATACCAGGGCTTTTAGCTTTATTTTATGTGGTTGAGCGACGCTGGCGGGCCTTAATCGGACTGATAGCCGGATCGCTGCTAATAAATGCCCTGGTAGTAGCGGCAGTTGGCTGGGATAACGTCTGGTACTACTACACCAAAGCTTTGTGGGGAGTGAATCAACCCGAAATTGGGCTGGTGGGGCAGTCGTTATGGGGCTTTGTGGGACGATTAGGAGTAAATGAGGTACAAAAAAGTTTTAGCCAAAACTTCCCCCAAGAGTTGATGGGGGTGGGCTATTTACTGGCAGCCCTGGTTTTAGGGCTAACACTGCTGGTGCTGTGGCGTAACCCGGCCAGAGATTGGCTGGATAGTTTGCTCAAACTTCATGCCCTATTAATAACTAGCCTGATTATTTCGCCGTTTACCTGGAAGCATTACGCGGTGATGTTGTTAGGGGCAATTGTAGTTATTTTGGTTAAATTAAGTCGTAGAAGTTCAGGGGGCATGTTAGTTATTTTCGGGGTAGCCTATGGAGTATTGGCCTACGACCAGGATTTCCTGTTCTTGCCAGACCATGCCTATGGCTTGGCCCGTCTTGCCAGCAACGATTTCTTTTTTGCCCTGGTAGGGCTGTGGGCCTTAAACCTGTGGCTAATCTGGCAGCCTATCGGCAGGAAAAAAGAAGCGATTGTTACCCAACCAGAAAAACAGGCAGAACTTAGCACTAATTCGGTTTGAATTATCTAAAATCGAATATCTAAAATCGGTAGGGGCTAATGTATTTTCACAAGAGGTGATGTGTGATTGTTTTTTAGACCTACCCCTATACCCTCTCCTCATGAACTTTAAGTAGTAAATCAGCAAATAGCTCCAGTTTGCCCGGCAATAAATCACCGGGCTAAAAGAGCAAGTTAAAAATACAGGCTCTCTTAGCACGGTGGCTTTAGTCCCGCGTTAGCCAGTTCCACCCCTTTTTATGGGTTATTTTGTCAAAGTTCATTTAGGAAAGGGGCGAGGTTCCCCCTTCCGCGCCTGCCCCTCCTGTACTCAGGGGGATTAGGGAAGGGGGTCAGAGGGTTAGGTTTGCCACTAAACCAGAGTAGTTCTAGCGTTTGGACTCGTAGGCCTTTTTAAGGTACACTACGGCCTGAGCAAAATCTCCCCACTTCTCCAGAGCCTCGCCATAGGATTTATAAACATCCCCCAGCAAATAAGGCATTTTGGCCTGTTCCAAAGAGTTAATTGCGTCCTCAAACAGCTTGTGGGCCTCATCGCGCTGTTCAAGCTTGGTAGCAATTTCCGCCGCTAACTTCAGAGACTTGCCCTCAGCCACTTTGTCGCCAACGGCGCGGGCCTCCTCAATAGCTTTATGGCTAAGGCTGCTGGCTTCATCGGTGCGGCCCTGTCGCAAACGCAACCAGGCCAATGAGGTATAGGTAAGAGCCAGGTCAGTACCGCTAAGACTGCTATCGTCTTGCCCAACCGCCATCGCGGTAGTCAGCACTTTTTCGGCCTCGTTCTCCCGACCCATATTCGCCAGCAAGTCGCCCACATCGGCACTCAAGCGCATCACCTGACGACGTTGGTTGAGTTCGCGGAACAACTCCAGACTCATGGTGGCATAGTTGCGGGCGCGGAACAGGTCACCCCGTTCACGATAAGCCTCGGCTAAATCCCAAAAGATTTTGGCCCGTTGGCGCGGCTGGGAAGACTCCTCCTGTAGTTGCAGAGCCTGATTAAAGGTTGCTACCGCTTCTTCTTGTCGCCCTAGCACCAGATAGTCGTTTGCCAGATTAGTTAAAACCCGCAATTTCAATTCCGGCTCAACCAAATTACTATTAGCCTGAATCTCTTCAAAGGCATCGCGGTGATAGGGTAGAGCCTGGTCTACCTGACGGCGAGAATAAAACAAATTGCCAACCATATTTTTAACATCAATCTGGAGGGCAATCTGGGAAGTTTTTTGGGCCAGTGACATCGCTTCTTCAAACTCACTACGGGCGGCATCAAAATCATTTCTACGCAAATAAATCTGGCCCAGAAGCTTTTGCAAGAAAGCACGATCATACTCGGTTAGTTGGTGGCGTGGGATGCTCTGAATTATCTTCTCGGCTTTTTGTAAATCTACCTGCTCATCGGCATTTTTGATTAATCCAGCGCGTTCAATAAAGATTTGAGCTTCGATCAGGTTATCACGCAGAGCCGCGCCCAGGCTGGTTTCGCTGGTGGATTCCTGCTCAGCCAATGCTCCAGAGCCATAGCCCCCGTATAAAAAGTATTCGACGGGCTCACCCAGGCGGGTAGCGACAAGTTGGAGGGCCTTCAGGGAGGGGTGAATTTTATCCCGTTCAATCGCTGAGATATAACTGGCGACATACTCCGGGCCAGCTAGTTCCTGCTGGCTAAGACCTAGCCGCTTGCGCGCCAGTCGTACCCGACTACCCAGGCTACTGGCTTTAGCCTTGTCTTTTTCGGTTATAAGCTTAGAGGTTTTTGTCCCTCTCGCCGCTCGTAGTTCTGCAAGGGAACGCCGACCTCTGCGTTTTGGACGAATAACCTCTGTCTCCATGCTGCTATCACCTCCTAGACCTGTAGTACCTTTATTGACACTACCAGTCTCCGTGAATCCCAATAGAGTAGCTTCCCCGCTACTTTGTGAATTGTCAGTCAATTTGTTTTACCTCTTTCATCTGAGAAACTCGATTGATTTTCTCTAAAGTTCAGATCAACCTAAAACGCCCAGACTTGGTTTTTAATTGGAACATTTTGAGTTAAGGCTATTGAACCTGAAATCTAACCCTGATTCCAAGTCTAGGCTCAATTGAAAATGTAGTTCCGTAACAAGCTGGGTTGATGATGCATTTGTTATATAATATCACATTACCAAGATGGTTACAACTATTTTCGATTCGATTTAAGCATTAAATTACGAATTAGAATGACTATCTGCGTTTAGGGTAGCTTTTGTTATAGGTAAAAATTCGGTTAATAGAACAAACTATTAAAAAAACATAAAAATTTCTATTTTCTCTTAGACAACTGAGTCAGAATCTAAACAAAAGTGTTTAATATTCCTTTAATGTTGCTAAACACTAACTATAAGGTTATACCAAATTATCGTTTGTCAATTCATCCAGAAAAGCTTTAATAACCGGGGCTTGTTGAACAGACTCTAGGAGGAAAGAATCATGACCATAAGGGGCGGTGGCTTCGAGATAGGCTACTTTTAATTTGTTTTGACGGGCCGCTTCGACCATAGCTTGGCTTTGAATCGGGGGGTAAAGCCAATCTGAACTAAAGCTAATAAATTGATATGCGGCAGTGGTGCGGGCAAAGGCTACTACCAGGTCGCCCGTACCAAGCGTCATATCAAAATAGTCCATTGCCCTAGTTATGTAAAGTAAGCTATTAGCATCAAAGCGGCGGTTAAATATAACTCCCTGGTGTTCTAAATAGGACTCTATTTCAAAATCTATCCCAAAACTATAGCTATAATTTTGGCGATTACGCAAACTTCGACCAAATTTGTTAGACATTGACTCTTCGCTGAGATAAGTAATATGCCCAATCATGCGGGCTACCGCCAAGCCCTGTTCCGGGCGGGGATGACCGGGTTCGTAATAATTACCGTTATCCCAATTCTGGTCAGCCATAATCGCCCGCCGACCAATTTCATCCCAGGCAATCCCCTGCGAGGTCAGGCTAGGGGCAGTGGCAATTGGTATCGCCGACATTACCGCCTCCGGGTAAAGCTGACACCAGGCTAAAGCTTGCATCCCCCCCATACTCCCACCCACTACCGTCAGCAGCATCTCTATACCCAGATATTCAATTAAACGCTTTTGGGTGCGAACCATATCTTCAATCGTAATCATAGGGAAATCGAGGGCGTAGGGTTTGTTAGTAGCTGGATTTATCGAGCTTGGCCCGGTAGTGCCTTTGCAGCCCCCTAGCACATTGGAGCAAATTATAAAATATTTATCGGTATCAAAAGCTTTACCCGGCCCGACCAACAATTCCCACCAACCCGCTCGCCCATCTTCGGTGCTAATCCCAGCGACATGGGCATCACCACTAAGAGCGTGGCAAATCAGGATGGCATTGGAGGCAGTGGCGTTTAGTTTTCCGTAGGTTTGGTAGGCTACGGTAATTGGGCCAAGCTTACGCCCACAATCTAATAGTAGCCCATCTTTGAGGCTGCCAAAGGTGTAATATTGAGTTTCGACAAGACCAAGCTGGCTGGATTTAGATGTACCCACCCTGTCGCGCTCCTGATTTGAAGTCTGGTTTGAGGTTTTAGAAAAGGATTATAGTATAGCAAGGCTGTAGCTGGCAAACCAATAAAAACCTCACCCGGCTAGGTGTTAGGTCAAAGGTCAAAAGTCGAAGGTTGAAGGTCAAGCACCAGAAATCGAAATTCCTGATAAGGGCGTGGAGACCACGCCCCTACGATTCGTTCCCGATTTTAGACTTTTGCCGATCACCGACGACTGACCACCGGAAACCGCTTAGTATGTAGCGCGGTTCAAGGCTTGGTCAAGGTCAGCCAAAATATCATCAATCGTTTCGAGACCAACCGAAAGCCGGATGAAATCGGGGGTTACGCCAGTGGCCTGCTGCTCGGCCTCGGTAAGCTGTTGGTGGGTGGTACTGGCGGGGTGAATCACCAGTGACTTGGCATCACCGACATTCGCCAACAAGCTGAATAGTTTCAACTTATCAATGAAAGAGCGACCAGCCTCAAGTCCGCCCTTGATGCCGAAGCCCAGAATTGCCCCAAAGCCATGATTATGATACTTCGTCGCTACCTTGTAAGAAGGGTGGCTTTCCAGGCCGGGATAATTTACCCAGGTAACTTTGGGGTGTTGCTCCAGGAATTGGGCTACCTTCATAGCGTTGGTGCTATGGCGTTCCATCCGCAGGGGCAGGGTTTCCAGACCTTGCAGGAACAGAAAGCTATTGAAGGGGCTAAGAGCCGGGCCGAGGTCGCGCAGGAGCTGGACACGCGCCTTGAGGATATAGGCTGGCACACCCAAGTCGGCAAACTTTAGTCCATGATAGCTTGCTTCTGGCTCGGTAAAGCCGGGGAACTTGGGGTTGTTCCAGTCAAACTTGCCACCATCCACGATAATACCACCAATGCTGGTTCCATGACCGCCGATAAACTTGGTCGCCGAATGAACCACAATATCCGCGCCCCACTTTAGCGGGTTAATCAGATAGGGGCTAGGCAGGGTGTTATCAACAATCAAAGGGATGCCGTTTTCGTGGGCAATGTTCGCCACCGCTTCGATGTCCAGGGTATCTAGTCGCGGGTTACCAACAGTTTCGGCATAAATTGCTTTGGTGTTAGGCTGAATTGCTGCCCGGAAGCTCTCAGGATTGGTTGGGTCAACAAAAGTGACATTGATGCCGATTTTCGGCATGGTGTGATGCAAAAGGTTATAAGTTCCACCGTAAAGGCTGGTGGCAGAAACAAGGTGGTCGCCCGCCCCGGCAATGTTCAACAAAGCCAAAAATTCAGCGGATTGCCCACTGCTGGTAGCTAACGCCCCAATTCCACCTTCCAATAAAGAAACTCGTTCTTCCAAAACATTGGTAGTTGGGTTCATAATGCGGGTGTAGATATTGCCAAATTTTTTGAGGGCAAAAAGGTCGGCGGCGTGTTCAGTATCATTAAAAAGGTAGGAGGTTGTTTGATAAATCGGCACGGCCCGCGCATTAGTAGCCGAGTCGGGAGTCTGCCCACCGTGCAGTGCTACCGTTTCAAAACCAAGTTTTCGTTCTGTTTCATCTGCCATTGGTTCTCATCTCCTTCGGGGGTTAGTCTAAGGTCAAAAGTCTTAGGTCGAAAGTCAAAACTATTTACTTTTAACCTTTAACTTTCAACTATTCTTTATTGTCACTTCTGTTAGAAACTTTCAAGGGTGGTCTTTTGTAGATATTGTTAATCCACTTCATCAGGATAACCTACCACATTTAATTTGTCAATATATAAAAATACATATAAAAAATAGCAATTTATCGCCCTAGCTTATTGACAGAAAGCCAGACTAATGGTAAAACTAATGTAGAAATTGTTACCACTAGTTAGTAGTAACAAAACGTGAAAAGAAGTATAAATGGAAACAAAGGAGTTACCAGCCAATGAGTAAAACTATGAAAATTGAAAATAAAACTTCCAATTCAGCCAAAACCGAAGATTTCCTGCCTATCCAGAGCGTGGATTTTGTAGAATTTTATGTGGGCAACGCCAAGCAAGCTGCCCATTTTTATCAGAGTGCCTTTGGTTTTACCCAGGTGGCCCGTGCTGGTCTGGAAACCGGGGTGCGTGACCGGGTTAGCTATGTAGTGCGGCAGGGCCATATCACCTTTGTGCTGACCTCACCCCTGACCTCGGAGGGCGAAGTAGCCGAGCATGTCCGTATACATGGCGACGGTGTAAAAGATATTTGTTTCCGGGTTACGGATGTTGACCAAACCTTCAAAACCGTTAACGAGCGCGGCGCAACTCCTGTGCTTGCCCCCACCACCTATCAGGACGAAACAGGCAGTGTGCGTAAAGCTTCGATTGCGGCTTATGGCGACACTACCCATAGCTTTATCACCCGCACCGATTATGTTGGCCCGTTCCTACCCGGTTTCAAACTACTACCCGGCTATAACCCCGAAAGTGTAAAGCCTGCCAATGGTGCGGGGCTGGCTGCGATTGACCACATTGTTTCCAACGTTGGTTGGGGCGAGATGAATAGTGTGGTCGAGTTCTATCGGCAGGTTTTGGGCTTCCATCAACTGGTACATTATGATGACAAGGATATTTCCACCGAATTTTCGGCTTTGATGAGCAAGGTTATGACCAACGGCACGGGTACTATCAAAATGCCGATTAACGAACCGGCTCAGGGTCGCAAAAAATCCCAGATTGAAGAATACCTGGACTATTATGGTGGCCCTGGCGTACAGCATATTGCCCTGGCGACTGGCAACATCCTTAAAACGGTGGAGGCTTTGCGGGCGCAGGGAGTGGATTTTATTTCTGTCCCTGAAAGTTATTATGAGGAACTTGAGTCGCGGATTGGGCATATCAAGGAGGATTTTGCCGAGGTGCGCCGCCTGGGTCTGCTGGTAGACCGCGATGATGAAGGCTACCTGCTCCAGATTTTCACCCGGCCTTTGCAAGACCGCCCGACCTTCTTTATCGAAATTATCCAACGGCGGCATGCCCGCAGCTTCGGTAAAGGGAACTTCAAAGCTCTATTCGAGGCTATCGAGCGTGACCAGGAATTACGTGGTAATCTATAAAGAGCGAAATTTTCAAGGAGGAAAATAATTATATGAACCGACCAAAACGAATTCACCATGCCGCCTATATGACCTGGAATACCGCCGAAACCATCAGATTCTACACCGAAGTTTTAAAACTAAAACTGGTCGAACATTTTCAGGAAGACCGCCTACCCAGCACCGGCGACCCCTTTCCCTATTTTCATACTTTTTTTGAACTTGGGGATGGTAGTGTGGTGGCCTTTTTTGAAGTGCCGAGTCTGCCCAAACCAGAGCCGCGCGGGGCGATTGATACCCTTTTTGTCCATCTGGCCTTTACCGCCAATAGTCTGGACGAGCTAGAGGAAGCCAAAGCCGAGTTGGAAAAACGGGGTCATTCGGTGGTAGGCGTAACTGACCATAACCTGTTCAAATCCATCTATTTCTACGACCCTAACGGCTTACGGCTGGAACTGGCCTGTCAGGTACGAGCCCTGACTGAGGACGATGCCCGCGCCGCCGAAAAAGCCGCCAAAGAATGGGAAGTCAAGCGCGAGGCGTTACTGTCTGCCCTGGTTTAACGGTTGTCGGTTGTCGAAAAAATCTAAAATCTAAAATTGAATATCTAAAGTCGGGAGAATATATAACGTAGGAGGCTGCCCCGTCATTCGATATTTATCGCAAGACAGAGCCTGCTCCTACAAAAATCCCAATACCGGGCGGTTCGCGAACCGCCCCTACGAAATATAATTAGGTCAATCCACCCGCTTGAGAGACAAGCGCAGGTCGTTTAGCTGCAACCCCACCACCCCACTTACAATCAAGGCTGCTCCTAGCCACTGGATTCCGCCCATCCCCTTGCTGAGTATCAGAAAAGATAAAACCGCCGTAATTGGTGGCTCAAGGGTGGTAAAGAGGCTGGCGATAGCGGCGGGTAAATATTTCAGGCTAGAGTTAAAGAAAATATAACCACCGAGGGTTGGGCCACAGGCCAGAGTTGCCAGTAACAACCAGCCCGCCAAATCCAGCGAAGGGGTTAATAAGCGTCCACCCTCTTGATATAAACCCACTGGCAACAGGGTAATCAGGCCAAAAAGAAAAAGATAAAACAGGGTGCTAAAGCTATTGCGGCGTACCGAGCGGGCCGTTATTTTGCCCAAGAGGGTGTAAAAAGCGAAGGTAAACCCACTGGTAATGCCGATTAAAAATCCCACTGGACTTTGAATCAAAGCCGCCGGGTTTAACGCCCCCGCTACCAGAGCACAACCCGTCAGGTTAACCAGGATTGCTATAACCCGATCAAGCCCCACCTTTTCGCCCAGCAGGGGCCAGCTACCCAGCACCACAAAAACCGGGCCGCAATAAATCAGGGTGGTGGCAACTGCCGGGCCATTCTCCTGCACCGAGACGTTCCAGGCGATATTAAAGATTGCCACTCCCACTACCCCGTTTATGGCATAAATCGTCAGTTCGCGGCGGGATATAATAAAGCCCTTGCGCCCGTAACGCACCGCCACGTAAAACCCCACTAAACCACACATCATTAGCACTCGCCAGAACGCGATTTCCAGGGCAGTCAGGTGATATTCTCGGTAGAGTGTTTCGATAAAAAGAGCGGTGGTTGACCAGCAGGCCGTTGCCAGCAAAGCCAACATTACGCCAAACTTGCGCCCTCGCCCAATTGCCAGGGGTGTTGGTTGTTGAATTTCGACGGTCATCAGGTGATTATAACTTTCAGCTAAGGTTAGTAGTCAAGGCCAGAATTGTAATAGACTGATAGAAAGTGGTCAAGTGCGGTTAAAGGTTGTGATAAATAAAGGGTTACTATATAATTCTTGGACTTCGGGGGAGAATTAAGGAAAGAAATTAAGTTAAAAATAAATATTTAAAGGAGAAACAGGATGACTGTTGATAATTCACAAGCTGCGCTAGGCTTTTTCCAATCGCGCTTTGGCGTAGATCAAAAAGTCATGCACGATTTACTTAGCGTAGCCCTGAGTCGGGGTGGGGATTTCGCCGAGCTATATTTTGAGCATCGTCAAACCAGTATGTTGCAGTATGAAGACCAGATTGTTCGCCAGACTAGCGGCGGGGTAATCCAGGGGGTCGGTATTCGGGTAGCGGTGGGCGATAGCGTTGGTTATGCCTATAGCGAAGATTTTACCTACGAAAGTATGCGTCACGCCGCTAATACCGCCGCCCAGATTGCCCAAAGCAGCCAGGGTA
>Ga0209511_1002895_pt1 | contig 13581 bp, 11 predicted proteins | sample SSSSmetaG_FD_184141 | JGI IMG/M metagenome (GOLD analysis project Ga0209511, IMG submission 184141) | Glacier valley bacterial and archeal communities from Borup Fiord, Nunavut, Canada, to study Microbial Dark Matter (Phase II) - ​SSSS... | ecosystem: Environmental > Aquatic > Freshwater > Ice >... | reverse complement strand
CTGGATGGCATAGCCGCCCGCCTTGCCGGCCCACTCGCCGGTCGCAAGATATTCGTCGATCGCCGCCCGATCGAGCCGCGCGAAGGTGACGACCGACGTGACGTTGACGGTCCGCATCCTGCCGCCCGGGGCGATCAGCGCGACGGCGGTCGTGACACGGTGCCGCCGCCCCGACAGCAGCGTCAGGCACGCGCGCGCGGTCGCCGCGTCGTCGGCCTTGGGCAGGATGCGCCGCCCGACGGCGACCACCGTGTCGGCCGCGAGCACCACCGCGCCGGCGTGCCGCGCCGCGACCGCCGCCGCCTTCGCCGCCGCCAGCCGCGCGGCATGGGGCACCGGCAGCTCGCCCGGCAGCGGCGTCTCGTCGAGGTCGGCGGCGTCGACCGCATGTGGAGCCACGCCGATCTGCGCGAGCAGCGCCAGCCGCCGCGGGCTCGCCGACGCGAGGATCAGCTTCGCCTGCGGCGTCGGGATCAGCCGAGCCATTCGACGCTCGCGCCGTGCGGATGGGTATAAGCGAGCAGCCGGTCGTCGCCCGGCCACGTCCGCAGGCGCAGCGTCGGCTGCTCAGGGGCACGCGGGTCGTCGGCCTCTAAGCGCAGCCACGCGAGCGGCGCGTCCGCCGTTGCGCGCGCGCCCTCACGGTCGAGATGCGCCGCGATCCGCGCCTTCGTCGTGTCGGGAAAATACTTGAACGCGATGCTGTGCAGGACCACCGTCGCGGTGCCGGGCTGCGGCGTGACCTGTGCCTCGACCCACGCCGCGGCGTCGCCGGTGTCGAGCGGCACGGGGTCGGCGACGAATGCGGCGATGGCCGCTTCGGCACGGGCCAGCCGGTCGCGCTGGTCGGGCCAGACGTAGGCGAGCAGCCGCTCGCGCGCCGCGGGGTCGCGCAGGTCGACGGGCGCGAGATCGACCCCGCGGCGGCTGTCGACGCGTATCCCTGTGGCCGGCGGCGGCGGCCCGGACCACGCTGGGGCGAGGTGCACGGACGCTCCGGCCGGACCCGCGTCGAGCGTGCCGAGCCGGTAGCCGTAGCGGTCGAGCCGCAGGTTGAGCCCGGCGCTCGCCCCGAGTTCGAACAGCCGCAGCGGCAGCCCGTACACTGCGGCGATCGTCAGCAGCCCCGGGTACAGCACGCCCGACCGGCCGACCTCGTTCGTCTGCGGCGGCGTATCGAGCCACGGCAGCAGCCGTTCGTCGGCAAGCGCGGCGGCGAGGCCGGCGTCGAACGATGCGTCGTCGAGCATCGCGCCGGGCGCAAAGTGAGCGGCCAGCGGCAACGCGGTACCGTCGCGGACGTGCGCATGGAGCCCGCCCGCAAGCCGCACCATCAGCGCGTCCGCGTACGGATCGCCGGGCCAGTCGAGAACGCGCGCGCCGACTGCGGTGGTGCGGTCGAGCACGACGCCCAGCCGGCCGCGCAGCCGCGCGGTGAGCGGCGCCCCCAGCCGCGCGCACCACTCTCCTTCGCGGAGAAAGGCGGCTCGGACGTCGGCTTCGCTCATAACCGCCCGTGTGGCAGCGGCGCGCTTGCCGTGCAACGCCGCCGCCTATAGTCGGGCGCGGCAATGCCCGACGAGCTGATCATCGCGCTCCCCAAGGGGCGCATCCTGGCCGAGGCGCTGCCGGTCCTCGCGCGCGCCGGGATCGTGCCCGAGCCGGCGTTCAGCGACGCGGCCAGCCGCGCGCTGAAGTTCGCGACCAACCTGCCCGGCGTCGCGCTGATCCGGGTGCGCGCGTTCGACGTCGCGACCTTTGTCGCGTTCGGCGCGGCGCAGCTCGGCATCGCCGGCAACGACGTCCTGATGGAATTCGCGTTCGACGAGATCTACGCGCCGGTCGATCTGGGTATCGGCCGGTGCCGCATCTCGGTCGCCGAGCCCGCGGCACAGGCCGCTGCCGACGACCCGCGGACATGGAGCCACGTCCGCGTCGCGACGAAGTATCCGCATATCACCCGGACGCACTTCGCCCGCCGCGGCGTCCAGGCCGAATGCGTCAAGCTGAACGGCGCGATGGAGCTCGCCCCGATGCTCGGCCTGTGCGACCGCATCGTCGACCTCGTGTCGACCGGTCGGACGCTCGCCGAGAACGGGCTGGTCGAGGTCGAGACGGTGGCGCAGGTCAGCAGCCGCCTGATCGTCAACCGCGCCGCCTTCAAGACCCGCGCGGGCCAGGTCGTGCCGTGGGTCGAGCGCTTTCGTGCTGCCGCCGGGGGGACGCATGCCGCTGCGGCTTGACGCGCTCGGTCCGGGCTTCGCTGCGGCGTTCGCAGCGCTCGTCGACGCCCGGCGGGAGAGCGATGCCGGCGTCGCAGCGCAGGTCGCCGCGATCATCGCCGACGTCCGCGCGCGCGGCGATGCAGCGCTTGCCGAGCTGACGCTACGCTTCGACCAGGTCGACCTCGCCGCAGTCGGGATCGAAATCGGCCGCGCCGAGATCGCTGCTGCGCGCGCCGCGGTGCCGCCGCCGGTCATGGCGGCGCTCGAGCTCGCCGCCGACCGCATCCGCGATTTCCACGCGGCGCAGCGCCCGGCCGGCCTCGACCGGACCGACGCCGCCGGGGTGCGCACGGGCTACCGCTGGACGCCGGTCGACGCGGCCGGAATCTACGTGCCGGGCGGGCGCGCGGCCTATCCGTCGTCGGTCCTGATGAACGCGATTCCCGCTAAGGTCGCGGGCGTCGGGCGGCTGGTCATGGTCACGCCGACGCCGGGCGGGCGCGTCAACGACCTCGTCCTCGCCGCCGCCGACCTCGCTGGCGTCGACACGATCTTCCGTGTCGGGGGCGCGCAGGCGATTGCCGCGCTCGCCTATGGCACGGGACAGATCGTTCGCGTCGACAAGATCACCGGCCCCGGCAATGCGTGGGTCGCCGAGGCGAAGCGCCAGGTGTTCGGCACCGTCGGTATCGACATGGTCGCGGGTCCGTCGGAGGTCCTGATCGTCAGCGACGGCGCGTCCGATCCCGACTGGGTCGCCGCCGACCTTCTCGCGCAGGCCGAGCACGATGCGGTCGCGCAGTCGATCCTGATCACCGACAGCGCCGCATTCGCCGACGCCGTCGCTGCTGCGGTCGTGCGCCAGTTGCCGCAGCTGTCGACCGGCGCGACCGCCGCGACGAGCTGGGACGCGTTCGGCACGATCGTCGTCGTCCCCGACCTGTCGGCATGCGCGCCGCTGATCGACGCGCTCGCGCCCGAACATCTCCAGATCATGCTCGACGACCCCGCACCGCTGTTCGCCGCGGTGCGCCATTCGGGTTCGGTGTTCCTCGGCCGCCATACGCCCGAGGCGGTCGGCGACTATGTCGCGGGACCGAACCACGTCCTCCCGACGGGCCGCCGCGCACGCTTTTCGAGCGGGCTCGGCGTCACCGATTTCATGAAGCGGACGACGTTCCTTGAATGCTCGGCGGCGGCGCTCGCCGTGATCGGGCCGGCGGCGGCGACGCTCGCCGACGTCGAGGGGCTGCCGGCGCACGCGGCGTCGGTGCGGCTGCGGCTCAGCTGAAGCCCGACAGGAACGCCGCGACGTTCGGCCCAAGCGCCTCGGTGGCGTAGCCGCCCTCCATGACGATCAGCGTCGGCCGGCCGAGCGCGGCGATGCGCGCGGCGACGACCGGATAGTCGTCCGTCGCCAGCGCGAACGACGAGATCGGGTCGCCGACAAACGTATCGGCACCGAACGACACCACCACGACATCGGGCGCGAAGTGGGCGACCGCCGCCACGGCCGTCTCTAGCGCGGCGAGATACGGCCCGATTGCCGTGCCGCGGGGCAGCGGCAGGTTGAGCGTCGCGCCGCCGCCCGCATCGCCGCCGGTCTCGTCGGCATGACCCCAGAAGAACGGATAGTCGCGCGTCGGGTCGGCGTGGAGCGAGGCGAACAGCACGGTCGGATCGTCCCAGAAGATGTCCTGCGTCCCGTTGCCGTGGTGATAGTCGACGTCGACGATGGCGACCCGCCCACACCCTTGCGCGCGGGCGGCCGAGGCCGCGATCGCGGCGTTGTTGAGGTAGCAGTAGCCGCCGAGATAGTCGGCCCCCGCATGGTGACCCGGAGGCCGGCACAGCGCGAATGCGTTGCCGCCCGCCAGCACCGCGTCGAGTGCGGTGAGCGCCGTCTGCGCGCCCCAGTAAGCGGCATCCCACGTTCCCGCCGCGACCGGGGTGGCCGCGTCGAAGCTGAACCGGCCGAGCAGCGCGTCGATCCGGTCGAGCGTCAGCGGCCGCCGTCCGACGACCGGCCAGACGTAGGGGAGCGCATCGCCGTCGCGCCCCGCTGCGCGCCACAGTTCGTGCGCGACCGCGAGGAAGTCGAGATACTCGGCGGTGTGCACCGCGAGCAGGGGCGCACGGCCGTGGTCGATCGCGGGCCGCAGGCCGGGCAGCATCGCGGCGATCGCCGCGGCCCGCGCCGGGGTCTCGACGTGCGCCGTCCAGCCACCGTTGTGCAGCTCGCGCGTCGGCGCATGGTCCAGCTCGCGCGGGTCGAAGACGGCGATCACGGCCGCCGCAGCGCCGCCGTCTCGAGGTCGAGCTGCCCGACCGGGATCGTCTCGGCCCGGATGCCGGCGGCCACCAGCGCGGGCGCGAAGGTCTTCGCGTCGCCGACGATGACCGTGCTTGCCGACGCAGGGTCGAACACGCTCGCCGCGACTGCGGCCGTCGCCGCCGGAGTCACCGCCTGCACCTTCGCCGACCACGCGGCGAGCTCGCTCAGCGGCAGGCCGTGGGTCGCCAGTGCTGCCAGCCGCCCGGCCAGCCCGGCGACCGTCTCGACCTGGCGGCCGACCTCGCCGGTCAGGACCGCCTTCTGGACCGCCAGCTCGTCGTCCGCGACCGGTGCCGTCGCCAGCCGGCGCAGCTCGGCGGCGATCAGTCCGGCGACTTCGGGCGCGGACGCGTTCTTCGTCGCCGTCGCCGCCGTCAGCGAGCCGACGCCGACGCGCGCGTCGAGGCCGCTCGACGCGCCGTACGCGAGCCCGCGCTTGACGCGGATCTCGCTGTTGAGCCGCGAGCTGAACCCGCCGCCGAGCGCGGTGTTGGCGACGATCGCCGGATAATAGCGCGCATCCGACCGCGCGAGCCCCGGCCGCGCGACGACGACCGACGCCTGCGCGGCACCGGGCAGGTCGACGACGATCGTCCGCGGCGCCGGAATGGCGGAACCGTCGGCGCGCGCCACGGTAGCCGGGGCGGGCGGGTTCCAGTCGCCGAACGCCGTCGTCGCGAGCGCGACCGCCGCCGGCAGCTCGATATCGCCGGTGAAGATCAGCGTCGCGCCGCGCGGCACGAAGCTGCGCGCATAGGCGTCGATGACGTCGGCGCGGGTGATCGCCTTCAGCGACGCGACCGTTCCGCTCGCGACATGGCCGTACCGCGTGTCGCCGAACACCGCCTTGGTCGCGACCATCCGGGCGATGGAGCGCGGGTCGGTCATCGCGATCCCCGCCTCGTCGACCGCCTGCGTCCGTGCGCGGGCGAGCTCCTCGGCGGCGAAGGCGGGGTGGCGCGCGACGTCGGCAAACACCGCCATCGCCGGTCCGATGCGATCGGTCTTGACCGACACGCTGAGCGTCGTGCCGTCCCACCCCGCGCCGGCCGCGATGCCGCCGCCGAGCGCCTCGACCTCGTGCGCGATTTTCGTCGCGCTGCGCGTCGCGGTGCCCTTGGTCAGCAGCGTCGTCATCAGCTCGTAGGTGCCGCCGCGGTGCGCGGGATCGTTGGCCGCGCCGCCGCCGGCGACGAGCACGGCGGCGATCAGCGGGACGTCGTGACGGCTGGCGACCGCGACCCGCAGGCCGTTGGCGAGCACCGCCTCGCGGACGACGGGCACGGGAACCGCGGCCGGCGGACCGGCCGCGGGAGGGGCGACGCGCTGCGCCGGCGATGCGGCGACGACGACCGGCACGTCGGCCGGCACGGCGAGCGGCGCGACCTGCACCGTCGGCGCGACCGCGATCCGGGCGGTGGTGGCGCCATCGGCGGCGGGGAGGTAGCGGATCGCGGCACTCGCCTCGTCGCGCAGATACGCCCTCGCGACGCGCTGGACGTCGGCCGCGGTCACGGCGGCGAGCTGCGCGAGGCTGCGGTCGGCCGATGCCGCGTCGCCGTCGACGACGACCGCCTCGGCGAGCGTCGCGGCGCGGCCGAGCGCGGTCTCGCGGCCCTTGATGGCGGTCGTCAGCAGCTGGTTCTTGGCGATGTCGAGTTCTTCGGCGGTGACCGGTGCGTCGCGCAGCCGCCTGGCTTCGCGCCGCAGCGCCGCCTCGCCGTCGGCGGCGCTCTTGCCGCCGGCGAGAATGGCGTAGGTCACGAGCAGCCCGGTGTCGTGACGATCCTCGAGCTGGCTGCCCGCGCTCGACGCGAGCTGGTCGCGGTAGACCATCGTCTCGTACAGCCGCGAGGACTCGCCCGCCGACAGGATCGCGTCGAGCACCGACAGCGCCGCATCGTCGGGCGAGCGCGACGGCGGCACGGCATAGCTGATCGCCACCGCCGGGAGCGGCGTGTTCGCGGCGCGGACGATGACGCTCGTCGGCCGGGTCCGCGGCGGCTCGACCGCGGTCACGCGCGGGATCGCCCGGGCGGGCGTCTTCAGCGGTGCGAAGTAGCGGTCGACCCAGCGATCGAGCTGCGCGGGATCGAAGTTGCCGCTGACGACCAGCACGGCGTTGTCGGGACGGTAGTAGGTCGCGTGGAACGCGCGGATGTCGTCGAGCGTCGCGGCGTCGAGGTCGGCGATGCTGCCGATCGGCGAGCGGGCGTACGGATGGACCGTGAAGCTGACCGCGGGCAGAACCGTCTGGAACAGCGCGCCGTACGGTCGTGCCTCCCCCTGGCGCAGCTCCTCCTCGACGACGTGGCGCTCACTCGCGAACACGGGTTCGTCGACGACGAGCGACCCCATCCGCTCGGCTTCGGCGAACAGCAGCCGCTCGAGCTGGTTGGCGGGGATGACCTCGTGATATTCGGTGAAGTCGTCGTGGGTACTGGCGTTGTTGTTGCCGCCGACGTCCTCGGTCAGCCGGTCGAACTGCTCGGGAACGAGGTTGCGCGTGCTCTTGAACATCAGGTGTTCGAACATGTGCGCGAAGCCGCTGCGGCCGGCGGGATCGTTCTTCGCGCCGACGTCGTAGATCACCTCGACCGCGACGTTCGCCGTCGAGCGGTCGGGCATGGCGAAGACGCGCAGCCCGTTCGCGAGCGTGCGCGACGTGTAGGCGAGAGGCACGACCGGCGGCGGCGCGGCGAGCGCGGCGGTGGCGAGCAGGGCGGTGACCAGAAAAGCAGCAGCAGTCCGCATCGCGGGCAGTCCTCGGCAGGGCAATCAAGCCCACCGGTAGCGGGGGCCGGCCCCGGTGTCACGGCCGGCACAACGCGGCGCGACGGTGCGACACGGCACAACGAAATGGCCCGCGCCTTGCGGCACGGGCCCTGTCGTGATCGGGCGACGATCAGTACGGATCGTAGACCCGGTCGCGGCCGTTCTCGTAGTGATAGCGGCGATTGTCGTTCTCGTAGTAGAACCGGCGACCATTGCGGTCCTCGTAGCGGTTACGGTCGTCGCTGACGATGCCGACGACCGCGCCCGCCGCCGCTCCGACGGCCGCGCCGACGGCGAGATTGCCGCCCGTCAGCGCAGCGACGCCCGCTCCACCGGCGGCCCCGATCAGTGAACCGCGGCCGGCTCCGTTCAGCCGCTGGTTGCCGTATTGGTCGGTGGTGCACGCCGACGTGCCGAGCGCGGCGGCGGCAGCGAGGATCAGGGGCAGGCGGGTCATGGTCGGTCTCCCATTGCAATTGTTACGCTCACAACGATCGAAGATGACCGCCGTTCCGTGAACGCGCGGTGAGCCGTCAGGTGCGCGGCCGGCGTCGCGGCGAAGCCGCGCCGTCGGTCGGGTCGGCGGGGCGACCCGCCGGCCGGGCTTGCGCGAGTCCGCACGCTGCTGTGCGCGCCTCTGGCGTGCTCGCTGCGCACCGGCCGCGCTACGCCCACCCCTCGAGCACCTGGTCGGGCGGGCGGTGGCCGTCGGACCACGAGCGGATGTTGGCGATGACCTTCTCGCCCATGTCGAGCCGCCCCTCGAACGTCGCCGAACCGAGGTGGGGCACGAGCGCGACGTTGGGCAGTGCGAGCAGGCCCGCGGTCACCGCCGGCTCGCGCTCGAAGACGTCGAGCCCTGCCCCGGCGATCCCGCCCCGGGCGAGGCACGCGACGAGCGCCGCCTCGTCGACGACTTCGCCGCGCGCAACGTTGATGAGATAGACGTGGCGCTGCATCCGGCGCAGCGCAGCGTCGTCGATCAGGTGGTGCGTCTCGGGCGTCAGCGGGCAGTTGATCGAAACGATGTCGACCCGCGCGAGCATCGCCGCGAGCGTCGGCCAGTACGTCGCCTCGACCACGCGTTCGGCGGCTGCGGGCAAGCGGTGGCGGTTATGATAGTGGACCTGGCAGCCGAACGCCCGCGCGCGCGCCGCGACCGCCTGGCCGATCCGGCCCATGCCGACGATTCCGAGCCGTTTGCCGCTGACGCGGTGGCCGAGCATGCCCGTCGGCGACCAGCCGGTCCACTCGCCCGCGCGGAGCAGCTTCTCGCCCTCGCCGATCCGCCGCGATACGCCGAGGATCAGCGCCATGACCATGTCGGCGGTGTCGTCGGTCAGCACGCCGGGCGTGTTGGTGACGACGATGTTGTGCGCGCGGGCGGCGGGCAGGTCGATATGGTCGACGCCGGTCCCGAAGTTGGCGAGCAGCTTCAGCTGCGGCCCGGCGTGGCCGAGCACCTCGGCGGTGATGTGGTCGCTGACCGTCGGCACGACGACGTCGGCGCGTGCCATGGCGGCGGCGAGCTGCCCGGCGTCCATGGCATGATCGTCGAAGTTGAGCTCGACGTCGAACAGCTCGGCCATCCGCGTCTCGACCCCCTGCGGCAGGCGACGGGTGACGACGACGGTCGGGCGCTTGAGCGGCATCGCGCACGGCTAGATGCGCGCGCGGCCGAAGACAAGTGGAGTCGGCGGCCGCTTGCCGCTACAACGACGCGATGTTTGCCGTCGCCCTCGTCCTCGCCAGCGTCGCTCCTGCCGCCCACGCGGCCGCCGACATCGACGCGACCCAGGGCCTCTCGGGACTGCCGGTGCCGCGCTTCGTCAGCCTGAAGTCCGACAAGGCGTACCTGCGGACCGGTCCCGGCGACCGCTATCCGGTGCAATGGGTCTATGTCCGCAAGGGGCTGCCGGTCGAGGTCGTCCGCGAATACGGCATCTGGCGGCAGGTCCGCGACATCGGCGGCAGCGTCGGGTGGATGAACAAGCAGCTGATCGGCGGCACGCGGACCGCCGTCGTCACCGGCACCGTCCGCACGATGTTCGGCACCCCCGACCTGCAGGCGCGCGCGGTATGGCGGATCGCGCCGGGGGCCATCGTCCGCGTCGTGCTGTGCAGCGAGGCGTGGTGCCGCGTCGATCGCGGCGGCAAGTCGGGGTATATCCTGCGGGCGCAGCTGTGGGGCGTCGGGGCGACCGAGGCGATCGGATAGTCGTTTCGGGCTTCGCGCTACCGCTCCAGTCTCCCGCCACCGCGCACGAACACCAGTACGAGCGCGCCGAGCAGCACGAGCCCCGGGATCGGCAGCAGGCCGAGCCGCTGCGACCCGCTCGCGCCCGTCGCGACCTCGACGAGCAGTGGGCCGAGCCACATGGTCGCGGTACCCGCGATCGCGAACAGGCCGAAAAACACCCCGACCCGGTCGGGCGGCACGACGCGCGTCAGCATGGTCCGCCGCGATGCGTACGCCGCCGACACGCTGACCGCGCCGAGGAAGCCGCACATCAGAAGGCCGATATCGGGGAGCGTCGTGAACATCGGGCCGTGCCACAGCGGCGCATGCGCCGCGCGGTCGAACGGCTGGTAGAAGAAGCTCGTCCTCGTCTGGCCGAACGACAGCAGCTGCGAGGCGATGACGCCGGTCAGCTCGATGAGCAGTGCGCGCTTGGGACCGATCGTCTGGTCGAGCAGCCCTGCCATGAGCCCGCCGACGACCGAGAACACGCTGAGGATCATGCCGTACGCGAGCAGCTCGAGGCTGCCCCACCCCATCGCGCCGGCGGCGTACACCCCGGTGAAGACGAGGATGCCGGTCAGCCCGTCGGTGAACAGCAGGACGCTGAGCAGGTACAGCAGCGCGTTGCGGTTGCCGCGCGCCTCGCGGAACAGCTGGGCGAGGTCGGCGGCTCCCGCCCGGAGCGCCGCGCCGAGCCGCGTGCCGGTCGACGCGACGTCGGGGACGAAGGCGAACAGCGGAATCGACCCGACGAGCATCAGCCCCGCCGCGATCGGCGCGACGATGCGGTCGGTCTCGTGCGTCGCTGGGTTCAGCCCGAACAGCGGGTGGGCGGGAATGAACCCCCACGCGACCTTGCCCGGCAGCGCGAACGCCCACACGACGAAGGCGAGGCTGGCGACCGACAGCGCGTTGACGAGCGCGAGCGCCAGCCCCGACGCCGCGCCCGCGCGCGCCATCCCGGCTGCAGGCAGCAGCAGCGCGTTGTGGAGCGTGTCCGACCATGCGATCAGTACGCTGGCCGCGCCGAAGACGATGAGCGCCAGCGGCAATGCCGCCGCACTGCCGGGAACGACCCACCACAGCGCCGCCGTCGCCGGTACCAGCAGCACGACCGTAGCGAACAGCCATGGTTTGCGCGGCCCCATCCGGTCGACCGCGGCACCGAGCAGCGGCACCGTCAGCAGGACGATCCAGCCGCCGTATTTCTGCGCCGCCGCGACGAGCAGCTGGCCGCGCACCGGATCGCCGACGACATCGCGGACGAAGTACGGCGCGAAAACGTAGATGGTGACGAGGACCACGTACGGATCGCGCACGCCCTGGAACAGCGCCCAGCTCCACCCCGCGCGGGTCAGGCGCGCGCGCTCGGCGACAGGCGCGACGCTCGCATCCACAGGCCCGGTCCTCCCCCAAAGGTCGTCGCGCGGGATGATGGTCCATTTGACCGCGGCCGCCTAGCCCGCTGCGCCACGAGGCGCCTCGCATTGCGCCAAGGCCGGCCTTGGCGCGTTGCCTGCAGCGCCGCGCTGTGGGAATGACCGCTGCCGGCAGCAGACCGGGACGGGAGAAGCGCCTGATGCGAAAGATCGACCACCTGATCGGCGGCGTCGCGACGGCGGGCACGTCGGGCCGCATGGCGGACGTGTTCGACCCCAACACGGGGCGAATCCAGGCGCAGGTCGCGCTCGCCGCTGCCGCCGATATGGACGCGGCGATCGCGGACGCCGCGCGCGCGCAGACCGGCTGGGCAGCGACCAATCCCCAGCGCCGGGCGCGCGTGCTGTTCGAGTTCAAGCGGCTGGTCGAGGCCGAGCTCGACATGCTCGCCGAGATGCTGTCGAGCGAGCACGGCAAGGTCGTCGCCGACAGCCGTGGCGATATTCAGCGCGGACTCGAGGTGATCGAGTTCGCCTGCGGCATCCCGCACCTGCTCAAGGGCGAGTACACCCACGGAGCCGGCCCCGGTATCGACGTCTATTCGATGCGCTCGGCCCTCGGCGTCGTCGCCGGGATCACCCCGTTCAACTTCCCCGCGATGATCCCGATGTGGATGTTCGGCGTCGCGATCGCCTGCGGCAACGCCTTCATCCTGAAGCCGTCCGAGCGCGACCCGTCGCTGCCGACGCGGCTCGGCGAGCTGATGCTCGAGGCGGGGCTCCCGGCGGGCGTGCTCCAGGTCGTCCACGGCGACAAGGTTGCGGTCGATGCGATCCTCGACTCGCCGTTGATCAAGGCCGTCAGCTTCGTCGGGTCGAGCGACATCGCGCACCATGTCTATTCGCGCGGCACGGCCAACGGCAAGCGCGTCCAGGCGATGGGCGGCGCGAAGAACCACGGCATCGTCCTGCCCGATGCGGACATGGACCAGACCGTCGCCGACCTCGTCGGTGCGGCGTTCGGCTCGGCGGGGGAGCGGTGCATGGCGTTGCCTGTGGTCGTGCCGGTCGGCCGCGCAACTGCCGACACGTTGCGCGAGGCGCTGCTCCCCGCCATCGCCAGGCTGCGCCTCGGCGTGTCGACCGACCGCGACGCCCATTACGGCCCGGTTGTCAGCGCCGCGCACCGCGACCGGATCGAGAGCTATATCGGCATGGGCGTCGACGAGGGCGCGGAGCTTGTCGTCGACGGCCGCGGGTTCAGCCTGCAGGGCCACGAAGGCGGCTTCTTCGTCGGGCCGACGCTGTTCGACCACGTCCGTCCCGACATGAGGAGCTATCAGGAGGAGATCTTCGGACCGGTCCTGCAGATGGTCCGCGCCGACAGCCTTGCCGAAGCGATCCGCCTGCCGAGCCAGCACCAGTACGGCAACGGCGTCGCGATCTTCACGCGCAACGGCCCTGCGGCGCGCGAGTTCGCCGCTACCGTCGACGTCGGCATGGTCGGCATCAACGTGCCGATCCCCGTGCCGGTCGCCTACCACAGCTTCGGCGGGTGGAAGCGCAGCGCGTTCGGCGATACCGGTATCCACGGGGAGGAGGGCGTGCGCTTCTATACCAAGATCAAGACGGTCACGCAGCGCTGGCCCGGTCTCGACACGAACGTGCCGGTGACCGATTCGAGCTTCGTCATACCGACGATGAAGTGAGCCCCGCCATGACCTACGATACCGTGCTGATCGAACGCCACGACCGCGTGACGCTGATCCGCCTCAACCGTCCGGCGGCGCTCAACGCGCTCAACGGCGCGCTGCTCGCGGATCTGACCGCGGCGCTGGCGGCGTTCGACGCCGACGGGGACCAGGGCTGTGCGGTCATCACCGGCAGCGACCGGGCGTTCGCCGCCGGAGCCGACATCAAGGAGATGGCCGAGCAGTCGTTCGCCGAGATGTACGGTCGCGACTTCTTCGGCGGCTGGAGCCGGGTCGCGGCAACGCGCAAGCCGGTCATCGCCGCGGTCGCCGGGTTCGCGCTGGGCGGCGGCTGCGAACTCGCGATGATGTGCGACTTCATCGTCGCCGCCGACACCGCGAAGTTCGGCCAGCCCGAGATCAAGCTCGGCGTCACGCCCGGCATGGGCGGCAGCCAGCGGATGGCGCGCGCGATCGGCAAGGCCAAGACGATGGAGATGTGCCTGACCGGGCGGATGATGGGCGCGGTCGAGGCCGAGGCCGCGGGTCTCGTCGCGCGCGTCGTCCCCGCCGCCGACCTGATCACCGAGGCGCTGGCGGTCGCCGCGACGATCGCCGCCCAGGCCCCGCTCGCTGCGGTTGCGGTCAAGGAGATGGTGAACGCCGCGTTCGAGACGACGCTGACCCAGGGCGTGGTATTCGAGCGCCGGCTGTTCCACGGGCTGTTCGGCAGCGCCGACCAGAAGGAAGGCATGGCCGCCTTCGTCGCGAAGCGGCCCGCGGCGTGGAGCGGTCGATGAGGATCGGCTTCATCGGCCTCGGCAACATGGGCGGCGGCATGGCCGCCAGCCTCGTTCGCGCCGGGCACGCCGTCGCGGCGTTCGACCTCGTCGCCGATGCGGTCGCACGGGCGGTCGGCACCGGCTGCGTTCCG
>Ga0209511_1002893_pt1 | contig 13585 bp, 9 predicted proteins | sample SSSSmetaG_FD_184141 | JGI IMG/M metagenome (GOLD analysis project Ga0209511, IMG submission 184141) | Glacier valley bacterial and archeal communities from Borup Fiord, Nunavut, Canada, to study Microbial Dark Matter (Phase II) - ​SSSS... | ecosystem: Environmental > Aquatic > Freshwater > Ice >... | reverse complement strand
ATGGTAAAAAAAGTGATAGCGATAATCGTTATATTACTGTGTATAACAAGGCCCATAGAAATAAATGCAAAAACGTATACAACCAAGGATAACGTATATAGTGTAATTAAGAAAAATTTGATGGCTCACAATACGGAATTCACAATTGAAATGAACGAGAGTACCATGGAAGCAATCGGAACAGACGCGGATTTGTTTAGTATAGTAGCGGCCATAGATGATAAAGATACATCCAAGGACGGAGATTATTTGAAATTATCATTAATTAAATGGAGTGGTAGATGGATATTGAGAGATTCTGATAACACAGCTAAGTTGACATTCTCAGCATCGTACAGAATAACATTGGCGCAGGAAAAAAAATTAGATTCGAAGATCGAAAGTGTTCTCAAAGCATTGGATCTCAAAGACGCTTCAGATTACGATAAAGTAAAAGCCATCCATGACTATATTATTAAAAGAGTGAGCTATGACCAGAACTTAAAAAAGTATACAGCTTATAACGCATTAATTAACACGTCTTCCGTTTGTGAAGGATATGCATCGGCAGCCTACAGGATGTTTACGGACGCGGGTATCGAGAGCAGGATCATTACAGGAACCTCAGATGGAGGCGGACACGCTTGGAATATTGTCAAGGTTGATGGCGAGTGGTACAATATTGACTTGACCTGGGATGATCCCATTATGGATAACGGGGAGCAGACCTTACGATATGACTTTTTCTTAAAGAATACGGAAGATTTTGAAAACCACGCAAGAGACCGCGAATATAGAACGAAAGCGTTCATAAAGAAATATCCGATAGCAATGGAAAGTTACAAAGAGCTGGAAACCCAGTAAAATAAAGGACACTGAAAAAGTTAAATACTTTTTCAGTGTCCTTTGTCAATAAACGCAGCATTATTCAAATTCAATGATAAAATTATTTTCAAGCGCATAATTGTAAGCCACTGTATTTGGCTGGCAGTAAATTGTCTGAAGACCGCTTAATTCCCAGCTATAAAAGGCATTCTTCTCAATGGCTGTTATGGTATCAGGAATATGAATCTGAGTAAGAATTGGACACCATGCAAAGGTATATTTCATTATCTTCTCTAAGTTGCGGGGTAGCCATATCTCTTTCAGATTACTACAATTTTGAAATGCATAGGAGTCAAGTGTTGTAACACTATCTGGTAAAGTAATCGTACTAAAACCACAGTTTACGAAAGCGTTCTGGGCGATAGACTCAAGTGTGTCTGGGAAGTTAATGGTAACTAAGTTTCCACAATACGCGAATGCACCTTTATCTATCGACTTAAGATTCTTAGGAAGGTTAACTTCCTTCAAACTAACACAATTACTAAAGGTATACTGTGCAATCGTAGTAATATCATCTGGTAGGGTTACTTTCACTAAGGAGCCATTACCTTTAAATACAGATGGTGCTATAAATACGACATCCTCAGGGATCGTTAGGTTACTAGAATTACCAGTATATTTTACTAGAAATCCATTGTTAGTAATGACCATATGATTTATTTCATTGTCCCGAATCCACTTTGTTCCCGTAAATACGAAGGATCCAATCTTTTCGAGGGAATCTGGTAAAGTAACGTTTTCCATAATAACACAGCTACGGAAGGTGCTAGACCCAATTTCAGTTACTCCCTCTGGAATCTTAATGTCAGTCAATTCTCTACACGTATAAAAAGCATAAGAACCAATCGTTTCTAGATTAGATGGCAGATTTACTTCGACTAGCGAGGTACAACCGCTGAACATATAATTTGGTATCGACGTAACACCATCTGAAAGTGTAATCTTTTTAAGATTTACACATTCTGAAAATGCAGAAGCACCAATTGAGGTGACAGAATCTGGAATAATAGCTTCGGTTAATTGATAACATTGGGAAAATGCATTACTACCAATGAGTTTTAATGTAGCAGGCAATTTTATGTTGGTTAAACTAGAGCAGGTGGTAAATGCGCCATTCCCAATATTTGTAGTTTCGCTTGATAAAGTTACACTCGAGAGACTTTTACAAGAATAAAATAGGTTGGAACTAACATTAGTAATACTTTCTGGTAGTGTTATCGTTGTTAGTTTCTTGCAGCCAGAAAATGCACTTATTCCTAATGATTCTAATTTATCTGGTAGGGATATCACTGTTAGAGATGCGCAGTCACTAAATGCATTATCACCAATATCCGTAACTGTACCAGGAATTGTTATGGATTTTAATTTCTTGCAATTAGCGAACGTACTATCCTCAATATTTTTAAGGGTACTAGGAAGGTTAATGCTTTGCATTGCTTCGCAGCCACTAAAAGCGGAATCTTCAATGTATGTGATGCCAGCAGGCAATTTGATACTAGTAAGTGCACGACAGCCCACAAACGTACCCTGTGCAATCACTGACACACCATCTGGTATCTTCACGCTTTTTAACTTCTCACAGTATGCAAAGGCAAGCGGTTCAATTACAGTTACTGTAATTGGTATCGTAACTGCGGTCAAGCTGTTACAGGAATTGAAGGTTTCTCTTTGAATCTTAGTAATGCCGATAGGGATTGAAATCTTCGTAAGTTTATAACAATATTGGAATGCTTGCTGACTTAATGTTGTAAGACCCTTAGGTAATGAGATGGATGTTAATTTACTGCAACCTTGAAAGGCTCTTCTTGCTATATAGTAAAGCTTGCTATCTGCTGGAATGCTGAAAGTTTTTAAATTTCCACACCAAGAATAGGCTTCAATACTAATGAATTTCACTGATACAGGCAAGGTCACTTTCGTCATTTTCCCACATCCGGAAAATGCACTTTCTCCTATATAAGTTAGCTTATCAGGTAAATTGACATTATACAAATGATAGCATCCACTGAATGCTCGAAATGGAATTCTAGTTATCCCATTTGGTAAATTAATCTTCTGTAGATTATAACAATTTGTAAATGCTTCGTCATTAATTACATTAACACTAGACGGTAATGCAATTGTTTTAACATGGGAATTATTATAAAAAGCGCGTTTCCCAATCTCAGTAACATTGCTTGGTACCGTTACTGTTTTCTCTGACCCTGTATAAGCTACAAGCACTCCATCTTTGATCACAAAGTTACTTGAGCTTGCTACCACACGCATAGGTATTATTGCTAGCAAACATACAGATAAGATAAATATGATACCGATCACACGTTTTAATTCATGCCATACGGATTTGCTTGCAAATACGTCTTGTTTACTATTCATGATACACCTCCTAAATTATTCATTCACTATGTAGTTTAGTTCACAATAGCGAACGATGTATTGTCAGCCTACGTCCCTATTGTATTCCATATAATGGATATGCACAAGTGAAATCGGACTTAAAATATTTATATTGACTTTGCTTATAGATATTATTATAATGATAATATCAAGCAAATGGTAATAAACTAGCGGAGGTGCTAAGCATGTCAACAGAGAAGAAGGAAAAAGATTTTTTAAATTCATATAGTATTTCAAAGTACGAAAAACCCTCAATTGCAACGGATATTGCTATTTTTTCAATACTAGAAGAAGTAGAAGAAAATTACAGGAAACTACCACAAAAGAAGTTGAATCTCCTACTAATTAGACGTGGAGGTTATCCGTATAAAGATATGTGGGCATTGCCCGGCGGTTTTTTAGAACCCACAGAAACAGTGGAAGAGGCAGCTGCAAGAGAGTTAAAAGAGGAAACTAATGTATCAGAAGCTCATTTAGAACAGATGCATGTATTCAGTGATTTAGGCAGAGATCCACGGGGATGGATTCTATCGACATCATTTATAGCTTTGATTGATGGACAGAAAGCAGATGTAAAATCCTCTGATGATGCGGCAGAAGCTACATGGTTTCAAGTTTCCTTTAAGCTAGCGAAAGCAGAAAAGGAATACAACGAAGATAAGATCATAGTTAAGTCGTTATACAAGCTATATTTAAAGCATCAAGACATGGAATTAATGGCTGAGATTGAAGAAAGAAAGGAAATATCCAACTATCACGAACAAATTTCATATCAAATATTAAAATCAGAAGGTCTTGCATTTGATCATGGAAAAATTATCGCATATGCCCTTCAATATTTAAGGCAGCACATTGAAAATGCGCATATGGCCTTTGACTTACTTCCAGAATATTTTACGCTGACCGATCTGCAACAGGTATATGAAATCATTCTCGATAAAGAACTATTAGTTGCAAATTTTCGCAGAAAGATTGCAGGCAGAGTGATAGAGACAAACAAGAATCAGGAAGGTGCTGGGCACCGACCTTCCAAACTATATAAGAGAAATTTAGAGGTAGATAATTTATGAAACTATTGCATACTTCAGACTTACATATTGGAAAAAGGGTTAATGAATTCTCAATGATAGAGGACCAAGAATATATTTTAAATCAAATTTTAGAAATAGTGGACGAGCAAAAACCTCTAGGAATCATGATAGCAGGAGATGTTTATGATAAAAATATTCCTTGTGTAGAGGGAGTGACTCTTTTTGATTGCTTTTTGACAGAACTTCATAAAAGAAAACTTGCTATATTTATTGTAAGTGGAAATCATGATTCCTCTGAACGGATTAATTTTGGTGGTCGGATCATGGAAGAGAATCAAATTCATATTGCAGGAGCATTTCAGGGAAGCCTTGATAAAATAACGCTGACAGATGAGAATGGTAAGCTAAATGTCTATTTGATGCCATTTGTAAAACCGGCGATAGTGAGACGCTATTATCCGGAAGTCGAGACCTATCAAGAAGCGGTTGAAACTATCCTAAGTCATAGTGAGATAGACAAAGTAGAGAGAAATATTCTGGTGGCACACCAGTTTATTACCAGTGGGGAGAGCATGCCAGAGCGTTGTGATTCAGAGTCAATATCGCTCGGTGGGTTAGATAATATAGACGCATCAGTATTTGAGGCCTTTGATTATGTTGCTTTAGGACATTTGCATGGAGCACAAAGAATCGGTAGAGATACCATTCGATATGCAGGATCACCAATAAAATATTCCTTTTCAGAAGCAAATCAGATGAAATCTGTGACTATGATAGAATTTGATGGGAAGGCAAACCTCGTCTATCATAAAATACCGCTTCTTCCTGTACGGGATATGCGTGAGATAAAAGGTCCGATTGCGGCATTGATTGATATTATAAACTACAGCCAAGGAAATACGTTGGATTATATTCATGCCACATTAACCGATGAGGAGGAAATATACGACGCGATAGGAAAACTTCGGAGTGTATACCCTAATATTATGAGGCTCGATTTTGAAAATAGTAGGACAGTGTGGAATGCTGATGCAAAAATGGCAGCAGTAGATGTTGAGCAGAGGAGCTCCATGGAATTGTTTGATGATTTTTATGAGAATCAAAATAATAATCCAATGTCAGTAACACAAAGAGATATAATGCAAAGACTATTTGATGAAACGGCAGGTGTTTTAATTTGAAACCAACGAAATTAGTAATGAGTGCATTTGGACCCTTTTGTGGGGTGGTTGAGATACCATTTAATGAATTTGGAACTGGTGGTTTGTTTTTAATTAGTGGTGATACCGGAGCTGGAAAAACCACTATATTTGATGCCATTTCTTTTGCATTGTATGGGAATGCAAGTGGTGAAAACCGTACCACAGACTCGTTTCGCAGCGATTTTGCTGAAGATAACGATAAGACTTATGTTGAATTAACATTTTTACATCATAATTTGGAGTATCATATCTTAAGAAATCCAATCTATAGAAGGAACAAAAGAGTAGGCGTAGGTACTACAGAGGAAAAAGCAAATGCAACTTTAACCATGCCTGATGGGAAAGTTGTGAGTGGATACTATCCTGTTACGGAGGCTACTACTAGCTTATTGGGCGTTGATTGGAAACAGTTTAAGCAGATTTCAATGATTGCGCAAGGAGAATTTTTGCAACTTCTTACTGCAAATAGCGCAGAACGTGGATTGATTTTTCGTAAAGCTTTTAGCACACAAATATTTGATGAAATCCAAAAAAAGTTAAAATCTACAGCGATAAATTTAAGATATCAATGTGAAGACATTGACAAAAGTATGATACAGTTTTTAAATGGCATTATTTGTGACGAAGATAGTCTTCATTATGATGCCATTGCAGAGTGGAAGGCAGTGAAAGACATCAATCGGCTAACGAAGATCATGGAATTGCTGACCTTTATTTTAGAGACGGACAGGGCAAACTATAAAAATGAAAAGCAAGTAAACGAGCAATTAATAATTAAGATGAAAGCAAAGACAACGCAGTACGCAGAAGCAGAACGTGTCAATAAAATGCTAGAAGTTCTTAAGCAAGCAAAGGAAGAATATCAGAATTTATTGATGGATGCAGAAGAAATTAAGAAAGTAGAAAAAAGAATACTACTAGCCGGTAAGGCATTGCACATAGTGAAGCCTGTAGAAGATGTATATTTGCGTTTACATAAAGAAATGGATGATTTAGCAGCTGTAATAGTGAAAGGGAAAGAAGAAAGGAAACTGTTAGAGGAAAAATTGGGTATTCTGTCAGATGTACTTAATTCAAAGGAAGAAAATAAACCCAGAATTATTGCTTTAACAAAAGAAATTAACCGGCAAGAAACAGAATTAATTAAATACGACATAAGAGCGGGGCAGGAGCAAGAGAAAACAAAACTCGAAGAGAAAAAGCAACGCTTAATGGATTTAATTGCTGACATCACTAATCAGAAAAATAAATTAGGCAATGAACTTTCTGATAAACAGATAGAACAAGACAAGTATGTTAATGTAGATAGAGAGCTCCTACTTTGCGAAAATCAATTGGAAGCTAGTAAAAACACACAAAGTCGTTTGACTAAAGTTCTTGAAGAAATTAGAGTTATATCAGTAGAAGCAGATGCCTTGAAGAAATTACAGGAAGAATATATTAAGGTAGAGTGGGATTATAATCAACTTTATTCTAGCTATTTTGAAAAGGAAGCGCTATTTTTACGAGAACAGGCGGGTATAATTGCAGATACCCTTTGTATTGGAGTACCATGCCCAGTATGTGGATCAAAGGAACATCCCAATAAAGCTCCGCTTACCTTAGAAGCTCCCAGCGAGGAACAGATAAAGAAAGAAAAATTGAAGCTAGAAGTATCTCATAATATAATGATTAATGCGGGTAATAAGAGTGGTAACCAAAAGATTAAACTTGAAATGCTTCAGACGAATCTTTGCAACAATGCATGTGCAGTTTTAGAAACAGATGATTTACATCCGACAGAGGAGATACTTATCTTAACGAATGAAAAGCTTCAGAAAGTGAAGGCTTACTTAAACGAGCTAGAACAAAAGGACATTCAACTAAAAGCTGATACCCAACAAAAGAAACGGTGTTCAGAGCGACTAGTAGTGATAACACAGGAACTACGTGTAAAAGAGGAAAACATAATTAGCAGAAATGATAATATGTCTAAAATAATGAATGACCTTAGTTCGATTAATGCAACAATAAATACCCTTAGTAAAGATTTGAAATATACAACAAAGGTTGAGGCAATTGTAGCTTTAGAATCTGTGAATAAGGAATGCAAAAAAATGCAGGACGAACTAGTAATAGCAGAGGCAGCTTATCGAAAATGTGATTATAGTCTTGAGATTACAAAAGCTGTGTTAGAAGACAACGAGATGAAACAGATCAGTAAATCAAAGGATTTCAACACTGCAGAAGAAAATTACATGCATAAACTAGAAATTTGTGGATTTGATGGTGAGGAAAGGTATAAAGAAGTTTTAATATGCGAAGATGAGCTTGATGCAAGAAAGCAGACAATAGAAGTCTACCATAAGAATACAGAGGCTTTAAATAATAAAATAAAACAACTGCAGCATGATACAGAAAATCAGGTTAAAAAAGATCTAGATACGATTATTACGGAACAAAAAGAGTTGGATTATCAGAAGATGAAATGTGAAGAAAGGATTAATATTATTTATAGTCGGTTGATAAACAACGAAGATATTCTTTTAAAAGTAGAAGAGCAAAACAAACAACAAGAGAAAAAGCGACAGGAATATTTGACAATCAATGAACTCTCTAAGACTGCCAATGGAGAATTAAGCGGTAAAACAAAAATAGCTTTTGAACAATATGTGCAGGCGTTTTATTTTGACAACGTAATCCATGAGGCAAATAAAAGGTTCTATAAAATGTCCAATAATCAATATGCCCTAATGAGAAAAGAAGATCCGAGTAATTTACGAAGTCTATCTGGGTTAGAACTTGAGGTAATGGATTATTATACTGGAAAGTCAAGATCCATTAAATCCCTATCTGGAGGGGAATCATTTAAAGCTGCCTTATCTCTTGCACTTGGATTATCTGATGTAATACAAAACTTTGCAGGTGGAATTGAACTAGATGCTATGTTTATTGACGAAGGCTTTGGCTCCCTAGACAGTAACTCGCTCGAGCAGGCAATTGAAACATTAAGTTCTTTAACTGCGGGTAATCGTTTGGTTGGAATAATTTCTCATGTTAGTGAGTTAAAAGATCGAATAGATAAAAAAATAATAATTGAAAAGAGTATGGAGGGGAGTAGCTTAACACTGATAAAGTAAAAGAGAGAAATAGCAATGGCATAACAATATTCAGCCTTGGTCGTCCTTGATTGGATTAGCAAGGCTTTTTGTTGAGCTTGTGTTACGAGGTCGGAATTTAACTGGTTACATTTTAAGAAAAACGGTTAAGTGCATCTTCTGATTGCAAATAATTGAAAAAAGTGGTAGTATTTGTTTGTAATGAAATGGAGGTATAAAAATGAATAATGCAGAGTTGATTAAGTTAATAGCCCAATATGTTAACATGAAACATCAATTACCTAATAAAATAGCAGGATATGAAAAGAGTATTGTACTAGATACAGTTAACAATATGATTAGCAAAAAAGAAATATTCGAAGCAGAAATAACAACAGCTCCTTGGGATGCTGATCCGTACAATAAAACAAAACAATACAAAAGATTGACATATTATATTGACAAGGAATTGATAAAGACTGAATATGGAAATGACATATTCAAAAAATAATAATACGTACCATAAAGCATCCTCTGGGGTGTTTTTTGTTACGTTAAATTGAATGAAAGGCAAACTAAAAGGACTTAATCCTGAATTATACAGGATTAAGTCCTTTTAGTTGCTTAATTTAATATTTTATCTAGTGCTAACTTTACGCTATTGGGAATTAAGCTATAACAACATTAACAGCTTGTAAACCACGAGCGCCCTGAGTAATTTCAAAAGTTACCTCTTGATTATCTTCTAAAGACTTAAAGCCTTCTGAAGCGATTCCTGAGAAATGTACGAATACATCTTCGCCGTTCTCGCTGTTTGTGATAAATCCAAATCCCTTTTGTGCATTAAACCATTTCACTGTACCTTTATTCATGAAAGATACCTCCTAATATTTTATTTTGAAATTTTCGGTGAAAATAAAAAATCACATATTTTTGTAAACCATTAAACGCGTTAATGACTTACAAAAAATATGTGAATCAAAACTTACATCTAGAATAACTTCTTTATATTATCATGAATGTTAGGAGTTGTCAACCCTTATTAAAATTATGTTGCAATAATGTTGCAATAATATAAATAATATATAATAGAAGCAAACACATCTAAATAGCATAAATAACCTGTCAGCTAAATGAAAGTACTTAACAAAATCATTTGGTTGGCAGGTTATTGATTAGTCGTATATTATTCGTCTTTTCGCACAACTTCACTCACCTTGTACGAATAACATCTGAAATCAAATTCATGTTCAGCGGAAGATTCTGTAATAGGTGTTAGGTCTTTGCTTAAATAACGATATAATTCATCAGCTGACCAGTTTATTTCTACATAATCTTCTGAATCTGCTAGATAAGCTGCAGAGCTTACCAGACTCTCAAGTTTTCCTTCCTCTATCATTCTGCATAGGTCTTCAATCGAAAATAATTCTTCAAGTCTTTTTCTGGATGCTTCCTTGATTCTTTTTAAAGTGAAGTTATGAGTTTTATTGCTTTCGCTTGGAGTTATAGGATAAACCATTTCTCTTTGTTTATCAGTTCTTAATTTCATAACAGTCGGAAATACCGAAAGGCTGACAGGTAAAGTTCTAGCTTCCTCTATAGCATCTTCCAAGCTCCTTGTTACTGAATCCATTGATCTTATATCTATCAACAGGTCTTTCTTACAAAAGCAAAAATTATAATTATATTTCATATTTTATTTATCTCCTTATTTTCTAGCTTTATTATAGCATCTGTCTGCCAAATTTGAAATAGGTAATGGATATCCAAATAGAAGAAAACAACAGAAATAAAATGAAATGATTATCTGCCATATTTTCATATATTTGTTAAATAATGCATTGACAGTAAAACAATGTTATGTTATATTAAACATATAGAACAAAACAATGTTACGCTAATGAGGTGAGAAAATTGAATTTAATATCTAAAAAAGATCTTTTAGCTATAACTGGCATATCTTATGGTCAACTTTATCGCTGGAAACGAGAGCGATTAATTCCTGAAGAATGGTTTATCAAGCAATCTGCTTACACAGGGCAAGAAACCTTTTTTCCACGGGAACAGATTTTAAGCAGAATCAAGTCGATATTGGAATTAAAAGATAATTATTCATTGGAGGAACTCTCAAAAATCCTTTCGCCTGAGACATCTATTGCTAAAATTTCTATCAATGACTTACAAGATATGAATGAAATAGACAAAGGACTTTTGAATATTATGCCACAAGTTTACGGTAAAGATGAATATGATTTTTTCGATATTGCGTTTATTATTGCAATATCAAAGGCAGCAAAGAAGATTAGTTTATCTGATGATCAGTGTGAAGGTTTACTCAGAAAAAGTATTTCGGCGGCTTCAAGGCAAAAGAGTACCAATGTTTCTTGCACTTTCTTTTATACTGGAAGTGAATATCATACAGTGTTTTCCCCAAATTCCGCCCCAATTATATTTGATGACGATATTGAGGTATTAGAACAATTATCTATCAGTGAAATCGCTGATACAATAAAAATAAAATATAAGAACCGGTTTGTTCATTAAATTGATGATAGAGGAGGAATGGTTATGCAAAATATCAACCTGGAAGGTATTGGAACAATAAGTGGAGGCGAATATGATACAATTAATGTGGAGGGCGTAGGTAGTTGTACCAATAATATTAAAGCAGAAAATATTCACATTGAGGGCGTATTTAATTGTGCTGGAGAAATGGAGGCCGGACTTTTATATTGTGAAGGAGTTGCGAATTTTAAATCCAATATAAGAGCAAGGAAAATTAATGTAGAAGGTGTACTATCAGTGAAAGACGATTATAAAATAGAAGCAGAAGAAATTATATGCGAAGGCATAATAAAAACTGGTGGGGAAATATCCGCGGACATTATTAAGGCGGATGGCTGTATCGCAGCGAAGGATATTGTAGGTGATCAAATTATAATAAATTCCCGTTATCATGCAAACCGAATTATCAATTTTTTCACAAGAATAAAATCAGAGGTTAAATTAATTGAAGCAACTACAATTGAGTTAAGGGGTGTCACAGCAGACACAGTGAATGGAAGAGATATTACGATAGGACCAAACTGTAGAATTGATAATATAGATTGCAATGGATTTCTATTCATTGATAAAAATTCAAGTGTAGGAACGATTACAGGAAATTATACGATGCGGTAGTAATGGTATATAAAAAATATGAAGAAGTGGAAGCACCAATAGTTGGATAATAGAAAAGGAAATAGACTAGTCAGTGACTGGTCTATTTCCTTTTCACTTGCAGTAACATTATTCAATCATGTAAACACAATTGATAAGTCTTTCTTAGCGCATCCACTAATTGTATCAAGAATAGGAAGCCTAGTAAGATTTGTGTACCAATTCCAAAACACATCGGAGCCAAGTGTTGTTGTATCGCAGTCGGGTTACATCAGTATAATAAGGGTTTAACGCTTAACCTATTAACGCAATATAGGTAAAATAATTATATTTTCTATGCACGAAAGATACTTGTCTGAGCGGCTGATCAGATGGAAAAATCTGAATAGTTTCTAATTTAAAGTAAGTTAGTACAAGAATTTAGAAAAATATCACAATAGTATAATAAAACGGTCATTATCAAGGAAGAAACTTCCAATAATATAATCTATAATAAAGTATATGTAAAAGTTAGGTTTTCCTAGGAGTGGAGGGTGAAATATTTTAGGATTATCGTTTACTTATGATAAATATTTATTTTCAAAACTAAAAACGAAAGCTGAATTTCAGAAAATGACTAGACGTGGCTATGTATTGCTTCATAATTCTGAAATTATCTGGCAGCGGCGATTTTGTATTTGCAAAATGAAAAGGAGGGTATTTTATGTTAATGAAGAAATTTTACAACAGTAAAAAAATGTTCCAAAGACTAATTGTAATGCTGATGATCCTTATGATGGTATTAACACCTGTGAGTCAACAGATACCGGGAAGTACCAATGGCATTACTGCTAGTGCAGCAACAGCTAATATAGCAGATGGTGCAATTTTACATGCGTGGTGTTGGTCGTTCAATACCATTAAAAGCAATATGGCATCAATAGCAGCAGCAGGTTATACAAGTGTACAAACCTCGCCTGCAATGAACTGTTTGGCTGGTAATAGTGGGAATAAAAGCCTATCAAATTGGTATTTTCATTACCAACCAACAGATTACAAAATTGGTAATTATCAATTGGGTACAGAGACAGAATTTTCCTCGATGTGCCAAGCGGCTGACACATATGGCATTAAGATTATTGTAGATGTTGTGCAAAATCATATGACAAGTGATTACAATTCAATTGCAGCTACAGTAAGAAATACTTCGAATTTCTTCCATACAAATACACAAATTACGAATTGGAGTGATCGATATCAAATTACACAATTATCATTACTTGGTTTATGGGATAATAATACTCAAAACACAGCTGTTCAAAACTATATAAAAACTTATTTACAAAAATGTGTCTCTTTAGGTGCTGATGGTTTCCGCTATGATGCAGCAAAACACGTTGAACTACCAGATGATGGTACGTTTGCTTCTAGCTTCTGGCCAAATATACTCAGTAATGGGGCTGTGTTCCAATATGGTGAGACCCTGCAAGATTCTGTTTCGAGAGAAAGCGCTTATGCAAACTACATGAGTGTTACAGCATCTAGTTATGGTAAAAAATTAAGAGATAGCCTCGTTAGCAATAACTTTAGTACGTCAAATCTTAACAATTGGCTTATCAGCGTAAGTGCAAACAAGATGGTTACTTGGGTAGAATCTCATGACAACTATGCGAATGCTATTACAGAAACTGGTTCCTCACAATTTATGACGGATGAACAAATTAGACTTGCTTGGGCAGTAGTTGGATCAAGAGCAGGCGGAACACCACTCTTCTTTAGCAGGCCAGTAGGTGGGGGTGGCAAATCAACAGACAATAGATTCCCAGGATCTTCTCAGATAGGTGACAGAGGAAGTACTTTATTTATGGATGATAAA
>Ga0209511_1002891_pt1 | contig 13587 bp, 6 predicted proteins | sample SSSSmetaG_FD_184141 | JGI IMG/M metagenome (GOLD analysis project Ga0209511, IMG submission 184141) | Glacier valley bacterial and archeal communities from Borup Fiord, Nunavut, Canada, to study Microbial Dark Matter (Phase II) - ​SSSS... | ecosystem: Environmental > Aquatic > Freshwater > Ice >... | reverse complement strand
AGCGGCGAGTTGGGTAAAGAACTGGTAATTGCCTTAAAGCGTTTAGGACAAACCGTTATCGCTGTAGATAGTTATGCCGGCGCACCCGCTATGCAACTAGCAGATGGCTTTGAAGTGATTGATATGCTGAATGCAAAAGCATTAGATGCCATTGTTACAAAGCACCGGCCTGATTTGATTGTGCCGGAAATAGAAGCCATACGCACCGAACAGTTTTACAGGTATGAACAGGAAAAAATACAGGTAGTGCCAAGCGCCAGAGCGGCCAATTTTACTATGAACAGAAAACTTATTCGAGATCTGGCAAGCAAAGATTTGGGCCTGCAAACCGCTAATTATTTATATGCAACCAGCATTGATCAATTTACTGATGCTGTTAATAAAATAGGATTGCCCTGTGTTGTAAAACCCCTTATGTCCAGTAGTGGCAAGGGCCAATCATTATTAAAAAAACTGGATGACCAGCAGGAGGTTTGGGATTATGCTATTAATAATTCCAGAGGCGATATAAAAGAAGTGATCATTGAAGAATTTATTGCTTTTGAAACTGAAATTACTTTGCTCACCGTCACACAACAGAATGGACCAACCCTATTTTGCCCACCCATAGGCCACCGGCAGGAGCGGGGCGATTACCAGGAAAGCTGGCAACCCGTTGCCATAAGCGAACAAGATGTAGCACATGCACAGGCAATGGCAGCAAAAGTAACCGCTGCGCTTACAGGTGCAGGCATTTGGGGGGTTGAATTTTTCCTCACCTGTAACGGTGTGTATTTTTCTGAACTCAGCCCACGCCCACACGATACAGGAATGGTAACATTGGCAGGCACACAAAATTTATCGCAGTTTGAGTTACATGCAAGAGCAATTCTGGGATTACCGATTCCCTCAATACAGTTAGAAAGGGCAGGGGCCAGTGCAGTAATATTGGCTGATAAAAGCTCCGATCATTTTTCTATTACAGGTATTGAAAAAGCACTGGAACAAGCCAATACAGATGTGCGTATTTTTGGCAAACCTACCACAAGGCCGTACCGCCGAATGGGCGTTGCACTTGTGTATGATAATATTAATACAGATATGGATGTGCTGCGCAAGAAAGCAAAGGGGACGGCTGATTGTGTTGGGGTTGTGTAAAGGTTAAGGTTTATTTATTTAATTGCTTATGAAACTTAATAGCTTTTTTATTTTACAAAAGATTTTTCTTTTGCATTGTGAGAATTTGTAAAGAGTTTTTTACAGCTAGTGAAATTTTAAAATTATAAATACACTGTCAAATATTTAGCTCAAAAAAAATAGCGAAGAAATAATCTTCGCTATTGTATAAAATGCTCTATAAAATCTACTCTTTAATAAAACGGTATGTTAGTTTTTTACCAGTATCATTTGTAAGCCTTATAAAATAAATACCAGGTGCAAGCGTCAGCACGTTTATAGAAACTGTCCGCAATCCTCTGATATCTATAGAAGGCAATACAGTCGCTCCCTGCAGATTAATGACTTCTATTGATTGCCAGTTTTGTGACGGTACGATTTTGCTTACTGTTATCACTCCTCTGGCAGGATTTGGACTAAGGTAAATGTAATAAAGCGTAGAGTCGAATGTATTTGCCCTTGCCGATACCAAGCTTGCAGAATACAAGGTACACTCTGCTTTCTCTGCCTTCACTCTGTATTCGCCCGGTTGTGTTATCGTATAAGTGCCACCTGTAGCAGTTGGTATCACGTTGTTCCAAATAGTACTAGCTAAAACTTGCCATGTATAAACCGCCGCTGCATCTGCATTTGTAACGGTTAAAACATTTGTATTTAAACTTACAATTGGTTGTGCCAATGTGGTCAAACTCATTGTAATAACATTACTCGTAATAACCGGTGTTGTCGTACAACCGCTGCTTGTAACAATCACTTTCACCTGTGCATTATTTTCTAAACTACTGCTGCTAAATGTCGCACTGTTTGTACCTTCATTAACACCATTCACCTGCCATTGATAAATTGGGTTTGTACCCGCATTTAAAGCAACAGCAGTAAATGTGGCATTGCTTCCACTGCAAATATTATTGCTGGGAGTGTTTATACTAACTGTAGGAGCAGCAGGTTGCTGTACAATTACACGTACAGTATCAAAACTTGTACAGCTTCCGTTTGATACAGTTAAAACATACCAGGTAGATGAAGACGGCGTTGCAATAGGATTAGCAATATTAGCATTGCTCAATCCCGTTGGAGGAGTCCAGGAATAACTTGCACCACCGCTACCTGTAAGCTGCGTACTGCTACCTGCACAAATGCTCACATCAATACCCGCATTGGCAATTGGTGAAGCTGTTACAGACATCGTAATTGCATTACTTGTAGCACTCGCAGGCGCCGCACAGGCAAGGCTGCTCGTCATCACCACAGTTATTTGATCGTTGCTTTGTAAACTGCTTGATGTAAAGGTTGGATTGTTTGTTCCAGCATTTATGCCGTTTACCTTCCACTGGTAGGTTGGTGAAGGGCCGGCGTTTGTTGGAGTGGCAGTAAAGGTCACTGATGTGCCTGAGCAGATTGCTCCACTGTTAGTTATAATACTAACTGTTGCTGTAACTGATGTGGTTACTACCACCGTTATGATATTACTTGTGACGGTTGAAGTTGTTGCACACAAAGCATTGCTGGTAAGTATGCATTTTATTTGGTCGTTATTAGTTAAAGTTGACAATGAAAAAGTTGAAGCATTTGTACCTACGTTGATGCCATTTACTTGCCATTGATAAGTAGGAGCATTACCACCACCTGTCGTAGTTGCCGTAAAATTAATTGCATTACCCGGGCAAATTGTTAATGTTACAGTATTGATAACAATGGTAGGTGTTACACTTGCATTTACATTCATCGTAATAGTATTGCTATTAACTGTAGCAGTACCTACACATGCTGCATTACTGGTTAGTATACACTTTACTTGTGCATTATTAGCAAGGGTATTGGTAGTAAATGTATTGGAATTTGCGCCCACTTTTACCCCATTTACCTGCCATTGATAGCCAGGTATTGTACCCCCGTTTAAAGGCGTTGCAGTAAAGGTTACAAAACTGCCTGCACAAATATTGTTTTGTGATGCCGCAATTGAAATTGACACTGAAGCAACGGGTGTAGGAGTAACAGTTATTATAATGTCGTTACTTGAAGCCGCTTGAGGTGCTGAACACTGAGCCGAACTGGTCAGTATGACTCTTACTACCGCATTATTAGTTAATGTTGCAGTAGAAAAAGTATTGCTGTTTGAACCTGCATTCACTCCATTTATCTGCCACTGATACATAGGTGTATTTCCGCCATTTAAAGGCATGGCTGTAAAAGTGACTGTGGTGCCTTGGCAAATGGATATTGCAGATGAAGTGACTGATACCGATGGCACAACATTCGCATTCACGTTAACAGTAGTCTCACTGCTATAATTTCCATTAACAACACAGCGATATTTGTAACTGGAAAATGAAGTTGGTATGTTATTTAAGATAAGGGTAAGTGAAGTAGTACCTGAAAAATTTCCATTGTTGCTTATGTTCACAAAGCCGCTGCCTTGGTCCTGTTGCCACTGAAACGAACTACCGGGAATATTACACGTTATGCCGGTGCTCGCATTGCTGCAAATAGTAATGGTGTCTTGGCCGCAAAAATTATTTTTAAAGATGCTCAAACAGCTTTCTGATTCAGCAGTTTGCAAATTGGATCGCTGTGCGAGAACGGTAATATCTGATTTACCATCAAGGTTAATATCTCCCACAAGAGCTTTGCCAAATGTGCCAAATGGCGCACGTCCAAATGTTATAGGAGGCCCAAATGAAATATTGCCATTAACAGAAGTATTAATCATGATACTAATATCATTAGTATAGATATATGTTATTATTACATCAGGTTTTCCGTCACCATTTACATCCCCTGCAGAAATATCATTTAAAAAAGGCGTGAGCAAGATAATTGGCTGTGCGGCAAAACTAATTGAGCCTGGTACAGAGGTATTCCTGAATGGATAAAGGCCACTACTACTGCCATTTGCATTTTGAAGAACTGCAAAATCAGGCTTTCCATCGCCGTCAAAATCTGCTGTTGCTAATTTGTTACTACTCTGATTGCTGCCAAGAGATATATTTGATATCGCAGCACTCTGAGTAAGTTTAATGGTGCCGTTTGTTGTAATATTACGAAGTATTTTTATGGAAGGTTCGGAATAATAATTACAATTGACTACGGCATCCGGTAATCCATCGAGATCAATATCTGTTACAGAAAAGCCCCAAGTTTCTCCTCCGCCTGTAGAATATGGGTAAAAGAGATCGCTTACATCAAAAGCTAGATTACCGGTGGTACTAAGGTTTTTAAATACGTGCACCTTATCAAATTTTACACCCAAAACATCAGGCCTGCCATCCCCATCCATATCTGCAATTTTTATAAAATTAGGATCAAGAGCGTATGCATTACCGAAAAGATTTTCAACACCGAAACTTATGATTCCTGGGATACTTGTATTAAGAAAAACACTAAATCCTCCGGTACAAAGGTTAGCTGTTACCAGGTCGGGCTTGCCGTCTCCGTTCAAGTCACCAATGGCAAATATCCCTTGCGTGCAATGAGGTACAGCAATATATTGTTTTGATGCAAAAGAAATATTTGAAGTAACGCTGGTGTTTCGATAAATACTGAAACGATTATAATAAGCATCATCTTGAATGATTAGATCAATCTTTCCGTCTCCGTCAAAATCTGCTTGATCCAAAGCTTTTTCTGATAATTCCCCTGAAGAATCAATGCGATTTGCAAAAGTAGCAGGTAATAAAGTACATCCTCCAATGAAGGTGGTGATGAAAGGTAAGGCAGAATAGGCAGTAAGCCCGCTTGTTGTTACTGAGATGGGCGAGTGCGAGGTGCCGTAAGGTGCCGTTACTATTAACTGATTTGTCGTAACAGACACAACTGATGCTTTAACTGCACCGAAGTAAACGATATTGGCAGTAGCAGATGTAGAAAAATTACTTCCATTAATTATAACGGGGGTACCAGGTGCTCCAGTAGCAGGACTAAAAGAAGTTATCTTTAAACGAGTGATATACGTAAAATTGGGTGCGGTGACTGTGCCATAAGACGTTGTAACTGAAACATTTCCTGTGCTTCCTGCACCTAACACAGCAGTTATGAGCGTAGGAGAAACCACTGTGTAAGAAACTGCAGGTGTGCCGCCAAAGGTCACAGCGGTGGTGGTGGTAAGGTTGGTGCCATAAATGCTATCAATTACTCCTGAATAGCCAACCAGCGGTCTAAAAGATGTAATGCTAGAGGTAGGCGGCAGTGGTACCGCGTTATAGCCTTGATACAGTGTAACACTATCGGAAAAAGATCCGTTACTCACTACCAACTTCACAGAATCGAAGCCACTATAAATATTATGTACATACGAGCTATTATAAGTTGTACCCACGAGTACATTGTTCGCATACCACTTAGATAAATAGGATGGATTGGAATAGTTTAATAGTTGCACATTTCCTGTACCCCCTAAACCTATGGTATCAATACGAAAAAAAGCTTTTGGTAAAGTGGGCCCACTGAGGTTAGTATTTAGTTCAAGAAATCCATGTCCGCCACCTGCCCAAAATTGGTTTGTGTTTAAAAAATGCAAATCATTATGGCCATACGCAAAATACAAATAATTATTATCTCTTGGTAGAGGCTCCCAAACTGCTCCTCCATTTGTAGTTTTTAAAACAGTAAATCCAAAATCTAGTGCAAACCCAACATTATTATCAATAAATTTAAATTTAGTACATGCAAATGGAGTAGCCTCAATATTATTTACTAATACCCAACTTGAGCCTCCATTACTTGTTTTGAACAGATATTGTTTTTGATTGCTATCGTACATATTTACCCAACCTATAGCAGCCGTTAAAAAATAACAATAATAGAATTTACCATTTGGTAGGATTGGTAAAAAAACGGGCTGCCAACTATTGCCTCCATTGCTGGTTTTTAATATTTTATTTATTGTAGGGTATGTGCTCATCACTATAATATTATTATCATCAACACTTTCAATTTTATCAAAAGCACTCTGTATATCAGTTCTTATAACGTTCCAATTGAGTCCTCCATCGGTTGTTTTTAAAATTCTATCGTAATCTATTGCATACCCTATACCCGTATTCTGTGGAAAAACCATGTCTGTTATAGAACCAATAGGCACAAATCCAAGTTGTGAATGATAAACGAGGTTATAACTACTTCCCCCATTATTTGTATACAGAATTGCAGGGACGTAACCGTAATCTCCATAAACAATAAATGTATTTTGATTAAATCCTTTTACACCACTTATGCTAAATCCAAATGTGAGGTTCACACTATTACCATTATAATTTACGTTACTGTTGGTTATGTATTTTTTTATTAAAGTATGGCCCGAATCTGAAGTATAACCTATGAAGTCTCGAAAAGCAACATAACCAGAAGAAGGACTAAAAAAGCTGATCTTATTAATTTGATAGTCTGCTACATTATCCAGATATACCTGACGCATCTGTGCGTTGCTCTTCATTAAAAATCCGGAAAAAATAACGATCAATAAAACTCTTGGTAAATAAAAAGCTCGAGTACTACTATTCTTCATAAAATCAGTTTTGGTATTGTGTGTTGAAGTTATTTAAATCATTCAATATTTCCAAAATGAGAACCCTTGATATACGCAAATTTCGAGGAGCGTTCAGGAGCTAGAGGGGGCCGTTATAGCTCACTCACCCCCACCACTTTCATCCCATAATATTTATAATGGTGCGCAGGTAAGTTATCTTCCATACACGATGCTTTCAAAATCAGCATCCAGGGTTTTTGTTTTGGTACCTGCAGGCTCAAGCTGCATCCTAAATCATAGGTTTCTGTAAATGAATAAAGCAAAGATTGTTCAGTCTCCACACGCAGTGTATTTTCTTTAGCAGGATTGCCGTACAAAATGATAAATTCAAAATAATAATACGTAGCTATTTTATTATGTCGCTTCATGGGTTCAAAGCTCAAATCTATATCTATACTCAACATGTCTTTTTTTACTGCAAGCCTGTAGCCCGCTTCCAATAATGCATTCAAAGGATGTCGCTTTTGAAACTCATAGTTTACAAAAAAGGAATAATCAATCAAAGCATTTTTAGCCATGCTTTTATTCAACAGGTTTATAATAGCAATGGTTTGCCTGCCTGTATCTAATCCATCAGTAAACGGCTGCATTTTTTGGCAAATCCTTTTAGCAATCGGCCCTGTAATGGCCGCATTATTAGCTGTTGTTTTAAAAGCATTGTTGAGTGTAGCAACCTTAACGCTCCCTCTTTTTCTGCGCCAAAAACTTCCTTCTTTAGTATGCACAGCTATGTATAGTTCAGGGTCAGGACATACAGGCAAACCAATTTTTTTTATTTTCGTAATCCCCATGTTTAAAAATAGCGTTATAAAAGTAATTTTTTCTATCTTATAGTCAAGTTATCGTCAAGTCATGGTCAAGTTATAGTCATTTGCACCCAAGGTATACCCCTACTAAACCCATGGCAACCTCCTAATAACACCTATAGCAGCATGCTGTACATGGTCATGGTTTTTAGAGAAAATTATTCTAGCGGCATTTACAATCAAAAGGAGCAACATTACAATCCTACACATCATTAATGCCCCGCCTTTGTGGTTCAAAAGAAAAACCTACGTGCAACTTTGTGTCCTTGGTGTCTATGCGGTTCAAAACAAAAAACCTTTGTGCACCTTTGTGTCCTTAGTGTCTTTGTGGTTCAAAAGAAAAACCTTTGTGGTTGTAACCCACTTAAACTATTATAGCTTTTTGTAACTATCTTCAACATGCATCTCAAAGTTGTCATTTTATCTACTCTTATCCAAATACTTATCTACCAAATGCTAAAAGCTACTTGTTCTTTTTTGTGTTTTTTTTGTCTGTTGTTCGTTGTGCAGACAAAAGCCCAGCAAAAATTTCCAACACCTGTAGAAGGCGATTATATTCTTTCCAATTTTGAATTTGAAACCAAGGAAAAATTGCCGCAGTTAAATATTCATTATACATCAATAGGTAAACCACACCAAAATAAAAATGGAGTGGTAGATAACGCAGTGTTGATAATGCACGGAACCACTGGCAGCGGGCAACAATTTTTAAGCGATCTATTTGCGGGCAACTTATTTGTATCTGGCGGCTTGTTGGATGCCAATAAATATTTCATCATTTTACCGGATGGTATTGGTCATGGAAAATCAAGTAAACCCAGCAACGGCCTGCACATGGCTTTCCCAAAATATACTTATACCGATATGGTGAAGGCAGATTATTTATTGCTTACCCAGCATTTAGGCATAAGCCATTTACGATTGGTAATGGGCACTTCAATGGGCGGTATGCATACCTGGCAATGGGGTTATACTTATCCGGATTTTATGGATGCATTAATGCCCTTGGCAAGTTTGCCAGTTGAAATTGCAGGAAGAAACCGCATGCTTCGTAAGATGGCAATTAACCTTATCGAAATGGATCCCGCATTTCAAGGTGGTGCTTATCTGCAGCAGCCAAAAATGGGGTTAACAGGTGCAATTTCTTCACTCGTTTTTATGGTAAGTTCTCCTTTGCAATGGCAAACAAAAGCTCCAACACGTGTCATGGCAGACTCTATGTTGGCAGCAATGGAAGATCGATATGCAGCTTCCTTAGATGCAAACGATTTTATTTATCAGTTAGATGCCTCCCGAAATTATGATCCATCTACACATCTTCAAAAAATAAAAGCACCGCTGTTTGCTATTAATTCTGCCGATGATCAGGTAAATCCACCCGAACTAAAAGTAATGGATGGAGAAATTAAGAAAGTAAAAAACGGTCGGTATATTTTATTGCCCATCACCGAAAAAACTTCAGGGCATGGCACTCATTCAAATCCCACAATCTGGGGCTATTATCTTAAACAATTGTTAGCCTTATCGGCCAAATAAACTTCGTTTTTAAACAAATAAAATCACATGCAAAATAAACTCGTTACAAAAATAATTTTCCTCAGTTTGTTGGTAACAAATTTACAGTTCGCCAGCGCACAAAACAAAGGCAGCGCTGCCAATCCTTTTATTTTAGAGCCTTCCGCTACTACAGTTGCTATCGGTTATTATTGGTCAGAAGCAAAGCCTGTGCTGCGTATAAATTCTGGTAATTTCGTAAGGGTACATACTTTAATTACTTCAACTCCTGAAAGGTTAGAAGCTGCCGGCGTAGCGCCTAAAGATGTAGAGCCTGCCTTAAGAGAAGTACAACTGGTAAAAGAAAAAGGCCCCGGTGGGCATGTACTTACGGGCCCTATTTATGTTGAAGAAGCAGAGCCGGGAGATGTATTGGAAGTGCTGTTCGATTCTATACAACTGGCCATACCTTATGGGTATAATGCCATTGGGCAAAGTGGGTTTTTGTCAGACGAAATTTTCGAAAGGAAGATGACCATTATTCCACTTGATAAACAACAAATGATTGGTTCCTTTTTAACCAATATTCGTATTCCGCTGAAACCTTTTTTTGGAAGCATGGGCGTGGCTCCCGCCAAAGAAGTCGGTAAATGGAACAGCGCACCACCATGGAAAAATGCAGGTAATTTAGATAACAAAGAATTGGTGCAAGGCAGCCGCCTATTTATTCCTGTTTTTGTTAAGGGAGCTTTATTTGAAATTGGCGATGGGCATGCAGCGCAAGGAAATGGTGAAGTAGATATTACTGCAATAGAAACCTCCTTGATTGGTAAATTACAATTCATTGTACACAAAAATAAAAAGCAGGAATGGCCAAGGGCTGAAACTGCCACACACATCATTACTATGGGTTGCGACAGAGACTTAAATGCTGCAACACATATTGCAGTTAGGGAAATGATAAAATATCTTATGGAAGAGAAATCACTTTCGCAGGCTGATGCATATATGCTTTGCAGTATGGTGGTGGATGTAAATATTACGCAGTTGGTAGATGGTAATGTTGGTGTACATGCCATGTTGCCTAAATCAATATTTACAAAGGGTAAATAAGAAAATAAAAAGCATGGTAACAGACTTTGCGGTTTAAGAACAAAGTTTAGTGGAACCTTGCGTTCTTTCGTGCCTCTGTGGTTCAAAAGAAAAACTCGTTCCCTTTAGCGTCTTTGCGCCTTTGCGGTACAAGAAAAAATCTTTGTGCCCCTTTGTGTCCTTCGTGTCTTTGTGGTTCAAAAACAAAAAACTTATTTCAATTCAATCTTCTGCGCTGCGGCCTTACCTGCCGGAAACCATGATGCTAAAAACGCAATAGATACAGCAGTTGTAGCCACCATTAAAAAATCAGTACCAATCAGTTTTACAGGAAAATAATCTATTAAAAATGAGCCGCCACTGATTTTTATAATGTGAAATTTTAGTTGTAACAAACAGATAAGTAACGCTAATGCAATTCCGGTGGCAGCGCCAATAAGCCCAAGCAATAAGCCTTCTGCCAAAAATATTTTTCTGATAACGGTTTTGGTAGTTCCCATACTGCGAAGTATGCTGATGTCTTTTCTTTTTTCCAACACCAGCATCGTGAGCGCACTTACCATATTAAATGCTGCAATAATTAAAATTAGTGTTAGCACAACATAAATAGCCCATTTCTCCAGCCGCATGGTATTATATAAGTTGGCATTTTGTTCAAAACGGGTTTGTATTTTAAAGTTCGTTCCCAACATTTTTTCAAGATTCGTTTTGGCATCTTCACCATTCATTTTTTCCTTCAGTTTTATTTCTGCGGCAGAATATTCATCAGTACCAAAACCCATCTGTTGTTTTACAAAATCAATATTTGTAATAGCATACTGGTTATCTATTTCCTGCTGAATAGAAAAAACACCGGAGGCTCTTGCATTGCCTTCGCTCATTGCATCTGCAACATCTGTATTGTTACTTTTTTTTGGTAAAATAATTGTAACAACAGATGCAGGAAAAGCTTCACTTAAATTTATAGAAGCAGCATTTTGAATGCCATAGCCCACTACAATTTTCGGTGTATCAATACTGCCAATATCATAATTACCATTGGATATTTTTGATATTACTCCACTTATGTTTTTATAATTTTCATCCACTCCTTTAAGTGAAACAACAGTTTGGGATTCATTATTTTGAAGCAAAGCTTTCTCTTCAGCAATCATTGCCATACCGTCATTAAAGGGGAAATTGTTGATTTGATTTATTTGCGAAGAGGTAAGTGTAAATGTTTTTCCGGTAGCCGGGATAATTTTAAGATCACTGTAAAAAGAAGAGTACAATGATTTTACCAACCCTTCAAACCCATTAAAAACACTTAACACCAGCAACTGGCAGCAGGTGGCAAACGCAATTACAATAGTTGTGACCCACGCAATAATATTTATTGCATTGGCAGATTTTTTTGCTTTAAAATATCGCCAGGCAAAAGAAAAATACATAACAAAATTTCGTTTGGTTAACCTTCTTCTTCGGGGATATTTTTAGGGGACGAATTTGGAGAAATTACATCATCCTGCTTTTTTATTTCTTTAAAAAGCACTTCCATTTTATCTACATAATCCAGCGTATCGTCTATATAAAAAGTAAGTTGCGGCATACTGCGCAGCTGGTGGCGTACCCTTGCTGTTAACTCCTTTTTTATTTCCCATGCCTGTTCCTGAATTTTATTTAAAGTTCCTACCGAGTCTTTTACCTGAAAAAAGCTGAGGTAAATTCTTGCATCAAAAAGATCAGGAGTTATTTTTACAGAGGCTATAGATACCATTCCGCCGTCTATCATCGTTAACCCCATGCGTTGAAAAATCTCATTCAAATCCTTCTCTAACACTGCTGCCACCTGTTTTTGTCTTTTACCTTCTAACATAATTTTGCCATTTTAATGACTGTAAAATTAGTTACTTTGCGGTTTCCCGAACGTTATTTATACAATGAGAAAATATTCACTGGTATTTGCATATTTAAAAGATTTTAAACTTGCTATAGCTTCATACGTTGTTTGCACAATACTTTCTATAATTTTTGGAATAGCATCACTTGGTATGTTTCTTCCTTTTCTTCAGGTATTATTTAAAGTGGATATGGGACCGGTTCCCCTAACAAATGGAGCATCAAAACTTTCACTTTTTCAACTTATTAAAGAAAAAATTGCAGAATTAGTAAGCACGAGTACCCCTGTACAAACATTAGCAATAATTTGTTTGTTGATAGTAATAAGTATAGTATTAAAAAATATTTTTTTGTATTTGGCTTCTCGTTCCTTGATGCCCGCAAAAAATAAAGTATCTACAAGATTTCGAATAGATATTTTTAATAAAGTACTAAGCTTGCCCATTGGATATTTTACCGAGCAACGCAAAGGTGATTTAATGAGTAGAATGACAAACGATGTAGGCCAGGTAGAGAGCTCCGTTTTATCTGCTTTAGAAGGTTGGGTAAAAGACCCTTTACAAATAATCTTTTACTTAATAGTTCTCTTTTCTGTAAGCGCAGACCTTACTTTTATTATTTTATTTTTTATTCCGATAATGGGTTTTTTTATTGGAAGACTCGGGCGTTCATTAAAAAAACCATCTGGTGAAGTGGCCCAAAAAAGTGGTGAATCCATTTCTATATTAGACGAAACACTTAGTGGTCTTCGAGTAATAAAAGCATTTAATGTAGAAGGAACGATAAGAAAAAAGTTTGCCGACAATAGCTTTAAACTTTTGCATATCACCAATAAAATTGGGTACAGACAGAGTTTTGCTTCACCAATGAGCGAAATGCTCGGTGTTACTATGTTTACAAGTATTCTTTATTATGGTGGAAGTAAGGTTTTAGGAAATGAACTGTCTTCATTAAGCGGTGCGGATTTTTTAACTTATATGGCAATGTTTTGGGGAATAATTGATCCTGCAAAAAGTATATCGGGCGCCTTTTCAAACCTTCAAAGAGGCAGTGCTGCCATTCAACGAATAGAAGAGGTTTTAAAAGCTCCAATCACAGTAAATGAAAACCCCACCGGTTTACAAATAACAAGTTTTACTGACAGTATTGAATTTAAAAATGTAAGTTTTTATTATGATGATGTAGCCATTTTAAAATACATCAGTTTTAAAGTAGAAAAAGGAAAAACCATAGCATTGGTTGGCAGCAGCGGTGCAGGAAAATCGACACTCGCTGATTTAATACCAAGATTTCATGATGCAAGTGGCGGAGAAATTTTAGTGGATGGTGTAAACATTAAAGACTATTCTCTTTTTTCTTTGCGAAGTCTTATGAGTATTGTAACGCAGGAACCCATTTTATTTAATGACAGTATAGCAAATAACATTGCATTGGGTATGGAAAATGCAAACATCAATGAAATTACAGAAGCTGCAAAAATTGCCAATGCGCATTTGTTTATAGAGAAAAAAGAATTCGGGTATGATACCAATATCGGTGATCGTGGAATGAAATTGAGTGGTGGCGAAAGACAACGATTAACCATTGCCAGAGCAGTATTAAAAAATCCGCCAATCCTTATTTTAGATGAAGCAACTT
>Ga0209511_1002888_pt1 | contig 13593 bp, 9 predicted proteins | sample SSSSmetaG_FD_184141 | JGI IMG/M metagenome (GOLD analysis project Ga0209511, IMG submission 184141) | Glacier valley bacterial and archeal communities from Borup Fiord, Nunavut, Canada, to study Microbial Dark Matter (Phase II) - ​SSSS... | ecosystem: Environmental > Aquatic > Freshwater > Ice >... | reverse complement strand
TGGCCACCGCTCCGTGGGAGCTGGAAGGGGCCGGCTACGAGCAATTGGGCGCCATTTTCACCAAAACCGTGACCATGGAGCCCCGCCCCGGCTTGCCCGGCGACGACGGCATCCTGCAGGTGGCCGACCAAACCCTGCTCAACCGCACCGACATCCGCACCGAGGGCGCCGAGCTCTTGGTGCAGGAGCACCTGCCGCGGCTGGGGCGCTTTGGGGTGCCGGTGTTCGTGAGCATCACGGCGCCGGGCGTGCCGGGCTTCCGCAAAATTGCGCGCTACCTGCAGCGCGAGGCCGGCGAGCAGCTGGCGGGCCTGGAGGTGTACATCACCGCGCCGCACTCCGGCGCCGGCCCCGAGGTGACGGCCCGCTTCGTGCGCGAAGCCACCGAGGCCGTGCGTACCGAGCTGCGCGACGACGCGGCCGTGATTGTGAAGCTGCCGCCGTGGCCCGACCACATCCGGGGCCTGGCCCTGGGCGCGCAGGAGGGCGGCGCCACCGCGCTGGCCGCCACCAACACGCTCAAAGTGCTGCACCTGCCCGCCGACCGCCGCGCCGCCCCGCTGGTGGGTGGCCTCTCGGGCGAGGCGTTGCGACCACTGGCCCTGCGCTGCGTGTGGGAGCTGGCCAACGACGAGCAAATTCAGTTGCCGATTTTCGGCACGGGCGGTATTTTTACGCTGCGCGACGTGGAGGATTACCTGCGTGTGGGCGCCCAGGCTGTGCAGGTGGCCAGCGGCGAGTGGCTCGCGCCGGGCCTCTCGGCGCGGCTGGCGGCCGAAGTGGCGGTTAAAAGCTACTAGTTGGTAGCCGCCGGCTTTTTTAGTGTGAAAAACAGGTGCAAACAGCCTGTTTTTGATTGATTGGTGCGAATGCTGGCCGTAACCTATTCGCCAACCGCCAGCAGCTAACCGCTTAGAACCAATGCAAAAGCTCCTCACCCGCGTTCAAACCACCAATTCCCTGCTCTGCGTGGGCCTGGACCCCACGGGCGACGACGCCACCGTGGCCCGGCGCCTGCGCGAAGTCGTTGCCGAAACGGCGCCCTTCGCGGCGGCTTTCAAACCCAACCTTGCGTTCTTTCTGAGTCGTGAAAACGGAGTGGCCCTGCTCCAGGAAACAGTGCGCAGCATCCCCGAGGACATCCCCATCATCCTGGATGGGAAATTCGGCGACATCGCCAACACCGCCGAGCAGTACGCCCGCTTCGCCTACGACGTGGTGGGCGCCGACGGCGTGACGGTGAACCCCTACATGGGCGACGACACCATTCGGCCCTTTGCCCGGCCCGGCAAGCTGGTGTTTTCGCTGGCCAAAACCTCGAACAAGCCCGTGCACGGCCTGCAGGACGCGGCCATGACCCGCGGCGGCTCCATCAGCGACTGGGCCGCCCGCCTGGCCCGGCTGATGGACGAGGAAATGACCGAATCGACGGTGGGCCTGGTGGTGGGCGCCACCGAGCCGGCCACCGTGGCCAAGCTGCGGGCCGCCTGCCCCACGCAGTGGTTTCTGGTGCCGGGCATCGGGGTGCAGGGCGGCGACTTGTCGGCCACGCTGCGGGCCGGCTTGCGGGCCGACGGCAGTGGCTTGCTCATCAACTCCTCGCGAAGCATCTGGCAGGCCGCCGATGCCGGGGCCGCTGCCCGCGACCTGATGGAACAAATAAACCAATTCCGGGTGGTGACGCACCCGGCCCACGCCTAACCAGAAAGCCGCTTCGCCGCGGCTTTTTGCATCCTGAACTTTCTGCAAAACATGTCCACCAACACCATTTCAAGCATCCTTGACGCCCCGTTGCTGGAGCAGCAACTGCGCCAGGAAGATGCGCTGCTGCGCGGGCACTTCCGGCTGTCGTCGGGCCTGCACTCGGATACTTACGTGCAGTGCGCCCGCTACCTGCGCCGGCCGGAGCTGGCCGCGCCCGCCGCGGCCGCGCTGGCCGCCCAGGTTCGGGCCGCCGGCTTGCAGCCGGACACCGTGGTGGGCCCGGCCATGGGCGGCGTGGTGATTGGTTACGAGTTGGCCCGGCAGTTGGGCGTGCCCGGAATTTTCACGGAGCGCGACGCGGATGGGCAGATGACTTTACGGCGCGGTTTTACCATCGAACCGGGCGAGAAAGTCATCATCGCCGAAGACGTGGTGACGACGGGCAAAAGCACCTTGGAAGTGGCCCGCGTACTGCGCAGCCTGGGCGCCGAGGTGCTGGCCGTGGCCTCGCTCATTGACAGGACCGGCGGCACGGGCGGGCTGGATTTTCCGCATTTCGCGCTGCTGCCCGTGCAAGCCGCGACCTTTGCGCCGGAAAGCTGCCCGCTGTGCGCCGCTGGCGTGCCGGTGGTGAAACCCGGCAGCCGGCCGGAGAAAGCGTTTTGATAATTGAAACGTCATGCTCATCTGGCGTCCGCGCAGCCGAAGCATTTCTACTGCTTCGTTGCAATTGATAAGGTTTACTAATAAGGTAGAGATGCTTCGACTGCGCTGCGCCGCCGCTTGATGCGCAGAATGCTCAGTATGACGTTTTTCTCCTAACGTTCTGATATCATTAATGCCCAACACCACCCACACCATCCAGCTCACGCTGAAACCCGGCCAGCACGACGGCGACGGCCAGCGCGTGGCCGAGGCCGCCGCCCGCCACCTGGGCCTGGCCACCGGCCGCGTGCGCAGCGCGGCCGTCTACACGGTGCGCTACCCGCTCAGCGAAACCCAGTTGACTGATTTTGCCACCCGCTGCCTCGCCGACCCGGTGCTGCACGACGTGCGCCTGAACGAGCTGACCGCCGCCGAAGGCTTCGCCGCTTACATCTTGGTAGCCCGCCGCCCCGGCGTGACCGACGACGAAGGCACCTCCGCCCAAAATGCCCTCGCCGATGTCCTGAACGAGCTGCTGGACGTGCACACCCAGCACATTTTCAGCAAGAAACTCTACCTGCTCGAAAACGACCTGCCGGAAAAGGACCTGCGCCGCATCGCCGAAGAGCTGCTCGGTAACAAGCTCATCAATTGGCTGGAAGTGGGCCGCGTGGCCGATGGCATCCGGGACTACACGCCGCGCCCCGGCGGCGGGGCCGAGGCCATCACCGAAGTCATTTCGCTCACGAATCTGTCCGATGCGCAGCTGCTGCAGTTGTCGAAGGAAAACATCTACGCGCTGAACCTGGAGGAAATGCGCGCCGTGCGCGACTACTTCGCCGCCGCGCCAACCCAGGCCGAGCGCCAGGCCGCCGGCCTACCCGCCGACCCCACGGATTGCGAGCTGGAAATCATTGCCCAGACGTGGTCGGAGCACTGCAAGCACAAGGAGTTTTCGGCGCTTATCAACTACAAGGACCTGGAAACGGGCGAGGAGAAGCAGGTCGATTCGCTCTTCAAAACTTACATCAAAGACGCCACCGCGGAAGTGGACCGCCAGCTGCGCGCCAACGGCAACGACTGGCTGGTGAAGGTGTTTTCCGACAACGCCGGAGCCGTGCGCATCAACGCTGACTCGCTGTTTGTGTGGAAGGTGGAAACGCACAACTCGCCTTCGGCCATCGACCCCTACGGCGGGGCCATCACGGGCATTCTGGGCAACAACCGCGACCCGCTGGCCACCGGCATCGGGGGGGCGCGGCTGCTGTTCAACACCAACGTGCTGTGCTTCGGCAATCCTGAATACGACGGGCCGCTGCTGACCGGGCAGCTGCACCCGCGCCGCATTCTGGAAGGCGTGCGCAAGGGCATTGAGGACGGCGGCAATAAGTCGGGCGTGCCCACGGTGAACGGCGCGATTGTGTTCGACGACCGGTACGCCGGCAAGCCGCTGGTGTACTGCGGCACCGGCGCGGTGATGCCCATGCAATTCGCCGGGCTCGACTCGTGGGAAAAGAAGATTGACGCCGGTGACCGCATCGTCATGGCCGGCGGCCGCGTGGGCAAGGACGGCATCCACGGCGCCACGTTTTCGAGCATCGAGCTGGACGAAACTGCCCCCGCTACGGCCGTGCAAATCGGTTCGCCCATCACCCAAAAGCTGGCCATGGATTTCCTGCTGCTGGCAGCCCGCCGCGGCCTGCTCAAGTGCAGCACCGACAACGGCGCGGGCGGCCTCTCGTCGTCGGTGGGCGAGCTGGCGGGCATTTCGGGCGGCGCGGTGGTGGAGCTGGAAAAGGTGCCGCTGAAGTACCCCGGCCTGCGGCCCTGGGAGATTTTCGTGAGCGAATCGCAGGAGCGGTTTACGCTGGTGGTGGAGCCGGGCAAAATGGCCAAGCTGCTGGACCTGGGCCAGGAAATGGAAGTGGAGCTGACCGATATCGGCCACTTCACCTCGAATGGTTTTTTGGACGTGCGCTTCGATGGTGCGCCGGTAGCGCGGCTGAGCATGCACTTCCTTCACGAAGGCGTGCCGCGCAAAATCCTGGAAGCGGAATGGACCAAACCCGCCGCCGCCGAGCCAGCCGTGCCCACGCAAACCGACTACACCGAGACGCTGACGCAACTGCTGGGCTCGCTCAACATCTGCTCGCGCGAGTCGGTCATTCGTCAGTACGACCACGAGGTGAAGGGCCGCACGATTGTGAAGCCGCTGATGGGCGCAACCGGCCAGGCCCCGCAGGACGCGGCCGTGGTGCGCTTCAATTTCGAGACTTGGGAAGGCGTGGCCGTGAGCAACGGCATCCTGCCGCGCTACGGCGATTTGGACGCCTACCACATGTCGGCCGGCGCGTTCGACGAGGCGGTGCGCCAGATTATTGCGGTGGGCGGGAAGCTGCCGAACCTGACGCCGGGCGACGGGATTTTCTGGTCGGTGAACGACAATTTCTGCGTGCCCGATTCGGTGTACGACCCCGCAACGAACCCCGACGGCAAGCAGAAGCTGGCCAAGCTGGTGCGCATGTGCGAGGCGCTGCGTGACGCCACGGCCGCCTACTGCATCCCGCTCACCAGCGGCAAGGACTCGATGAAAAACGACTTCAAGGCCGACGGCGTGAAGATTTCGGTGCCGCCCACGGTGCTCTATTCGATGACGGCCAAAATGGAGGACGTGCGCCGCGCCGTGACCTCCGACTTCAAGCAGGCCGACGACGTGGTGTACCTCCTCGGCGAAACCCACGACGAGCTGGGCGGCTCCGAGTTCTACGCCCTGCACGGCCAGCTCGGTGCCAATGTGCCTAGGGTTGATTTTGAAAAAGCCAAAGCGTTGTACACCTTAATTGGCCAAGCCAACGACCACGGCCTGATTCAGTCCTGCCACGACCTGAGCGACGGCGGCCTCGCCGTGGCGCTGGCCGAAACCACGTTTGGCTACGGCTACGGGGCCGACGTGGAGCTGCCCGCCGACGGCCTGCCGCTGGCCACGCAACTGTTTTCGGAGTCGCACTCCCGCTTCCTGGCCACGGTGGCGCCCGAAGATGTGGCGGCGTTCGAGCAGCTGCTCGGCAGCCGCGCCACCCGCCTCGGCCGCGTGACCCTGGACGGCCAACTGACCGTGCGCCGCGCCGGCCGCGCCATTATCTCGGCCAACACGGCCACCCTGCGCGCCGCCTGGACCAACGGGCCCGTCAATCGCCTGCTGGGCGTTTCCTCAACCGCTCTTTCGCACTAACGCCATGGTTCACGCACTTATTCTGACAGGCTTTGGCATCAACTGCGAAGAGGAATTCGCGGCGGCCTACCGCCTGGCTGGGGCCGAAGCCACCGTCGTGCACCTCAACCAGGTGCTGCACGGGCAGGTAAGCATCCACGATTTTGACGTTTTGAACTTCCCTGGCGGCTTTTCCTTTGGCGATGACCTGGGCTCGGGCGTGGTGCTGGCCAACAAGCTGCGCTACCGCCAGAACGGCCCCGCCGGCCGCACCCTGCTCGACGACATTAAGCAGTTTGTGGCCGCTGGCAAGTTCGTGTTTGGCATCTGCAACGGTTTCCAGGTGCTGGTGAAGCTGGGCCTGCTGCCCAACCTGGGCGGGCACGTGACGCCCGAAGTCACGCTGACCCACAACGCCAGCGGCCGCTACGAAGACCGGTGGGTGACGCTGCGCGTGAACCCCGCGGCCAACACCCCTTTTCTGAAAGGCATGGACACGCTGGAAGTGCCCGTGCGCCACGGCGAGGGCCGGCTGGTGATTCCGGATGCCGCCACCCAGGCCGCCATTGAGGCAGCGGGCCTGAACTGCCTGACCTACGCTGACTTCGACGGCGGCGCCACCGACGTGTACCCCTTCAACCCCAACGGCGCGGCCCTGAACTGCGCCGGCCTCACCGACCCCACGGGCCAGATTTTTGGCCTCATGCCGCACCCCGAGGCGTTTCTCACCGCCTACAACCATCCCGACTGGGCCCGCCGCCGCCGCGCTGGCCACACCGCCGAGGAAGGGCAGGGGCTGCGCATTTTTAAGAACATCGTCGACCACATCACCCAACTGCACACCGCGGCTGCGGCTGCCCCAAAGTTTGCCATCCAAAATTAGTTTTCTTTTTTGCTGATGAACACGCTCACCCATTTCGCCTCCCCCCAACTCCCGCTCCTTCACCGTGGCAAAGTCCGCGACAGCCTGCGGGCGCCCTCCGGCGACCGGCTCATCATCGTCACCGACCGCCTCTCGGCCTTCGATTCGGTGCTGGAAACGGCCATTTCGCACAAAGGCGCGGTGCTGAACGGCCTGGCCAACTTCTGGTTCGACAAGACGCAGCACATCATCCCCAACCACGTCATCAAGCTGGTGGACGCCAACGCCATGCTGGTGAAAGAAGCCGAGCCGATTAAGGTGGAAATGATTGTGCGCCAGTACCTCACCGGCTCGATGTGGCGCGGCTACCAGGCCGGGCAGCGCACGTTCTCGGGTGTGACGGTGCCCGACGGGCTGACCAAGAATCAGCCCTTCCCGCAGGCCATTGTCACGCCCACCACCAAGGAAGAATCGGACCGCGAAATCACGCCCGACAACCTGGTGAGCGAGGGCTGGGTGAGCAAGGAATTGTACGACCAGATGGCCGTGAAAGCCTTGATGCTGTTTGCCGTGGGCGCGCGGCTGCTGGCCGAGAAGGGCATTATCCTGGTCGATACCAAGTACGAGTTTGGGCTGCTCGACGGCAAGCTCATTCTTATAGACGAGATGCACACGCCGGATTCTTCCCGGTTCTGGGCCGCCGAGGACTACGCCAAGAACCCCGAAACGGCCGAGCAGATGGACAAGGAATACGTCCGCCAGTGGCTCATGGCCAACAAAAAAGACGGTCAGTACCCGCGCGCCCTCACCCCGGAAGTGGCCCAGGAAGCCAGCCGCCGCTACCTCGACATCTACGAGCGCATCGTGGGCGAGGCCCTGCCCACCGCCGAGCCCGAAACCGCCGACGCGCCCGGCTCCGGCCGCCACGACGCCCGCGCCCGCCTGCTGGCCAACCTGGTGCAGGCCGGCCTGTTAAAAGATGCCTGGGTGAACATCGTGATGGGCTCGCCGGCCGACAAGGAGCACTGCGAGAAAATTCGTCAGCAATTTGAAGGTTACGACGTGTTCACGCAGCTGCGCGTGACGTCGGCCCACAAAAACGGGGAAGCCATCGCCGGCATGGCCGAAATCTGGAACAACAGCATCGAGCCCGGCGTCATCATCGCCGTGGCCGGCCTGAGCAACGGCCTCGGCGGCGCGCTGGCGGCCAACGTGAACGTGCCCGTTATTTCGTGCCCGCCCTACAAGGACTACGCCGAGCTGGCCATGAACCTGAACTCGTCGGTTATCATGCCCAGCGGCATCCCCAACCTGACGGTGGTGCGCCCCGACAACGCCGCCCAGGCCGCCCTGCGCGCCCTCAACATTCCGCGTTTGCGCGAGCGGCTGAGCAAAGACATCCTCGCTACCAAAGCCAAGCTGAGAGCGGCCGACGAGGAGTTTAAAACGCTGTAGAGACGCGTATTCGCGTCTCGTCGTTGAACGACGCTTGGTCAACTTGTTCAACGGTGCTGTTCAATGACGAGACGCGAATACGCGTCTCTACACCAATCCGTCAAGTGAATAACTCCCCTATACTTCTCCTCCTCGGCTCTGGCGCCCGCGAGCACGCCCTGGCCGAAAAGCTGGCCCGCGACGGGGCCACGGTGCACGTGCTGCCCGGCAACGCCGGCATCCCGAACAGCCACCCCGGCGTGAATCCGCTGGATTTTGAGGCTGTGAAAGCCTTTGCCGACGCCCACGGGGCCCGGCTGATTGTGGTGGGCCCCGAGGCCCCGCTGGCGGCCGGCATTGCCGATTTTTTCGCGGGTTCCGACATCAAAGTGTTTGGCCCGACCCGCGCCGCGGCCCGGCTGGAAAGCTCCAAGGTGTGGAGCAAGGAATTTATGCGCCGCCACGGCGTGGCCACGGCCCAGGCCTGGCCGTTTCGGAGCGACAACATTGCCGCGGCCCGCGCCAAGGCGGCCGAGCTGGGCGGACACGTGGTGGTGAAGTACGATGGCCTGGCCGCTGGCAAGGGCGTGTACGTGTGCTCGTCGTTGGAAGAAGCCGAAGCGGCTTTCGACGACCTGCAAAGCAGCTATAGCGGCTGGTTTTCGTTCCTGCTCGAAGAAAAGCTGATTGGCCCCGAAATCAGCATCATCGGCCTGACCGATGGCCGCGAAATCAAGCTGCTGGCCACCTCGCAGGACCACAAGCAGCTGCTGGCCGGCGACCGTGGTCCCAACACCGGCGGCATGGGGGCCTACTGCCCCGTGCCCTTCGCCGACGACAACGTGCTGGCCGCCATCCGGCGCGACATCATCGACCCCACGCTGCGCGGGCTGCAAAACGAGCAGTTCGCGTTTCACGGCTTCCTCTACTTTGGCATCATGCTCACGCCTGGCGGCCCCAAGCTGCTGGAATACAACGTGCGCCTCGGCGACCCCGAAGCCGAAGTGCTGCTGCCGGCGCTGGACAGCAGCTTGCTGGCGCTGATGGAAGCCACCCTCAACGGCACCCTGGCCCGGCAAACCGTGACGCCGCGCCCCGGCGCGTTTGTGGGCGTGGTGCTGGCCTCGGGCGGCTACCCGGCCCCGACGTTTCCCACCGGCTTCCCCATCACGGGCCTGGAAAGCCTGCCGGCCCACACCCGCGCCTACCACGGCGCCACCCGCCGCAACGACGCGGGCCAGCTCGTGACCAACGGCGGGCGCGTCCTCGTTCTCGCCGCGCACGGCCCCGATTTGGAAACCGCAATTGCCCGCGCCTACGAGGCCTGCGCCTACGTCACCTTCCACGATGCCTACTTTCGAACGGACATTGCCCAGCGCCCCGCGCCGGTCTTCGCCAGCGCCGTTGTAAATTGAAGCCAGAAGCGCAACGAAAACCGATGAAGCTCCTCCCTTCCTTCGAGCAATTCCGCTTGGCTTCCCTTTCCGCAGGGAATGCGACCAGGCATTCTTCGGGGCCGGGGGTAAGGTTGGCGCGCCTGGCCGTCCTGCTTTCGGGCCGGGGCTCTAACATGCTGGCGCTGGTGGAAGCCACCCAAAGCGGCGTCCTGAAAGACCGGGCCGAAGTGGCCGTCGTCTTCAGCAACCGGCCCGACGCGCCGGGCCTTGAAGCCGCTGCGGCCCTGGGCTGCGCCACGGCCGGGCTGCCCAGCCAGGGCCGTAAGCGCGAAGCATTTGATGCCGAAGCCGCTCAGTTGCTGCAGCAGTACCGGCCCGATTTGGTGGTGCTGGCGGGCTACATGCGCATTCTGTCGCCGGCGTTTATTCAGCCGTTTGCGGGGCGCATCGTCAACATTCACCCCGCCGACACGCACCAGCACCAGGGCCTGCACGCCTACGAATGGGCGTTTGATAACCGGCTGCCCGAAACCAAAATCACCGTGCACCTGGTTGACGAGGGCCTCGATACGGGGCCCGTCCTGGCCCAGCAAACCGTGGATTTGCGCGGGGCAGCTACGCTGGCAGAAGTCGAGCGGCGTGGCCTGGCCGCGGAGCACGAGCTGTACGCACGGGCACTGGCAGAACTGATTCAACAACGAGAAATAACATGAACGTCCTGCTCATCTGGCGTCCGCGCAGCCGAAGCATCGCTACTGCGCAAGTAGTTCAAACCGTTGCAACGAAGCAGGCGAGACGCTTCGGCAAGCGGACGCCAGATGAGCAGAACGTTCGGTTAACACATAATAAATACCCCATCCCATGTGCGGAATAGTAGGTTTTCATGGCCCCGATAACGTGGTGGCCGACATGATTGTGGGGCTCACCGCGCTGCAGCACCGCGGGCAGGATGCGGCCGGCATCGCCACGTTCGACGAGTCGTTTCACCTCTGCAAGGGGCAGGGGCTGGTGAACGACGTGTTCAAGCGCAAGCACATCAAGAAGCTCAAGGGCCACACCGGCATCGGGCACGTGCGCTACACCACGCAGGGCGCCAACGATTCGGACCTGGCCCAGCCCTTCACCACCAGCTACCCGTTTGGGCTGGCCATGGTGCACAACGGCAACGTCATCAACTTCCGCGACGTGGCCAAGCGCCTGCACGACCAGTACCACGTGCTGCCCAAAACTACCAACGACCTGGAGCTTATCATGTACACCTTCGCCTCGGAGCTGCGCGTGAAGGACCTCGACCACCTCTCGGTGGTGGACATTTTCGATGCCGTAGAAACCACCCAGGCCATCGTGGAAGGCGCCTACGCCACCATCACCATCATCGCCGGGCACGGCCTGCTGGCCTTCACCGACCCGCTGGGCATCCGCCCCTTGGTGCTGGGCCGCCGCAACACGCCCAACGGCCCGGTGTACGCCTTCGTGTCGGAAAGCACCTGCTTTGACTACCTCGACTTTGAGTTCATCAAGAACGTGGGCCCCGGCCAAGCCATCTTCATCGACAACAACTTCCAGGTGCACTACAAGAATCCGTACGATGTGCCCAAAAGCTTCTGCGCGTTCGAGCACATCTATTTTGCCCGCGAAGACTCCGTGATTCACGGCCGGCTGGTGGCCCGCGAGCGGGTGCGCCTGGGCAAACGCCTGGCCCGCAAGGTGGCCGACGCCGGCCTGCAGCCCGACATGGTGATTGACGTGCCCAGCAGCGGCTACTTCGCCGCCTCCGGGCTGGCCGAAGCCATCGGCGTGCCCTACCGCCGCGCCTTGGTGAAGAACAACCACATGGGCCGCTCGTTCATCGTGCCCACCCAGGCCGGGCGCGAGGACGTGGTGAAGAAAAAGCTCAATCCCATCCGCGAGTTTGTGGAAGGCAAGAAGGTGGCCGTGGTGGACGACAGCATCGTGCGCGGCACCACGTCGCGCCGCATCGTGCGCCTGCTGCGCGAGGCCGGCGCCACCGAGGTGTACTTCATTTCGAGCGCGCCGCCCATCGTCTCGCCCTGCATCTACGGCATCGACATGGCCATGAGCACCGAGCTGATTGCAGCGAATTTATCGGAGGACGAAATTTGCCGCTACATCGAAGCCGACCGGGTCATCTACCAGGACTTGGAGGACCTGGAGGAACTGTTTGCCGAAGAGAAAGGCCACGGCGGCAGCTGTTTCGCCTGCTTCTCGGGCAAGTACCCCACCGGCGACGTGACCCACTACCTGCGCCACGTGCAGGAAGAACGCGCCAGCCACCGGGGGGGCGACAAAAAGGACAAGCTGAGCCAGTCGGTGAGCGCGAAAGCGCCCGAGCCGACGGAGCATTAAGCGGGCGCAGGGGAAGGAAAACCGAAACTCCCCTCCTCAGCCGAGGAGGGGATGTGAGCGCCGAAGAGGCGCGAACGGGGGTGGTTGAATCGTTGAACGACACCCTCCGACCCACCCAAACGAACCCGTCGCAAGTCGTTCAACGAATTCAACCACCCCCGTTCGCGCTGTCGCGCGAACATTCCCTCCTCAGCTGAGGAGGGGAGTGACGTTCCAACCGCCCATGAACAACCCCGCCGGCTACTCCATCGAAGAAGGCAACGCCGCCTCGCGCAACGCCTACAACTGGTCCAAAAAAACCTTCGCCAACCGCGCCGGCCTGCCCGGTGAGCCCGCCCAGGACCTCGACGGCGGCTTCTCGAACGAAATTCGCTTTGGCACCGAGCGCCTGGGCATCAGCTCCGACGGCATCGGGACCAAGATTGAGGTGGCCGAGCGCCTGAACCGCTACGATACCCTCGGCTACGACCTCATCGCCATGACGGCCGACGACCTCGTCGCCGCCGGCTTCGTGCCCACCAACCTCTCCAACATCATCGACGTGAACCACCTCGACTACGACGTGGTGGACCAGCTGATGCGCGGCTTGCACGACGCGGCCAACTTCGCCCAAATCGCCATCACTGGCGGCGAAATCGCGGAGCTCGGCCACCGCATCGGCGGCTGGCCGGGCGCGAAGATGAACTTCAACTGGTGCTCCACGGCCATCGGGGTGCTGCACCCCAGCCTGGCCCAGCCCCTGAGCGGCCAAACCGCCCGGGCCGGCCACGCCGTGGTAGCCTTGCGCTCGCCCTCGTTCCGCTCCAACGGCTACTCGCTGGCCCGCAAGACCCTGCAAAACGTGTTTGGCGACAACTGGCACGAGGCTCCCTTCGGGAGCAATGAAGAATTAAGAATGAAGAATGAAGAATTGATATCAGCGAATTCCTCATTCCCCATTCCTCATTCTTCATTAAGCGAAGCGGTACGCGCAGCGCCCACCACTTGGGGCGAGGCCATGCTTGCGCCTTCGCTCATTTATTCGCCCGGCATCACGGTCCTGCTCGATGCCGGTTTGCCGCTGCACGGCATCGCCCACATCACCGGCGGCGGCGTGGCCGATAACTTCCAGCGCGTGCTCAAAAACGGCCTCGGCGCGGTGCTCGATAACTTGTTCGAGCCCCTGCCCGCCATGCGGCGCCTGATGGAAATCGGGGGCATCAGCGCCGAAACGGCCTACCTCTACTGGAACATGGGCACCGGCATGTTGCTGGTGACGGAAGAAGCATCAGCCGCCGCCGTGGTGGCTTCGTTGCAGGCCAGCGGCTACGATGCGCAGGTGGCTGGACACCTTACTGCCGAATCAGGCGTGACGCTGCGCGTGGGCGCGGGGGAGCTGCGGTACGCGTAGCGGACAAACACCGGCACTTGCTGGCGCGCGTCTGTGACGCGCTGCCGACTGGCTTCGAGCCTCCGGCTCGCCGTTTGCGCGATGGCTGCACAACCCGCCCAACGCCCGCGTCGCAGACGCGAACCCAGGCGGCAGCGCGTCGCAGACGCGCGCCAGCAGACTGCGACGATACATGAAATTCAATAAACCGCCTAACGGGCAACCGCAACGATACTCGCGAACTGAAAATGCACCTAACGCGTCGTTACAACGATGCCTTCAAGCCAAAAATACGTCTAACGCGCGGTTGCAACGCTACTAATGGCGCAATAAAGCGCCCAACACGCGCGTACAACAATATAAGCTGTTCGAAAATGGTCGCAGCGCATAGCTGCAGCGATACTAACCTCGCAAATATGCGCGCAGCGCGTATTCGTAACGATACGTACCATCTATGTTTGTATCGTAACTTCGCTGCCTCTGCCACTTCCGCCACCACCGCGCCCCATGCCTCCGCCGCCCAAACGCACCATTGAGCCCCTGCTCGACGACCTGGCCGGGCGCATTGCCCGGCGCGACCTGCCGCCCGTCGTCGAGCAGGGGC
>Ga0209511_1002877_pt1 | contig 13613 bp, 8 predicted proteins | sample SSSSmetaG_FD_184141 | JGI IMG/M metagenome (GOLD analysis project Ga0209511, IMG submission 184141) | Glacier valley bacterial and archeal communities from Borup Fiord, Nunavut, Canada, to study Microbial Dark Matter (Phase II) - ​SSSS... | ecosystem: Environmental > Aquatic > Freshwater > Ice >... | reverse complement strand
GCTAAAGGATGTTTACGAATAAATAGGAGAGTCAAAACCGACCTTCAACCGTTTAATTTGTAGAAAGAATTTTAATAAATGTTTTGAATTTTATTTTTTAATTATACTGTTTTGATCGACATGCTTACTCTACCCTATAAACCGGGTACCTCATGTGTGCCTTTTCGTAATACACAGAGTTTTTATAAATGTAGTTAAGGATGGCGCCTGCATTTTTTGCAAACTCCGGCTCGGCTGTTTTTTTTGCTTTAAGTTTTTGTTGTAGTACAACGTCTTTTTTTAAAACTTCAGCTGCTATATCTTCCCAACGGTACTCGCTGTAGCCTTCCTTTTGCTGCAAAATGGCATCAAAGAAGTTCCATGCAAAAAAGCTGTCATCGCCCGTGGGTTCAAGCATTTCAATAATGTATCTGTTGCCGGGTTGGTTTAGTTCAACCACATAATCACCTTTTAAAAAGGTTGTGTTTTCCGTAAATTTTGTTGTCTTCACAGCATAATTACCATGATGTTTTTCGTAGGGTAATGGTTTGCTTTTATACTCATCAATTCTATAAAAACTTACAGCCATCATGGAATCTTTTGAAAGCTTGTGTGTTTTTATCCCATTCATTTCCAGTCGCTCTATCACTTCATACCATCCCCCAGGAATAATATATGCATTGGGTTTTTCAATTATATTTTCAGGTTTAAAATAATTAAAAAATTTTACTTCTCTGCTGTAAGGTTTATTACGGTTATAAAACATTTTAGCCAATCCGGTTGCCTCACTTACGGCAGAATCCTGTTCGTAACCTTTAAAAGTTATGCTGCTGTTTTTTGTTTTATCAATGCTCCATTTTAAAGGAAATTGTTTTTGAATAAGCATTTCTGCAGCAGCTTTTTTTCTAAATGCTATCAATTCAGAAGCATTGGCAGCAGCCTTTTTAATAAACGTTTCCATCAAATCGTATGTTGACAGAACCCTTTCTTTATAAGGTTTTAGCATGTGCGTTTCGGGTATGAAAGATAAAGTGCCAAAGAGTGCTGCATAACCGGAACTATAACGTGGCGTTTCATAAAACATAGTAATGCCTTTATTAAGATCTGCTCCATCAAATTCTACATAAGGAATGAGGTCCCATTTCTTTTCCTTCATGCCGGCATAAATTTGTGGTTCAAAAACATTTCTTAACCATGTGCCTGCGGTTACTCCTAATTTTTCATATTGTGTTGTAATAAGTGTCATGGTATGCTGGTAATCTGCACCATCGCTTACATGGTTGTCAATAAAAATATCAGGGTTTAACCAATGAAAAAGTTTAGTAAAGGCTTTGGCTTCTTTGCTGTCATTCTTTGTAAAATCACGGTTAAGATCGAGGTTCTGAGAATTACCTCTAAAGCCATATTCCACCGGTCCGTTTTGGTTTACACGAGTAGATGCATTTCTGTTTAAACAACCGCCAATATTATAAACCGGTATTACCGCCAGCACAACATTATCAGGCAAAATTATTTTCCTGTTTTTTATATCTCTTATCAACATCATGCAGGCATCTATACCATCGGGCTCGCCGGGATGTATGCCATTGTTAATCATAATAACAATCTTGTTTTTTTTATGCCAAACAAGTGGATCAAAACTTTTATCAGCACTTACCAAAACAATGTGCAATGGATAACCGGCATCACTCATTTCGCCTTCTTTTATTAAAATATTATCTGAAGCTTTATCCAGTGCTTTGTAGAAACTGATGGTTTCAAAATAGGTAGCCGTTTCTGTACCGTTGCTTTTTTCAAACTTTGTTTGTTGTGCAAAAGAAAAACTTGTATAAAAGCAGAATAGAATGAAGTATGTTTTATGCATCTTCAAAAATAAGTGAAAGAAGAAAGGATTTAAAATTAGGATAGCATTAAATAGCAAAGTGATGCAATAAAAAAAGTCTTTCTTATTTTTTATCACAGGAAAATGTTATGACAATAAAAAAGCCCATCAATTTTAGTTTGAAGGGCTTTAAATATGTTTAGAAAAATATATTATTTTGCTAGTGCGTTAATTTTTTTAGCCAGTTTACTTTTTAAATTTGCTGCTTTGTTTTTATGGATAGTACCACGCTTGGCTAATTTATCTATCATAGATGCTACAGATGGTAATTTATCCGATGCAGCAGTTTTTTCATCTATTGCTTTTATATCACGTATTGCATTACGTGTAGTTTTACCATAGTAACGGTTACGATCTCTGCGTTTTGAGCTTTGTCTAACGTCTTTTTTGGTTGCTGCGTGATTTGCCATTGTCCTTATTTTTGGAGTGCGAATGTAGGATTATTATTTAATAAACTGGCAAATGGAGCTAATAAATTCTTTTTGAATGCTATAAAAGCTAAAAATTACATTGAATACCGCCCAGTATCCACCTGCCAGGCATTATAGAACCTAAAATATCGCTGTATTTTCTGTCAAAAATATTACTGGTTTCTATAAAAGCTTTCAACCGGTTTTCTTTAATAGCATAAGCCAACTGTCCATTTAATACAAAATAATCTTTTGAAACCGATGCTTCAATAGCCCTTGCCTCTCTTTCAGCTCTAATCTTGTATAGTCCATTCAGAGAAATGCTGGCTGCTTTAAAAGTATATTGTAAACTAAAATTCGTTAAAAATTTTGCGTGAGAATTTATGTAAAATGAAGGTATGTTGTTGTTACTAACACTTTTAAGAAATAATATTCCGGATGTTGCAGCCAAACTGCTATGCTTGCTAATTACTGTTCTATATTCAACATCAGTTTCCAAACCTTGGGTATTTACTTTAGCAATATTTTTTGCCAATGCATATGTACCTGAGGGAATAATATTGGTTTTTCGGGGAATATCAGCATAAGCAGTCAGCACGTAATCAATTAAGTTTTGCTGATCCCTTTTAAATACAGATGCTGATATTTTTAAATTATTCTTTAAAAAGTAATCTCCTCCTATTTCATAGCTGTAAGATGTTTCGGGAATTAAATCAGCATTGCCAAGACTTCCAATTCTTACCAGCGTTTTGCCGTAATTATTGTACCGTTCAGTAAAATCTGCATCTCTTGTTGTTTTACCAAAGGATCCTCTTAATTGGTAATTGGCTTTTTTAAAGGAGAGATTTATTTGTGGAATTAATTCAGTTCCCGATACGTTGTTATTATCTAATCGTATGGCGGGGGAAATATTTAAAAAATCTCCTATTTTTTGATTGAGGGTTACATAAGCGCCCAATTGATTTACAGTATGATTACCTCTGTCATTTGAAGTAATTTGCTTTTGAATAAACTGACTGCCAATAATTAAAGTGGTTTTTTTAGATAACTCATTCTCATAAATAATCTGAGACTGGTACAGCCCTGATTTGTTACGATTGGCTACTGCTGCGGTTGAAAACAAATAATAGTCTTTTGCTACTTTTAAACCGACATCAAAATTAAAACGGTGCTTCTTTTTGCTGTACTGAAGTTTAATGTGGTTCCAGTATGATTGAACTTTTTCAGAAGCAGTGTCACTTTTAAATGTTGTATAAAAATTTTGTGCAGCAAAATCACGGTTGTCGTAGGCTGTTCTTAAACTAAGTTGAAAATAGGAATTGATAATTCTTTTGTAAGATAGAGAAACGGTTGTGTTATTAAAATAGCTCGTTGTACCTCTTTGCTGCTGGCCCTTTGCAAAATTATTATTAATACCGCCTGCAATTGTATTTTTAGCATCGTTCCAAAGCCCTCCAATATTAAAGTTTGCTAAGCCAAACTGTCCTCTTTTAAACTGAGCATCAATATTTTTTATTTTTTTAGATGATGAAAAAGATTTTGTAATAATATTTATAACACCACCAACTGCTTCGGTACCATATATAGCAGATGAAGCTCCTTTTAAGATTTCGATTCTTTCAATTTCTGAAACAGCAATAGGAATGTAAGCATTAAAATGCCCTGTTAGTGGATCATTTAGTCTTATACCATCTAAAATAACGAGCACCTGTTGAAATGTACCGCCACGAATTACAATATCACTTTGCGTTCCCATCGGTCCTCTTGACTGTACTTCAATTCCAGGTACATATTTTAATAATTCATCTATAGAATTAACGGGCATTTGTTTAAAAGTATTTCCATTAATTACTGTTATGTTTCTACCGGTTTTAGAAATTGTTTGTGGGGTAAGTGTTGCTGTAACGGTAACGTTATCCAGCGTGCTGTCAATCTGAGAAAAACCTGCTTGACAAATAAAAATGGATATTAAAAAGACAGTCAATCTTTTGCTAAAGTGCATAGTTAATTTTTTTGGAATGCAAATATAGCAGAACATTTTTTAAGTATTAAAATCCGATATTTGCACCCTAATTAAGCCTAAAAGCACAAAATTTATAATTAAAAAACATGAAGGATTTTCAATACATAACCAATGCACACCCATCTTATATTGATAATATATACAATGATTACGTTACAAATCCGGATAGTGTAGATGTAGAAATGAAGAAGTTTTTTGAAGGTTATGATTTTGCAGTAGCAAACGGAACCACTTCCAACGGAAAAGTTTTACCTGTAGTAAAGGAAACCTCAGAAGCACCGGTTTCAAATTTAATAAAAGAATTTGCAGTATATCAACTTATACAATCGTACCGAAAAAAAGGGCATTTGATTGCTAAAACAAATCCTTTGAAAGAAAGAAAAGACAGGCATGCGAATCTGGAATTATCAAATTTTAATTTGGGAGATAGTGATTTAAATATCGAGTTTGAAGCAGGTAATTTTTTAAACCTTGGTAAAACAACGCTTCAAAATATAGTAGCGCATTTACAAAAATCATACACACATCATGTAGGTGTAGAATACAGTGCATTAAACGATTTAGCAAAAATACAATGGCTTTCAAATGAAATGGAAGCCGGTTTTCACAAACCAATTTCTCTCGAACAAAAGAAACGCATTCTTCAAAAACTAAATGAAGGTGTAATGTTTGAAAAGTTTTTGCACACAAAATATATTGGGCAAAAAAGGTTTAGCCTTGAAGGTGGGGAAAGCACGATAGCGGCACTTGATGCAATTTTAAATATTGCTGCAGAAAATGATGTGAAGGAAACCGTTATCGGTATGGCACACCGAGGTAGATTAAATGTATTGGCAAATGTACTCGGCAAAACGTACGAACAAATTTTTACTGAGTTTGAAGGTACTGCAACCCCAGATACTACCATGGGCAGCGGCGATGTAAAATACCACCTTGGTTACAGTAGCCAAATTGAAACAGCAAACGGCAGAAAAATTGATATAAAACTTTGTCCCAACCCTTCGCATTTAGAAACGGTAGATCCTATAGTTATTGGTTATGTACGCAGCAAAGCCGATGTTTTATACAACAGCGATTTTGATAGAATTCTTCCGATATTGATTCATGGCGATTCATCCGTAGCGGGGCAGGGAGTTGTGTATGAGGTTTTGCAAATGAGCAATCTTACAGGTTACTACACCGGTGGTACCATACATTTTGTAATAAATAACCAGATTGGTTTTACGACAGATTTTGATGATGCCCGCAGTTCTGACTACTGCACATCAATAGCTGCAATGGTGCAGGCGCCTGTGTTGCATGTAAATGGCGATGACCCAGAAGCTGTAGTAAAGGTTGCAGAAATTGCCACCCGGTACAGACAGGAATTTAACAGCGATATTTTTATTGACATGGTATGCTTTCGCAGGCATGGCCACAATGAAGGTGATGAGCCAAAATTTACCCAACCTAAATTGTACCAGCTTATTGATAAGCACATGAATGCACGTGAAGTGTATACCCAATATTTAATGGAGAATGGTGAGCCGGATGCAAAAATTCTTGCTAAGGAAATGGAACAAAAGTTTTTGACAGATTTGCAGGAAAGATTAGACGAAGTAAAGCAACATCCATTACCATATACTTTTCAAAAGCCAGAAGAGTGGTGGCAGAAGCTGCGGAGAGCAACTGCTGCTGATTTTTTAAGCAGTCCAGTTACAGCATTAAAAGAAGAAGAGATAAAAAAATTGTTTGATGGTTTAATGAAATGGCCGGAAGGATTTAAACCATTAAAAAAAGTAGAGAAATTACTTGGCGATAAAATTAAATTATTTGCTGACGGACAAAAAATAGACTGGGCTACAGCCGAATTGCTGGCATACTCAAGTTTGCTTACAGAAGGTAAAGATGTTAGAATGAGCGGGCAGGATGTAAAACGGGGAACCTTTAGCCACCGCCATGCAGTAATTTATGACGAAAATACAAATGAAGATTACAACAGGCTTAATCATTTTACAGAAAACCAGCCACCATTTAGAATTTACAATTCTTTATTAAGCGAATATGCGGTACTTGGTTTTGAGTACGGTTACAGTATGGCCAACCCAAATGCACTGGTATTATGGGAAGCACAATTTGGTGATTTTGTAAACGGCTGCCAGATAATTATTGATCAGTTTATAAGTGCTGCAGAAACCAAATGGCAGCGCATGAATGGTGTTACTTTATTACTCCCTCACGGTTATGAAGGTCAGGGACCGGAACACAGCAGTGCAAGAATGGAGCGTTTTTTACAACAGTGTGCGGAGTTAAATATGGTGATTACAAATGTTACCACAGCAGCAAACTTTTTTCATGTTTTGCGCAGGCAAATGGCATGGCCTTTTAGAAAACCACTGGTAAATTTTTCGCCAAAAGCTAACCTTCGTTTGCCCGCTACTTACAGCAATATAACTGAGTTTACACAAGATGGTTTTACAGAAGTTTACGACGATTCATCTGTAACTGATGCAACACAGATAACCAAAGTTTTGATGTGTACAGGTAAAGTTTATTTTGATTTAAATGAAAGAAAAATAAAAGAAGACCATAAGCATGTAGCTATTATACGGATAGAACAACTGTATCCACTCCCTCAAAATAAACTGGATGAACTGTTTAAAAAATACAGCAAAGCAGTTTGGCATTGGGTGCAGGAAGAGCCTCAAAATATGGGTGCCGCATCTTATCTGCGCATGAATGTTGAGAACATAAATTTTCATATCATCAGCCGCAAGGCGAGTGCATCAACAGCTTCAGGGTATTCAAAAATTCATGCAAAAGAACAACAGGATATTGTAGATACGGCTTTTAGTATTTAGGGCGTGCCGCCCCCATAAAGTGGTTTTGGGATTTTAAATGCAAGAATATATTTAAGCATTTATAACAAAAGTTTGATTGATAATAGAAGATGACATGTGGTTCCTTTTTTCTTTTCCTTAAAAAGAAAAAAGGAACCACATAAATTTACCACTGAAGATTTATCATGGAATAAGAGCTATTAAGCAAACAAACATTCGTGCAACAGCACAAAACCAAATAAACAGAATCTGAAAAACCAGAACAATCTGTGAGCAACAAAACAATTAAAAAAGATAAAAAAGCGTAAATCTGTGAGCTAAAAAAAGTAAAAAATTATGTTTCAAAGTTTAAGTGAAAAATTAGAAGGTGCTTTTAAAAATATAAAAGGTGAAGGCAGAATTTCTGAATTAAATATTGCCAATACAGTAAAAGACATTAGGCGTGCATTGGTTGATGCAGATGTAAATTATAAAATCGCCAAAGAATTTACTGACAAAGTAAAGGAAACAGCAATGGGTTCAAAAGTATTGCTGTCAGTAAATCCCGGGCAACAGATGGTTAAGATTGTGCAGGATGAACTGACGGAATTGATGGGTGGAAAAGAGAGTGAGTTTAATGTAAACGGAAACCCGGCAATCATTCTTGTTGCAGGTTTACAGGGTTCCGGTAAAACAACTTTTAGCGGTAAGCTGGCCAATTATTTAAAAACCAAAAAAGGTAAATCACCCTTGCTGGTTGCAGCAGATATTTATCGCCCTGCCGCCATTGATCAGTTAGAAGTTTTGGGTGGCCAGATTGGTGTGGATGTTTATGCCGAAAGGGAGAATAAAGATGCGGTTTCTATTGTGCAGAATGCAATAAAAGAAGCTCGTGCAAAAAATAAAAATATCATTATTATTGATACTGCAGGTCGCCTTGCGGTAGATGAAGTAATGATGAATGAAGTTGCCAATATTAAAGCAGCTGTAAACCCGCAGGAAATTTTATTTGTTGTTGACAGTATGACGGGTCAGGATGCTGTAAATACCGCTGCTGCATTTAATGAGCGACTGGATTTTAGTGGCGTTGTACTAACAAAACTTGATGGAGATACAAGAGGTGGTGCTGCATTATCTATTCAATATACCGTAAATAAACCTATAAAGTTTATGAGCAGTGGTGAGAAAATGGATACGCTTGATGTGTTTTACCCGGAGCGAATGGCACAGCGAATTTTAGGAATGGGAGATATTGTCAGCCTTGTTGAAAAAGCTCAGGAACAGTTTGACGAAGTAGAAGCGGCTAAACTTGAAAAACGAATTCGAAAAAATCAGTTTGATTTTGAAGATTTTAAAACCCAGTTGGCGCAGATTAAAAAAATGGGAAATATCAAAGATCTTATGGGTATGATACCCGGTGTTGGCAAACAAATTAAAGATGTAGATATTAATGATGATGCTTTTACAGGAATTGAAGCTATGATAAATTCTATGACTGTTTTAGAAAGAAGAAACCCGGATTTAATAAACCCAAGCCGCAAAGCAAGAATAGCCAAAGGAAGCGGAAAAGATATCTCTGAATTAAATGCATTTTTAAAGCAGTTTGAACAAATGAAGGGCATGATGAAAATGATGAACAAAATGCCAATGGGCAAAATGATGGGAAGAAAATAAAATGAGCTTTTAGACTTTTAAAAAACAAAAAAGCTGCTTCAATTGAAGCAGCTTTTTTTATAATAAGAATTACAATTAAGAATTAACAGCTTTATGCATATCACGGTATTTTGCTACAAGGTCTAGAGCTGTTTGCAAGGATGCCTGTTGCGTTGTAATGAGTTGACGTGTTTCAGCATTTATTTCTGCATCAGAAGAAAGTGCATCTCTATAAGCTTTTTGAGCTGCCTCTTCACCAAATACACAAGCTTCTAAAACAGACTGACGGTCATCACCTGCAAAAGTTGCTTTCACATCCATCCACACTCTGTAAATTTTTCCAAGTCCGGTTGTTCCTGTTGCAGGAGATCCGCCAAACTTTGATATTTCATTTATAAGTTCCGTTTTGTATTTAATACTGTCTTCTGCTAATTTTATAAAAATTGCTTTTAGGTCAACGTCCACATCTTTAGTTTCTTCAGCAGCTTTTTGATAGCCTTCAATTCTGTCATTATTAATCTCAACAAGATCATTTAAAACTTCTACTAAATTTTCGTTCGTTGTCATATTATTGTTTTTAAATTTAAAAATTGTTTTCCTTTTATCATTCAATATCTGTACCACAAGTACACTGTTATATTGTAGAAAATTGTACTCAAAAAACTAAAAAACTATTCTAAAAAAGGTTTGATTACAAGCAAAAGCTATCTATTATTATTAAATAGTTTCATTGTCTCTCGTGACAGTTTTTGTAACAGTTACTCTATCTGCAGAAGTTGTATTGCTCGTGCTTCTTGTTGCTAATAATATTATAACAAGAAGAATAACACCGCCTAAAACCCATGCCCATGGCTCCATATACCAAATCTTTTCAGTAGAAGTTGCAGAAGTAGATGTAGTTGTAGTTGCAATAGTGCTATCCTGTGCAAATGCAATTGCGGAGCTTAAAAGAATTACAGCAAACACGAAAAATTTTGAACTGTAAGCATTTAATGATTGTTTCATATTATTTTTTTAGTTGTTAATAGATTTGTTCATTTAATCAACAAGTAAGCCAATTTAAAAATGTTACAGGATTTAAAATGAGTAAATATTTCGCACATATTTTTTATTTACGGAATAAACATTTATACAAAAATGCCACGCTTCTTTAGGTTGTATATTTGTAGCTAGCAGCATTTATATGGCGAAATCAAAAACAACTATCTCTACAAACTTCGTAGCAGATGAATATATAGAAGTGTTTGGAGCAAGGGAACACAACCTTAAAAATATTGACATTAAAATTCCTAAAAATAAGCTTGTAGTATTTACGGGAGTAAGTGGGAGTGGTAAATCATCGTTGGCTTTTGATACTATTTACAATGAAGGGCAAAGAAGATATATGGAGAGTTTTTCTGCATATGCCCGTCAGTTTGTAGGAGATATGGAAAGGCCTGACGTAGATAAAATTACCGGGCTTTCTCCGGTGATATCTATTGAACAAAAAACGACCAATAAAAACCCAAGAAGTACTGTTGGAACTATTACAGAAATTTATGATTTTTTACGTTTGTTGTTTGCTAGGGTAGGTGAGGCCTACAGTTATAACACCGGAAAAAAAATGATTAAATTTTCGGAGGAAGAAATTGTAGAATCGATTTATAAAAAATTTGATAACCAGAAAATTAGTTTGCTTGCACCGCTTGTGCGTGGGCGCAAAGGCCATTACAGAGAACTGTTTGAAGATATTCGAAAAAAAGGTTTTTTAAAAGTTAGGGTTGATAATGTGATTATGGATTTAGTGCCAAGAATGCAACTTGACAGGTATAAAATTCACAATATTGAAGTGGTTGTTGACAGGTTACAGGTAACTCCTGATATGAAATTTCGGCTTAGCCAAAGTGTACAAAAAAGTTTGCAGATGGGCAAAGATTTGATGTTTGTTGCGGCCTCCCCAAACCCCTCTACAGGAGGGGCTTTAGAGTCTTCAATTAAAAAAATAAAAAATAAAAAAGAAGCAATTGTAGAAAGTCCTAATGAAGGAGAGGAAAGGGCTGTGACAATGTACAGCAAACAACTAATGTGTGTAGATACCGGTATCAGTTACGAAGAACCATCACCCAATGCATTTTCTTTTAATTCCCCTTATGGGGCATGCCCGGGTTGTAAGGGTTTAGGAAATGTGTTTCAAATTAATATGGATGCTATAATACCGGATGGATCTTTAAGTGTGAAAGGCGGTGGTATTGCACCTTTGGGCGAAGAAAGAGCCGCTTTTACGTATCAGCAAATTATCAGCGTAGCCAAAAAAAATAAAATAAGTTTAGATAAGCCCGTAAAAGATCTTCCACAAAAAGCACTCAATGTTTTACTTTATGGCAAAGAGGAAATTGATGAAAATAATACAGACGCAGAGGTGGATTTAGATACAGAAAAAACTGCAGAAAATTTTTACAATACAGAATATGAAGGTGTGGTAACTATGGTAAAAAGATGGTTTACTGCAGCCTCCAGCAGCGAAAGTGTAAGAGATTGGGCAGAACAGTTTATGCACCTACGAACCTGCGAACAATGCAGTGGTACAAGGCTTTGCAAAGAAAGCCTTTGGTTTAAATTTGATGAAAAAAACATTGCTGAATTGAGTGCAATGGATTTAGATATTTTGCATGGTTGGTTTGCAGGCGTTGAAGAGCGACTGAGCAAAAAGCAAAATATTATTGCGAAAGATTTATTGAAAGAGATAAGAGAGCGATTAGAATTTTTATTGAATGTTGGTCTTACTTATTTAACCCTATACCGTCCATCTAAAAGTTTAAGTGGCGGTGAATACCAGCGCATACGGCTAGCTACACAAATAGGCTCGCAGTTGCAGGGTATTACTTATGTATTGGATGAGCCTAGTATTGGTTTGCACCAAAGAGATAACATGCGCCTTATAAAAGCTTTACAAAACCTGCGAGATATTGGAAACAGTGTACTTGTTGTGGAGCATGATAAAGATATTATGATGGCTGCAGATCATTTAATTGATATTGGTCCAAAAGCCGGAACCCATGGTGGGCGGATTGTTGCAGCGGGCACACCTGCAGAAGTATTGGCATCAAATTCAGAAACTGCTAAATATTTAAGCGGTGAAAAAACAATTGCTATACCTGCGGAAACAAGAAAAGGGAACGGAAAATTTATTGAATTAAAAGGTGCAACAGGAAACAACTTAAAAAATGTTTCTATAAAATTACCGCTTGGTAAAATGATATTGGTAACCGGTGTAAGTGGCAGCGGAAAATCTACCCTTGTAAATGAAACTTTGTATCCTTTGCTGGCAAAATTTTGCTACAACAGTAAAGGAGAAGCAATGCCTTATAAAAGTATTAAAGGGCTGGAAAATATTGATAAGGTTATTGAGATTGACCAAAGCCCAATTGGCAGAACACCAAGAAGTAATCCATCAACCTACTGCGGATTTTTTACAGATATAAGAACATTATTTGCCGCAATACCTGAAGCAAAAATAAGAGGTTATACTGCTGGCAGATTTTCGTTTAATGTAAAAAGCGGTAGGTGCGAAGTGTGCGAAGGTGGCGGCATGCGAACAATTGAAATGAATTTTTTGCCTGATGTTTATGTGCATTGCGAAAAATGCAATGGTAAACGTTACAACCGAGAAACATTGGAGATTCGTTACAAAGGAAAATCCATCAGTGATGTGCTTGATATGACCGTGGAAGAAGCCGTGCAGTTTTTTAATGCCGTACCATGGATTTACCGTAAGATTAAAGTGTTGGAAGAAGTAGGACTCGGTTATATAACATTGGGGCAAAGTTCTGTAACGCTTAGTGGTGGTGAGGCACAGCGTGTAAAGCTTGCAACTGAATTAGGCAAAAGAGATACGGGAAAAACATTTTATATTTTAGACGAGCCAACAACCGGTTTGCATTTTGAAGATATTCAGCATTTGCTGGATGTACTGAATAAATTAGTTGACAGAGGTAATACGGTAATGGTTATAGAACACAATCTGGATATGATAAAAGTTGCAGATTATATTATTGATATTGGTCCTGAGGGTGGAAATGCAGGTGGAAAGATTTTATATGAGGGAGAACCTAAAGGGATGTTGAATGTGAAAGAAAGTTTTACTGCCATCTATTTAAAAGAAGAATTTAGAATAGCGGCGGAGATGGCATAAAAAAAATACGGGTGAGGGTGGTGACCATCACTCGTAATTTTTAAACACTTTCAATCACAAAATGAGAAAAGAGCAATGCATGTCAACGAAATAAATAATATAGGTTTCAGAGGTAAGGCTTAAACATGAATGAGTTGCCTTTGTTACATTATCTGCTTCTGTTGTATGCTTTTGCAAGTTCTCCTATCATAAACGAGGGATGTACTGAAATATTGTATCGATTTATAAAATTACTTTTTTTCAAAAATCATTTCAATGTGGGGAATCCCATCTTCATCATAAATATTGCTGCATTGTACAAACTGCAGATCTTCGTAAAAAGATTTTAGATACAATTGTCCTCCAATTTTTATCGCGTTAGTATTAAACAGCTCCGTTGTTTTTGCTATGCATTTTTGCATCAGCAAAATTCCCAGTCCTTTTCTTCTATGCGCAGGAGCAGTTAAAACCCTGCCTATACTGGCTTCAGCAAAGGAAAGATTGGCCGGTAACAATCTTGCATAGGCCGCAATGGTCCCGTTTTCCACAGCATAAAAATGATAACTTTGTTCATCTTTTCCATCTGCATCTAAATACACACAATTCTGTTCAACCACAAATACTTCACTACGTAGTTTCATCACCTCATATAATTCTTTCACTTCAAGTTCTGTAAATCTTTTACAATACCATTTAATGTTATCCATGCTGCAAATTT
>Ga0209511_1002876_pt1 | contig 13614 bp, 11 predicted proteins | sample SSSSmetaG_FD_184141 | JGI IMG/M metagenome (GOLD analysis project Ga0209511, IMG submission 184141) | Glacier valley bacterial and archeal communities from Borup Fiord, Nunavut, Canada, to study Microbial Dark Matter (Phase II) - ​SSSS... | ecosystem: Environmental > Aquatic > Freshwater > Ice >... | reverse complement strand
TCGGGTATGCACGCCAAGGCGCTTTTTATCAAAGCCCGGGTGTTCGATCAAACATTCCGGGTGATAAAAACAGACCGCGCCGCTCTTGAATATGTGACCAAACTGACATCATTTTACGCACAATACCGTGCGCTGGGTGTTAATTATAACCAGGTGGTAAAGGAGCTTCATTCACATTTCTCGGAGAAAAAAACGCTGGCATTGTTGTATCGATTGGAAAATATTACAAGGGAACTGGTGGTACTGACCGAACAAATTGTGCAGTTGTCACAGGATTTTAGAGAGAATTTTATGATAAAATAAATCCAAGAACAATCATCCATAATCAACAAAAATTGGAAAATGATTGCCAAAATAAATACCGGGAGCAATCTTTACGGTGCGCTGGCTTACAACCAGGAGAAAGTGGACGAAGGATTGGGAAAAGTCCTTGCATCGAATCTTGATTGTGAGCCGATGGATGGATGCTTTAGCGTGCAGAACTGTGCAGCAGATTTTGCGCACTGGTTGCCATCGCCGGAACATTTACCCACTAAAAAGCCCGTCATACATATCTCACTTAACCCACATCCCGACGATAAACTGGCAGACAATCAACTGGCGGACATCGGGCGTGAGTACATGGAGCGGTTGGGCTACGGCGGTCAACCATACTTGATTTTTAAGCATGAGGACGTTGGACGCGATCATATCCATATCGTTTCCTTGCGGGTGGATTGTGAAGGTAAATTAATAAAAGACAATTTCGAGCATAAGCGCAGCAAAGAGATTACCGAATTGTTGGAAAAGAAATACATATTGATTCCTGCACAGGGACAGAAGCAGCCGGAACTATGGCAACTTTCGCCGGTAGATCCTGCGCAAGGCAACCTGAAAAAGCAGATTTCCGCGGTAATAAAACCGTTGGCAGCCATGTATAAGTTCCAATCGCTGGGAGAATACCGCGCTTTGCTTTCGCTGTATAATATCGGACTGGAGGAAGTCAAAGGAGAAGTAAGGGAAAAACCGTACAGAGGATTGGTGTATTCAGCATTGGACAAGGATGGAAATAAAGTTGGGACACCGCTAAAATCTTCACTATTTGGTAAATCGGTTGGTTACGACGGGTTGGAAAAACAGATGGTGAAATCCGGAGAACAGCTAAAACAGCAAGGGTTCCGAGAACGCACGAGGGCGGTAGTGTCTGGCATCGTGAATGCTTCCTGCAGTGAAAGTGAGTTAAGGGCGAAGTTACAGGCAGTGAACATAGACCTGATGCTGCGCCGTAACGACCAGGGGCGTATCTATGGGGTTACCTTTATCGACCACAATGACCGCTGTGTATTTAACGGTTCCCGACTAGGAAAAGAGTTTTCAGCCAATGTGTTTAATGATCGTTTTGGCGGACAGCAACATGATCTTGCGGATTTGCAGAAAACGGTGCAGCCGGACGATACCTTCCAAATCGAAAAAACTACCGTTCCAGCCATCAGCGATGCAATGAGTGGCCTGTTTGCTTTCCTTTCCTCTGAGTCTACGAGTAACCCAGATGAAAATAATCACCTGTTGAATAAGAAACGGAAGAAGAAACGGCGGTATGGTAGGCAGGATGGAAGTCTTACATAGTGCATGTAAAATTTGATCAGACAGACAACACTTTTATGATTCTGATTTGTCTGATGATTTTTCAGATATCCTTACTTAGTCCCCGATCTTATCCATTGCTGTTTGAATGGTATTGCATGTTTCCTTGGTAATACCATATTCCTTGGCAATTGTGTTCCACTGGTTTATAGCCTCCTGAACCTCTTCGATAATGGAGCCCGGATTTTTCAACCCAAAATGCGTGGACAGTTTCATAAGCTCTTTTCGTCCCGGATTTTTACTTTCCCCTGCTATCAAGGTACTGTGAAACCCGTAGCCGGAATATGAAAAGGTCAGGTCGTAGGCCGGGGCAAACTGCCATTCCCCTTTGGCATTCATCAGAAAGGAGAAGTTCTTGCTGTGATCGTCCCGGTTATGCGAATACACATTGAATGCTGCCAGCCTGAAAACTTTTTCATAAGCTTTCACGTGTTTTTCCAGCCGGAAAGCGCAATCCATCAAATGCCCGTAATCCATCGTACTCATACTGAAGTTGTCATGCATAAGGCCGGACGCGGTGTGTGTATGCAGACGTTTATCAGCTATCCGGTCAAACCGCTTTGTTCCAAAATATACCTGTCCTGATTTTCCTTTAAAAAGGCGGCATTCGCTCATTTCGATGCCTGCCAACAGCGCCATTTTGTGATAGGCAAATTCAATATTTGCAATCTCCCTGTTATCAGATGATGACGGGAATTTGATGATCCATTCTTCATAACCTTCAGGGATGTTGTCCATACCGTGTACCAAATCGTCGGTAAGCGGGTTGTATGCGGCAAGAATCTTTGGTCTGGCACCACCGGATGATCCTCCCAGGATAAATAATTCTTCGATGATCTCAGAACTGGTCCCCTGGAGTACGTTGTTCATTTCAGCGGCAAGGATGTCCAGTTCAGGAACAAGGTCTGCTGTCTTTTCATGTTCAATTTCCGGTGAGTACACAAGGGCTCCCATTCCCCGGATGCCGACATAAGCCAACCGGTCCAAAGGTGTTATGCTTGCAATTTCAATCCCTTTGGCAGATAAGGAGCGATCCAGTAACAGCCTGCCCCAGCCGTCAGGCAAGGAGTCGTTGAACACTCCGAACAATCCGTCGAAAGGTTGTTTCTCTGCACTCGCTATTTCCTCTGAAAAGGGGAGTTTTATGGGCGAAAGATTAAGCCCGGTTTTAAGAAAGTCAGAGTTGTACCTGAAATAGATCTTTTGGTCGGAAAGCACCAGTTCCCCAACTTCAAACCTGTTCCCTTCGAGAAGCAGTGATACGAATAATTTATTGATACCGCCCATTGGTAATTGCTTATTCTGTAAATAGTTTTTTAATGTCATCAAGGTTTTCTTTTACAAGCAGGAGGTTGTCAAATTCATTCAACCGTCCTAAAAGGTGCGTCAGTTTCAGCAGCGAATCCAACGATATTTTACCGGTGATCTCAAAACGCTTTAAACTGCCCAGGGAAACGCCCGAACGTTCGGCCATTTCTTTCCGCGACATTTTTAGCTGTTTTCGCAGGATGCGGTGTCTTTCAGCCAGGGCTTTACTTACCTCCGGCGGTGTTGGTTCTAATGAATACATCATGTATGGTTAAAATATTATCCAAATATAATTAAAAATGACAAAAATAACTAATATATTATCTATTAATATTTTCCTGTTTGTTTTTAGGCTGAGTTCTATATTTTGTCTGAATCCCTTTATTCCCCGGAACATTTGCCTAACTCGCCCGGCACATTTACCCAATAGCATACAATGGAAAGTGTCCCATCCACGATTCTTCCTTAATCGGACAACGGTGTCTGGATGGCTTTTGAAGGTTTATACTTTTCGCTAAACAATCTGAAATTTTTGGCTTTCAGGTTTTCTCCCGATTTTACCTTAAAGGTGATAATTTTCCCTTCTTCCTGGATGACGAAATCGACTTTCGAGGTGCTCCGGTCATTCGAAATACATTTTTATCAAGATAAAACAGTAAAATATCAACATATGATACTCCCCAAAAATAGGACAAGAAGTTAAGATATAAATTTATCATAATAAAAATTCACATTTACTAATTGAATTTTTGTTCATTTTCAATTTATTGATTCAAGTCGACAAAACTTAATTATCTAATCTCTGCTTACGTTACGACACTATGATTTACGTGAATTACTGTACGGGATCGTAAAAAAGAATGTTGAACCTTTTTTCACTTCGCTTTCGACCCAGATTTTACCACCAAGCATTTCGACATAAGCTCTCGAAATGGCCAAACAATAGTTCCGTTCATTTCTTTAATAATTTGGTAACAAATCGATAATCCGAGTCCGGAGCCTTTTCCTTCCTCCTTGGTGGTATAGAATGGAAGCATGATATTGCGGATGTCGTCATTATGTATTCCAATTCCGTTGTCAATAATCTCAACAATAAGAGATTGATTTTCCTGATAGGTTCTGATTTCCACTTTTAGATCACTGTAGTCATCTTGTTTGCTTCTTCTATCGAGTACTGCATCTTTTGCATTGGTCAACAGATTTACAATAACCTGCTCAAACCTGAAGGTATTTCCAATGATTTGTGGAATTTGCTGGTTGAGCTGAGTCTTTAGATTAATGTCCAAATGATTGAACTGCTCCATAATCATTGAGACTGCATTTCCTATACTCAAATTTATATCGAAAGCGGTTAGAATATAATTACCATCGCTTCTGGAAAATGTCCTGACATGATCTATAATGTTCTTGATTCGCGTAATGTTGTCGAATATTTTATCTGATTTAGTCTTCAGAAATTCAATGTTAATTGTTTTTGTTTTATCGGTTTCAAACAAAATTTTATCCATCACCATCGAAATGATATTTAATGGCTGGTTAATTTCATGAGCAATGCCTGAAGCCATTTCACCCAAATTAGCCATTCGATCGGCATGAATTTGCTTAGTCTGTATCTTTTTACGTTGTGAAATATCACGGATGATAATCATGAACGACAAAGGCTCGCCGTCTGATGCCTAGATTAAAGTAGAGCTGATTTCACTCTGGAATGTATCTTGACTTTTCTTTTTGATTATTAGCTCTGCATTTTGAACCAGCCCTTCACTTACGGTCTTTTCAAAAATATCTTTTATCGTGTTTGTTTCATCCGAAGGAATGAACTGGTAAAAATCTTTTCCCACAAGGTCATCTCTTTTATCGGCATCAAATAATTCAACTCCGATTTCTGAAATTTCGGTGATGATTCCTTTCAGGTCAATTAATAAAATACCATCAGGCGAAGCGCTCAGCATTGTCCGGTATTTTTCTTCGCTTATTTTCAGTGACTGCTCTGCCAGTTTGGGTTCACTGATGTCTTTTGTAAAAACAAGAAACCTGGTTTCGGATAACTTTACTGATTCTATGGTGCACCAATGTTTCGTTCCGCTCTTATGTTTGAATAATAAATCTGCTTTTGCGGCATTAGTTTCAATTAATATTTTAAAATATTCAATACCACCATTAATTGATTCTTCAAGAAGTAAATCTGAAAATGACATGGACAGCAATTCCTCTCTTGTATATCCCGTTATTCGGCATCCTGCAATATTTATTTCGAAAAATCGGCCGGTTTCGTCGGCAATAAATATGCCGTCAGGAGCATTATCAATGTAGCTTCTATATCTTTCCTCACTCTTTTTGAGGGCAGCATTGAGCCATATTAAATTCTCTGCATTTTTTTCGAGAAGCTCAGCTTCTCTTACAATGGTTTGTTTGTGATTAAATAGATCAAGAAAAATATTGACCTTACATAGTAAAATATGGACATTAATAGGTTTGAAGATATAATCTACGGCTCCTGAAACATAACCCTGAGTTACGTCTATTTCGTTTACATGGTTTGCTGTTACAAAAATAATGGGTACAATATTGCGACCTCTGCCCTCGTTAATCTTCATGGCCAATTCAAAGCCATTCATTTTGGGCATTTGAATGTCTAATATTGCCAATGCTAATTCCTGTCCATTGCTTTTATTCAATGCCTCAAATCCGGATTCTGCTTTTATTAGGTTTACATGAAGCTTTCCCAGAATAACCTCCAGAAATGTAAGATTTACTTCAATGTCATCAACAATAAGAAGATTCGGTAAAGATTTTATCATATCTTACAATACTTTTGTATTAACGACAGTAATTTATCTTTGTTAATGGGTTTTGTGATATAATCGTTGCATCCCGCTTCAATTGCCTTTTCCCTGTCACCAACAAGTGCATAAGATGTTTGTGCAATGATGATTACATCCTTATTAAATTGCCGTATTTGACGGGTTGTTTCATATCCGTTCATTACGGGCATTTTAATATCCATCAGAACCAAATCGACATCAGTGTTATTACGGCAAACTTCAACAGCTTCAACTCCGGTACTTGCATATAAAACTTCTTTACTGAATTTTTTGACGGTCACTGCAATGAATCTGATTGAGTTTTCATCGTCTTCGGTAATTAATATTTTAAGTCCCGAAGTTTTGGTATCAACCTTATTTTCAGCCTCATCAGCCGGAACAATATTTTCAACAACTATTCTTTCTTCAGGTTCAGTGTTAACTGGAATGGTGAAATAAAATACTGAGCCTTTCCCTACTTCGCTTTCGACCCAGATTTTACCCCCGAGCATTTCTACATAAGCTCTCGAAATGGATAAACCCAGACCAGCCCCCTGATAAGCGTGTTTATCAGAGATATCTGCCTGAATAAACCGTTCAAAAACGGCTTCCTGACGGTCTTTGGGAATGCCTATGCCTGTGTCTTTGACGTAAAATTGTAGAAATGCTGTACATTGTAGAGACGCACGGCCGTGCGTCTCTACCACGTCATACCCAAATTCAATCGAACCTTTATTAGTATATTTTATGGCATTTTTTATCAGGTTGGTAAGAATGGCGTATAATTTTTCGCGATCGGTTTTTATATTGGATTCTTTTGATAGCAAACCATTTCTATACGAAATTTCCATCCCTTTTCCTTCAACCTCAGGTTTGAAGAAGGTATAAATATATTCGATTTGCTCGTTGATGTTCGACTCCGTCAGATTAACCTCCATCAGCCCCGCTTCAATTTTCGAAATATCAACTATGTCGTTGATAATATTGAGCATACGGATACCGCTCTTCTCTATAATTCTGATATATTCTTGTTGTTCTTCACCAGTAAGATTTGGTTCTTTCAGCAGATTGGCAAAACCCAATATTCCATTCATGGGTGTACGGATTTCGTGACTCATATTAGCAAGGAAGGCGGATTTCAAACGGTCGCTTTGCTCGGCGTGGTCTTTTGCCATGATTAATTCCAAATTGACTTTCTTAGCTTCTGTGATGTCTGTTTTAATTGCAACAAAATGGGTAATTTCTTTATCAGTATTCTCAACTGGCGAAATAATGGCATTTTCCCAATACAATTCTCCATTTTTTTTATGGTTATAAAACTCACCTTCCCAAGTCCGGCCTGAATTAATTGTATTCCACAACTCTTCGTAAAACTCTTTTGGGTGATAACCGGATTTTAAAACTTTGGAATTTTGTCCAATGTATTCGTCAGCAGAATAACCCGTTAGTTCGGTAAAAAATGGATTTGCATATTCAATGTTTCCTTTGATGTCGGTAATAACCACTGATACTTCTGATTTTTCAATTGCTGTTTTCAATTTAACCAACGATTCTTCGGCCAACTTGCCTTCAGTGATGTCGGTTGCGGTTAAATAGCATTGTTCCCCATTTTTGGCGACGAAGCCGGTGAGGTGAACATACATGGGTAAGCTGCCATTAACGGAAAGGGTCACCTCGCAGGTTTCCAAAGTATTACTGCCGAATGCTTTCTCCATTGAAAGCTGGAAGAGTGGTTTTGAATCGTTGGAAATGAAAAGTTGAAATAGACTGTTTTCTAATTGTTTGCGGTCTTTTCCAAGCATTTTTGCCCCTAAAAGGTTGAGTTGAAGAATTTCACCTTTTTTTGAAAGTGTAAAGTAGCCCGATGGCGCGAAATCGTATAGCTCGATGTATTTTTCGGAAGCGATTGCCAACTCTTTTTGTAGCTCAACCCCTTCCAAAGCCCGCCGTACAGCGAAGGCAAGCCTTCCCAATCTATCTTTAATCACATAATCGGTAGCTCCCTGTTTTAGCAATTCAACAGCTGTGTCTTCTCCAATTGTACCTGATACACAAATAAAAGGAACTTCGGGTTGAAACTTCAGCGCTAATTTGAGCGCCGCGGGGGCATTGAATCCTGGCAAGGTGTAGTCGGCAAGTATAACGTCGTATTTCCTGCTTTTTAAAAAAGAGAGATACGCTTTTTCTCCTGTGGCAATGTCTACATTAACCTTATAACCTGCATCGATAAGGTTTTCTGTCATCACTTCGGCGTCTTTTATAACATCTTCGAGACACAAAACGTTTAATATTGCTTTTGATTCCTCCATTTTTAAATTTGTTAGTAATTTGCATTTAAAGATTACTGTAACTGTCCCGATTTATATGCCTCGTCTCATATTACGATTTACGATCCTCTTTCAGGAGGTAGCTCATTTAAAACTGCCCAAAAACTACCTATTTGCTTCACTGCTATAATAAACTGCTGGAAATCGACTGGTTTTACGATATAAGCATTCACCCCCAAATCATAGGTGGTAATTAAGTCCTGTTCTTCACGCGAAGAAGTAAGAATTACCACCGGAATTCTTTTTAATGCCATGTCACTTCGGATACGACGAAGAACATCAATGCCATCCATACGGGGCATTTTAATATCGAGTAAAATCACTGTGGGGTTACCTTTCTTGCGGAGCTTATACTTTCCTTCGCAGCGAAGATATTCCAAAGCTTCGACCCCATCTTTTACCACAATAACCTGGTTGGCCAGATTATTTTCTGCCATCGCTTCTAATGTCAATTCTACGTCTTTCGGATTGTCTTCAGCCAACAGAATTGTTTTCAATTCAATCATAATTAATCCTCCTTAGTTTTAGGTAATGAAAAATAAAATGTTGCCCCTTTGTCTGGTTCAGCTTCGGCCCAGGTGCGCCCATGGTGTCTTAAAATTATATGATGGACATTGGCAAGTCCAATACCCGTTCCTTCAAATTCATCGACAGGGTGTAAGCGTTGAAAAACGCCGAATAATTTTTGGGCATATTTCATATCGAAACCCACACCGTTGTCGCGAACTGAAAAAACAAAACCATCATTTTCGTTGAGAATTTTGATCTCTATGATAGCTTTTTCTCTGGTACCGGTAAACTTAACCGCATTGCTCAACAAGTTAGTCCAAACCATACGCAGCAAAGCCTGGTCTCCATAGACACAGGGTAGTTTGGCAATATGCCATTCGATATTTCGTCCGAGGTTATCCTGTTTCAATGGCTCTACAACCTCTTGAACAATACTATTCATGTCCAGTTCGGTTTGCCACATCTCCTGTCGTCCCGTGCGTGAAAATTTTAGCAAATCGTCAATAAGCGTACCCATCTGGCGCGACGAATCGGCTATGTTTTCTAAGTAATGCCTTGCTTTGTCGGGAAGCGAATCGTAAAAGCGGTTTAAGAGCAGGTCAACGTACCCGTTTATATGACGTAACGGCGCCCGTAAATCATGAGAAACCGAATATGAAAACGCTTCCAGCTCTTTGTTGGCAATGATTAACTCTTCTGCCCGTTTTTCTTTTTCTTCGTTTTGAAAGACAAGTTCTTTGTTGGCAATGATTAACTCTTCTGCCCGCTTTTCTTTCTCTTCGTTTTGAAAACAAAGTTCTTTGTTAGCAATTACTAACTCGGCAGCCCTTTTTTCTTTCTCCTTGTTTTGAAATGCAAGTTCTTTATTAGCGATAAGTAACTCATCTGCCCGTTTTTCTTTCTCCTTATTTTGAAAGGCAAGTTCTCTGTTGGCAATGATCAACTCTGATGCCCGTTTTTCTTTTTCTTCGTTTTGAAAGACAAGTTCTTTGTTGGCAATGATTAACTCTGCTGCTCTTTTTTCTTTTTCATCATTTTGAAAGACAAGTTCTTTGTTGGCAATGATTAACTCTGCTGCCCGTTTTTCTTTCTCTTCGTCTTGAAAGACAAGTTCCTTGTTGGCAATTCCTAACTCTGCTGCCCGTTTTCCTTTTTCTTCGTCTTGAAAAGCGAGCTCTATGTTGGCAATGCCTAACTCTGCTGCCCTTTTCCCTTTTTCTTCGTCTTGAAAGACAAGTTCTTTGTTAGCAATACCTAATTCTGTTGCCCGTTTTCCTTTTTCTTCTTTTTGAAAAACAAGTTCTTTGTTGGCTATGCCTAACTCAGTTGCCCGTTTCCCTTTTTCTTCATTTTGAAAGGCAAGTTCTTTGTTAGCAATGCTCAGCTCTGCTGCCCGTTTTCCCTTTTCTTCTTTTAGAAAGACAAGCTCTTTGTTGGCAATAATTAATTCTGTTACCAGTTTTTCTTTCTCTTCTTTTTGATATGCAAGTTCTTTACGAGCAATAATTAATTCATCCTCATCCATTATCTTTCATTTTAATCATATTCTGTTTCAACAAAGATGTTTTGTAACAATTCATTTTTCAATGATTCTCTAAATAATCAAACTGTTTTGCACTGTGATCACAAAATTTTCTCTGGTCGGTTGTGAAATGTTTTCTTGTGCAATAAGTGCAAGCGATTGTTGAATTATTTTTTTGAATTGTGAAAATTCAGATGGTTTGCGAATGAAATATTGCGCCCCGTTTTGGTAAAGCTGGTTCACAACCTCTTGCTCAAAGGAAGTAGAGAAAATAATTACCGGAAGCTGATTCAGCTTTTTGCTGAGCTTTATTTCTGATAAACATTCAAAGCCGTTTTTGCGTGGCATATTGAGGTCGAGGAAAATGATATCAGGAAGATGTTCTGAATTTTCGTAAAGGTAATTCATCAGTTGTTCTCCGTCATTAACAGTTGTAAGATGCGTGGGAATAGGAATTTCCTTCAACGCCTTATCAAAAAAGTCACGGTCATCCTGATCATCCTCTGCAAGAAGTATATTCAATTGTATTGTATTCATTTTTAAAATTTAGGCAAATTAATAATCAATAGCATTCTGAAACCCTACATTAAAACTTGCAGAGTCATTTTTAGATAATAAAAAATAAAATGTTGCTCCTTTGTCTGGTTCGGCTTCGGCCCAGATGCGCCATTCGATATTTCGTTCGCGGTTATCCTGTTTTATCGGCGCTAAAACTTCCTGAACAATGATATTCATGTCTAGGTTGGTTTGTCGCATTTCTTGTAGGCCGGTGCATGAAAATTGCAGTAAATCATCAATTAGCGTACTCATCCGGCGGGACGAATCGGCTATGTTATCTAAGTAATGTCTTGCTTTATCAGGAAGGGAATCGTAAAAGCGGTTGGTCAACAGATCAACATACATGCTTATCTGCCGGAGCGGAGTTCTCAAATCATGAGAGACCGAATATAAAAACGTCTCCAGTTCTTTGTTAGCAATGATTAACTCTGCTGCCCATTCTTCTTTGGTTTTTTCCTTGTCATTCATAATTGCAGGTTATTGATGCAATTGATTCGTTTTAAGCATTTGCTATAAAAAAAACAGCGTGGCCAAATTGCCTACGCTGTAACTGAGGTCCGACCAAGAACCCGTAATACAAGTGTAAAGCAACGACCACGCCTTGACGTGGCGTTTTTGCTTACTATCCTGTGCTACATAAATATTTGGTCGATTTCAGTTACAGAATTTAGCTAAACGCTATATTTTAAATTTCTTTATTTTTACATTTTGTTGGTAATTCGTTAATATATAGATATATTCATTTGTTAAAAATGAAATTTTATTTTTGTAATCGCAATAGCTCGTTCAAAAAGTAAATATGGGCACCTCTAAAAACTACTTTTTTCGATGCCGTTGTTTGAGACAAAATTCACATAAATGAATTTGGCATACGAAGTCCGGCCAAACTCCTGCAAAAGCTATGTTTTTCCTACCTGGTGCGCACCCCTTACGATCAGTGGTTTACGGAATTTATTCTCTTTCCTCCTGTTTAAACTGACAATTGATTCCCGGTACATACGCTATTCCCATTTAGAATTGATACAAAAATACATTTTTATCAGGATAAGACTACAATAATTTTCCTGATTTATTTTCCAATGTTTACGGCCACAAGTGTCCACCTCAATGCCAGAAGCTGCCAGATCGCTGTAAATCCCCAACTGCACCTGATCATCTTCTACTTTTGCATCCCAAACAGATAAGACAAGATCATTATGCAACAGGAAGACGATTTAAGAGGTTTGGCAAAGGTTATGGAGTTTATGCGGGCCATCAGCATTTTACTGGTGATAGTCCATATTTACTGGTTTTGTTACCGGTCGGTTTGTTTGTGGAATATCAATATTGGTGTAATGGATAAAATCCTTTTGAATTTCAACCGGACCACGGGACTGTTTACCTCTATCCTTTGGACAAAGCTGCTTTCTTTAGTATTCCTTGCACTATCGTGCCTGGGAACCAAAGGCATCAAAGAGGAAAAGATTACCTGGGGGAAAATTTATGTATTCCTAACCATTGGAGCTATCCTCTTTTTTATGAACGGATGTATTCCTGATCTGCCTTTGTCGGCAACGCTTTGCACTTCTTTTTATATCCTGACAATGAGTTTGGGGTATCTCTGCCTGCTGACTGCGGGTATATGGATGTCGCGACTGCTGAAGAACAACCTGATGGAGGATGTCTTCAATACCGAAAATGAATCGTTTATGCAGGAAACCCGGTTAATCGAAAATGAGTATTCGGTCAACTTGCCGACCCGTTTTTATTACCGCAAGAAATGGAACAATGGATGGGTCAATGTAGTAAACCCCTTTCGTGCATCCATTGTGCTGGGCACGCCCGGCTCAGGGAAGAGTTACGCTGTGGTAAACCAGTTCATCAAACAACAGATCGAAAAAGGCTTTTCCCTATATATTTACGATTTTAAATTCCCGGATTTATCGACTATTGCTTATAACCACCTGCGAAACCACCGCAAAGGCTATAAAAAGGTTCCGAAATTCTATGTCATCAACTTCGACGACCCTTCACGTTCACACAGGTGTAACCCTATCAACCCGTCGTTTATGAGTGATATATCGGATGCTTACGAAAGCGCCTACACCATCATGCTCAACCTGAACAAAACATGGGTACAGAAACAGGGCGACTTCTTTGTGGAATCCCCGATTATCCTGTTTGCTGCCATTATCTGGTACTTGCGAATTTACAAAGACGGTCGGTATTGCACGTTCCCGCACGCTATCGAATTTTTAAATAAACGCTATGAAGATATTTTCCCAATTTTGACTTCGTACCCTGAACTTGAAAACTACCTATCGCCTTTTATGGATGCCTGGTTGAGTGGGGCGCAAGACCAGTTGCAGGGGCAGATTGCAAGTGCCAAAATCCCGTTATCCCGGATGATAAGCCCGCAACTGTACTGGGTAATGAGCGGTGACGAGTTTACCCTCGACATTAATAATCCCGATGATCCGAAAGTATTGGTGGTAGGCAATAATCCTGACCGGCAGAATATTTATGGCGCTGCCCTGGGCCTGTATAATTCCCGTATCGTGAAGCTGATCAATAAAAAGGGGCAATTAAAGAGTAGTATCATTATTGATGAGCTGCCAACGATTTACTTCAAAGGTTTGGACAACCTGATTGCCACCGCCCGGAGCAATAAAGTTGCCGTATTATTGGGCTTTCAGGATTTCTCGCAGCTTAAACGTGACTATGGAGACAAAGAGGCTGCCGTGGTGATGAACACCGTTGGAAATATTTTCTCCGGTCAGGTTGTTGGTGAAACAGCTAAAACGTTGAGCGACCGTTTCGGAAAAGTTTTGCAAAAACGCCAGTCGATGACCATTAACCAGCGGGAAAAGTCAACATCGATAAGCACGCAAATGGATTCGTTAATCCCACCCAGTAAAATATCGAACCTTACACAGGGGATGTTTGTGGGCGCGGTGGCCGATAATTTTGAAGAACGTATCGA
>Ga0209511_1002872_pt1 | contig 13626 bp, 12 predicted proteins | sample SSSSmetaG_FD_184141 | JGI IMG/M metagenome (GOLD analysis project Ga0209511, IMG submission 184141) | Glacier valley bacterial and archeal communities from Borup Fiord, Nunavut, Canada, to study Microbial Dark Matter (Phase II) - ​SSSS... | ecosystem: Environmental > Aquatic > Freshwater > Ice >... | reverse complement strand
GGTGATGTTGTCGGCCCTTGAGTTTTGAGAACTGGGGCAAACGGTCACAGATATTTTTGAGGGAGCGCACCTGCTCGTCGGAGAGCGCACGCGGCTCGGGTTCAGGCAGACCGAGTTCCCCAATACCTGTGGTGGGATTGCCTGTTGGGAAGGCATGAGGTGCTTGGGAGCAGACCCAGGTTGTAAAGCCGGACAGTGAAGCAATATGGTTGTTTATCGTGGCTGGGGATAGGTCGGCGTGTTGCAGGCTTTTACGCCACGCGGATATGTCACGACGCAAGCAGGTCGAAAGGCGGTCGTGTCCGTAGGACTACTCGAAGAAAAGCAGGAATCTTTGAAGATGCAGTTCGATTTTGTGAGCAACAGCTTGAGAGCGAACACCGGTGATGGCAAGTTCTTGATAGTGTGCGATGCAGTCGCGAATGCTGTCCGGAAGGCTGAGGTGGCTCACATTTATCTTTCGTGAAGTAAATTTTTGCAGATAATCGACGCTACTGGAAGGATTATAGTGCTGAATACGTTGATTTACTACATAGAAAAGACGTTCTGTGTAGTAAATCTTGTTATTCAATATACCCTTCCAATCACAATCCTTTGTGGAAAAAGCGGATCAAATGCTCGAACAAATGTTCACCATAAATACGTGTATTCTGGTTTAATGTGACCTACGTGACCTAATGAATAGGTCTCAAGAGGAAAAACCAATGACAACTATTCCAATCACAGTAGATGCTAAGGCTGCATGGTACAACACCAAAATTGTGTTTGTCAAAAGCCAGTCGTATAGCATCACCGCAACAGGCAATGTCTATCCTTGGGACGGAGCAAATCCCTACTCACCTAACGGAGACCCTTCAATTCAATGGCAGTATTCGCTGTCACCAGTTCACAATTTTTGTATGCTGATCGGAAGAGTCGGACCGACTGGTACTGCGTTTGCCGTGGGCGCGAGTTCAGGACCAATAATCCCCACAGCGACAGGTGAACTGTACCTTGCCATGAATGATGGCGTCAATTTCGGTGACAATAGTGGGCAATTCAATGCTATCGTTACTGTGCCCTCTTGTGTTCCCCTCTCATCTTTGTCTGGTTCAGTACAGGTGAAAGGCGACCGTATTGATGCTGAACTTATGCCGACTTGGGGCGTCATGTTAACTGTTCAATGTGATGTAACAGATGACGCTATTCGATGGACACCAACTCAAAAGCAAAATCTAATCAATGCGTTCAGTTCTATCAATACTCGTCTGCTGGACCACACCAATAAAGGATTCAGGAGTGTTTTTGGTGGCATCGAGCTCCGCCATGTAGGTTCTCTAACTCCGAGTACGATTGGCGCAGATACTCCAAGCGCACAAAATGGATACTTGATGCGTGTTGGACCTGTAGGACGTGGTGGAACAACGAGAAATGTCAGTCGCGCTTTTGGTGAAGTGAACACCGGTGCATATGGAGTAAATGTGGCTGGCGATCTTGGTATTAAAGCTACGATCACTCATGAACTTGGACACGCATTTGACTATCGTACTAGGCCGCAACCAGGTCAATCTGCAAATGGATTGTACTTCTGGGGACAGCAGTATAACTTGACAAGTGTAAAAGGTACTTCAAATGCAAATGATATAGGACGTGTATGGGAGAATCCTAATGGCACGCTTGGCGAGAATGTACCCGATCATTTCCTCAATTGGGTATTTGACACAACTAACGGTTACATAATCACCGACCCAGACGTGTATAACCCGGCAGCAAGTGATAACGCCAGACGAATTTCAGCATACTGGATTGGTGGCATAAACTTTGTCGAGCTAGGTGTAACTCGTGGAATGAGTGCTGGCATTCAGACGTGGGCAGATCTTGCAAATGCACGAGCGCAAGTTGGCTTACAGGAGCTAGATGGGTAAAATTTTCAAGTAGTCTCTCTAATTGTGAGGTGGGCTGCCCACCTCACAGTATACTGAGTTTTACTATCTGCTTTGGGAGACGAGAGTGATGAATGCGAATCGGCGACTGTACAATCTCCCCATAGTTGTGCGATGTAACCTGCTTATAATAATTGTCTTATTAACTGTTTCAAGTTTGGTGGGATTTTACTTGAGAGCAAGTATGACAATAAAGAATTCCACTTCGTATACGAACGTTGTCAATGCTATGCAAACATCTGGAAAATTTGCGTTGCGTGCTTTGTGGCGTCCCTATCACAATCAGCTAGCGGTCACGTACAGTGAGTCAACCAACATTGACATTGTTGATGTGAGTACAAAAACTGTACAGGGAACGCTGGTGACGCCTTCGTTAGTCGCGCCTGCACTAGGTGTTTCCGATGTTGCGTGGAGCCTTGACGGTACTCTATTAGCTAGTTCATTTGAGGATAATGTCGTCAACGTATGGGATTTGAGAAATGCGGTACCTATTTATTCAAGGACTATATTTAATAAAGGACGAGTGCCTTCACTCTCCTGGAACCCAGATGGTCGAAAACTTGCTGTGACTTGGGGGTATGATGATGATCGTAGCGTATTGATTTGGGATGTAGCCGACGGTTCGCTGCTTACCTCAATCGAAGATGAACTTCGTGCATTTAAATGGGGAATATGGAGCCCAAACGAACAGCTTTTCGCAACTGCTACATGGGACGGAATGTACAAGCTGTGGGACGGGCGATTTTATAACCTGCTCATTAGTATTCCAGAAGTTGCTGGTGCAGAACAATCTTCAACTCGTCTAGCCACATGGAGTCCAGACAGCCATCATTTAGCAGGAGTTAACTGCATCCACACATCTGGTAGTTGTACAATCTGGATGTACGATGTCGACAATAAAACACTCTCCGAGCCGCTGCAATATGATTATGAAAGTTCTCTGCGTGCGGCGCAGTTGAGCTGGAGTCCTGACGGAAAATATCTCGGTGCAAGCGATGAGTCGAGGCAAGTTGTTTACATCTGGGATGTATTTACGAAAACTCTTGTGTCTACTCTGAGCGACTTCAGCAACCCAGTTACATCCATAAGTTGGAGTTCTGACTCGCAGCATTTAGCTCTTGCAGATGGTACTCTCCACATCTGGAATATATCCACAAAAAATTAAGCGCGTTCGGGATATTAGCCCTTTGAACAGCTTGGTAATTTGCAAAACATAAAAAGCATTTTTGAGCGCCAGAGAGACCAAGGCGTTTTTTACTAGTGTGGCCGCGGTGAGAGGAACAGGCTGGCGATGTACATAGGCATCATCCTGCCAGCGCCACAACCAAGTGCAGAACCAGTACAACCATAAATTTGATGAGGCATCTCATTTTCGTTCCGCACTCAGCTTGTCCTCCATCCCTAAAGTCGGTTCGGCTTCGCTGCTCTGGCTCATTAGCCTCATGCTCCTTGCACGTCCCGGATCCCGTGCGAGCCTACCCCAAGCCTCCAATCGGTCGAGATGCCGAAAGACACTCGATGTCCCTAAGTAACAACCCGATGCAATTTCACGGAGGCTAGGTGCGTAACCATACTGCTGTATATATTGTTTGATGAAAGCGTAAACTGCTTCTGTTATTTCAATATTCATTTTTACTTTCATTGAGGCAATTACCTAAACATGCTAGATATACGCAATTGAGCGTGATTTCGACTTGTGGACCGCAAGAATGCCGTCTCTGCCAAACGCAATATCTGTGCAGTGCCACTATTCTTGACATCCAGTTTCCTCAACTGCGTAACATCTAAATTTCTTAACAAAGTGACCCCGCAACACAAATTCGGGACATTTAGCTCTTAATGCAGCGGTACTTGGTTGCAGCTTCAAGACATTTATTCCAGATGGCGTTTAATCTCACCTTGAGGCTGACATCCCGGACAGCAGGTTCCCTACTGTCCAGAGGCGACCCTCACCTGTGTTTGCATTGTGCTTCGACAGGTCATAACAGAGTCCCATCACCTATTCCTTATAGGTGACAAGTACGAGTCGATGAGTGCATCGAGGAGCATGACAGCTTTCTCATGGTCCTCAGTTTCGCGGCGTATGTAACATACCAAAAATAGCTGGACTTTTGACACTTTGAACAAAATTGTTTGTTCAAGGTTAAACGGACTGTGGTTCGGAGTTGACCGGACCACCCTACATTTATACCGAACTTGGCCGGACTACCCTAAAAATTTTAGGATGGTTGGATATAACTCAATAACTCATCGCAACATCAGTCAATTGACGAAAAATCTTGCGTTGTTGTTCGTTGAGTCGTTTGAGACGGACGATTAAATCCCCCAATTCCGGGTCGAGGGCTTCTGGTTCGGATAGCACACCTGCGGCACGCAGAATATCAACCGGCTCAATTCCAAGCACTGCCGATAGCGCATCCACGAGCGACTCCTCGTTGCGAATCAGGCCGATGGGAACGCTCGCGCGGGCGTTCTCCCACGCTTCCATCGCTTGCTCGGTGTAGATAAATCCATGATCGGAGAGCGCTCGTGCAAGATCGAGACGGGTCATGCTTAACTCCCTGCGCCGCTCCTTGATCAATATGTTCAAGATGCTCTTCGCCATTGCCATCCTCCTTGTTTCTCTGCCCATTTTACTATCCTATCACAACCACAGCCAATTTAGTGATACTAAAATTTTTGTGGTAGAATTAACTTGGTTAATCTTTTTGAGTGTTTACAACAATGGGTCATTTTCGTCTTTCGGCGGGAACGCGCTTTCGGTGGCGGGACAGGCTTTGGGAAATAGAGGGCGCTCTTTCTGCCAGTCAGATCGTTGTCACAGATTTATTGAGCGGGCTACACCGCGAAGTGGAACGTCGAGAACTTCTAGAGGCGGCGTTCGACGGCAACCTCGTTTTCGCCTCGGACACAATGCAGTCGAAGCCGAATAGTGGTTCCGATGAATATCCAGTTGATCTGGCGGATTATCCCGCGCATCTGGTCGAGACCGCGCGGTTCCGGCAGTCCGTTCTTGAGCGTGTCATCGGACTGCCGCGAACGGAGCGCAAAAAGCGCATTCTGGAACTGGTCAACGAAATCAGATACGCACAGGAAACGATCAGCGGTCCGGTCTACGCTATCAGCAAATCGTCGGTCTACGAATGGCTGGACGTCTACGAGCGCAGCAACGGCGACATACGCTCACTCATCCCTGACGTGGCATCGCGCGGCGGCGCAGGTGTAAGCCGCCTGCCCTCAGAGGTCGATGCGATTCTCGCCACCGTTGTTGAAGAAAAATACATGAATGTGCGTGAGCGCACCGGGATCGATGCCCTGATGCGTGAAATCAACCTGCGTATCGGAGAAGTGAACGCATTCCGTCCGAAACAAGACGCGCTTCAGACCCTCTCTCGGTCAACCGTTGTGCGGCGCTTGAAAGCGATGGGAGCCGAAGAACGCTTCCGAGCCAAACACAGCGCACAGGAAACGTCGCGGCGGTTCAAACAATACGGACACATCGAATACCCCACACGCATTCTCGAATGCATCGAAATCGACCATACGCCGCTGGACATCATCGTATCCGACGAAGACGACGGAGCGCCCATCGGACGAATGACGCTGACCATCGCCATTGATCGGGCGACACGATATCCGCTAGGCTTTTACATCGGAGCCGAGCCGCCCGGGTACATACCCGTTCTGGAATGCCTGTACAGCGCAATACTGCCCAAAGCGAAGCGTTACCGGACGACTCATGCGTGGTATGCCTGCGGCATCCCCGAACGCCTCGTCACGGATCGCGGAAGGGAATTCGGGGCGCTGGAAGATGCTGCCGATATGCTTGGTTTCGTGATCGACAAAGCACCGCCGCGCACTCCCCAATACAAGGCATCTGTGGAGCGCATGTTTCGGACAATCAACACGCTCGTTCACACGTTACCTGGCACGACGTTCTCCAATATCCGGCATCGCGGCGATTACGAGAGCATGAAACGCGCCTGTTTGAATTTGGAGGAGATCGAACAAATCATCGCCATGTTTCTGGTTGATCAGTATGCGGAAAGCTACCACGAGGGATTGCAGGCGGTTCCGGCACGCGAATGGGAGCGGCAGCAATCCGATTTCTCGCCGCGCTTGCCGGGGAGTTCACGCGACCTGATGATTGCGCTCGGACGAACGGCAACGCGCGTCCTGCAACATTATGGCATCGACTTCGAGAACCTGCGTTATCAGTCGGAAGACTTGCGCGCATTGCGTGGAGAACGAACCAGCGTGCAGGTGAAAATCAAGTTTCATCCGGGTGATTTGGGGAGCATCTATGTTTTGGACACGCACCACAAACTGTACGTGGAAGTACCTGCCCTTCAGCACGAATACGCAACGGGCTTGTCCCTCTGGGCGCATCGTGTCGTGACGAATTACGCGAACGCAAACCGGGATCGACCGAACAACGACGAAATTGCTCAATCGCGCCGCGAGGTGGAAGCGCTGGTCGAAACGGCTAAAGCGCGAGTCGGAAAAACAGGTAGCAGACGGAAGGTACGCCGTTTTGAGGACAGCGGCAACACGCCTTCATTGAATGACAACAAACAAGCCTCGCCCGTTTTACTTCCTGACGCTTCGACAGCACGTCCTCGACTCAACGCACCTATGAACCAAACCGACGAACAGGATGCTTTTACGCTCGATGTGAATCCTGAGTCTCTCGGCTGGACTGTGGATCGACCATCCGACACATAACATTTTCAGAAAGGTGACATCTCATGCTTCCTCTACTGGACGCTTCTAATCCTTATGTCGTGGCTCGCAGGCTCAAAATCCGGCACACGCAGTTCAAGAAAATATATCAATGCATCGGAGCGATTCATCGTGACAGGTTGCTCGGTCTCGATGCGCGATCGCTGATCGTGTCGGGACAGACTGGGGCGGGCAAGAGCTGGCTGATCAACAGCTATATCGAGGATTGCGGCAGGAAACGACGGTCAACACCGACTGGAGACATCGTTCCAATTCTCTCCGTTGAAGTTCCGGGAGGCAATATCACGCCGCGCGGATTGGGTCTCAGCATTCTCAACGCACTCGGCGATCCCGGTTTCGACAACGGAACGCAAACAACTGTCACAGTGCGGCTCGCCGATCTGCTGAAAAAATGCCATGTTGAAATCGTGTTTCTGGACGATTTCCACCACCTCGTCAACCGGGTCAACGATAGTGTGTTGCTCGATGTCGCAGATTGGCTCAAAGGCATTATCAAGCACACGCAGATTCCGTTCGTTGTGGTTGGAATTACAGGGCGGATCGAGCGCGTGGTCAAGAAAGACGAGGAATTGTCTCGCATGTTCGCCAAACGGGAACTTTTGACGCCCTTCGCATGGAGCCGGGCGATGCGAGGCGTTGAGTTCGAGGCGTTCGTCAAAATCTTCTTCAAGGAAGTGAACCTGACGCCCGACGTACCCTTCGGATATATGGAGTTGATGGCGCGTCTTTATTACGCGACTGACGGATTCGTCGCGAACATTTCCAGCCTGCTTTGCGGTGCAGTCGAAATTGTCAGCGATGATCACCAGACATCTATCACACTTCCGCTTCTCATCGAGTCGTTCGAGACGAATCTCAAGGAACATTTGGGCAAAATCAACCCATTTCTCGTGTCTCCGTCGGAAATGTTCATACCACCCACGCCTGTTGGACTCAATGAAAGCGGTTCAATCCGCAAACGAAAACCGAAACCGTCCGACATTTTGAGCGGCAAATGAAAGGCGGTTTCAGACATGAGTGGCACACGTTTCTTGGCACGCACCGCGTTGACCGCAGACGAATCACTGGAGTCGTATCTGATTCGGCTCTCGCTTCTCAACAGCTACCAAAGCACGAATTCGGCTCGACTTATCGCTACCGCACGGCTTGGCGCTCGCGGCTGGACGGACAACATGCGCGCACCGCGCCTTCCCGAAACATACGATTTGCTTGAAGAATTGACTTGTGTATCTCGAAAGCAGTTATACGGCGCGACGGTTCACCGTTTCGCTCTTGCAATCGTTCCTCCGCACGACACTCCAGATAGCGTCGATCTTGCAGACACAGGACGTATGGCACTGCTCCCCAACGCACATCTGACCAAATGGGTCCGTGCATACGACGACGCGGCCTTTTGTCCGCTCTGTCTGGAAGGGTCCCAAGCGTATCACAAGAACAGTTGGAGCATACGAGCCAACTGCGTTTGCGTCAAGCACGGTTGTTTGCTGGAAACATGCTGTTCCGAGTGTGGATCCAGTCTTAGCATCACTGATGTGACGTTGGGAGTGTGCCATAAGTGCAGCAAGCCGCTTTCGAGAAACGCTGTTCGTCACGTAACCGAAGAACCGCAAAAACTCGCTATGCACGCTACGATGCACGCATGGCTTGGATTGCCCGACTACGGCAAAGCGGACCCCTTGGGGTTGCCCGACGTTCTTCCGCGCGTCTTGTTCAATGTCGTACACGGTCTCAAATGGAGTATTGGTCGAAGCCGGACGTATACGCGAAAAGAACTGGGCATCGTTGACGGTGTATCCGACGAAACCAATCGCGTAGCGATCTCGGACGAAGGCGCGAACGTCGCCAACGATGTACTTTTCCATCTGCTGGCAGCCGCATTCCACTGTATCACGGACTGGCCGTACAACTTCAAGATATTGTTGAATCGCATGGAGCGTGCGTCAGAGCGCGGGTTGGGCTTGGGCACGCTTTACACCCAATGGATCGCGGATCGCTGGAGTACATCCGATTACGCATTTCTGCAAAACGAGTTTGATGATTGGCTGGCAGCAAAGGTAATCCCGTCGATTGCGCGAACCTCACGTTACAAGAGTCGGAGCCAGATGCACGAGAACAGGTTGTACGTGCTGCCCACGCCCGCCATGTACATGCTCCGACTCGGAAAGCCGACATTCGACCAGTTGGTGGCGAAAGGAACGCTGATCTTGCTTGAAGTGAATGGCGAACGCTGTTTGCGACTGGACGAAGTGACTGCTCTCAGAGACAAATGGGGCAAAGCCATCACATTGCAGCAGACGTGCGAGCGGCTGCGGGTCTCGAAATCGACCGCCATCAATATGATCCGGTTGGGCATGATTCAGCCCGTGCGCGGACCAACGTTCGACGGCGCATCGGAGTGGTTGCTAGATGCGGCAAGTGTCCGGTTGTGCCTGATGAACGTCCTCGGAGCGGCGCATCCGGTCTCCACCGCCGATGAGCCGGAAGGTCGCTGGTTGACCATTGGCAAAGCGGCGCAACACGCGACCAGTAGTAATCTCACGATTTCGCGCTTGTTGTTGGCAATCCGCGACGGGCGCTTACCCGCGTACTGGATCGATGGACACGGGAAAGGAATACACGGGTTACGCATTGCTAAACGCGATCTGGCACGATTTGTTCCCTCTTTCGAACCGGTCCGTACTGTAACGCCCCGCCACGAAGTCGCGGCCCGACTCGGGATCAAAGCTACTGTCGTGTCGAAATGGGTTACGAGTGGGTTGCTCGCGCCTGTATGCATGGAAGGTAATGCCATGTATTTCGAGAAGGCGCAGATCGACCGTTTTGTCGCGGATCACATCTTTACAGAGGAAGCAGCAACTATCCTCGGTATCGGGGTACTGGCGGTCCAGAAATGGGCAAGGAACGGGCGACTGCACCCTGTTGCTGGGCCGGGGGTGGACCGAGTGCCACCGTTACTTGTTTCGACGCGAGGAAGTGGCTCTGCTCGTCCCGAATAATCGCCTTACCGCGCCCGAAGCGGCAGCATTCTTGGGCATTGGCGCGTCTCAACTCGGGGTCTGGATCAAGCAGGGGAAGATCAAGCCAGTGTCTGGTCCCGGCGTTGACGGCATGAAACAGTACCTGTTCTTGCGCAGCCATCTTGCGAGCAGCTCAGACCAAATTTGAAATATAAGTAATGCCATTGAGCAGGTCAAGGAGGGCATCGGCACTACTGACAAAACGAAAGCGCTTGAGGGAACTACCTCTGGCGCTTTTTATTGGTGTACTTGCGTCTCGGACGCTACTTGGCGAGTAAATCCTGCTCGGAAGTTGATCCCCAGACGACTTTCCATGTAGCGCCATCCCATTGCATATCAACCACAATTTTCGTGTGTGCCGTATCCGGTTTCGGCTCGGTCTTGAGGATCGTGTTGGTCTCTCTATTGATGGTTACTTTCTCACCACCATACCAGTAGTCCACAATCGTGCAAGACACGATATTTTCGCAAAATGCGATCCCGATTTTGTGTAAACCACCACGCAGCAGGACATAGATCGGTACATCAGGCAGCGGAGGCGGGAGTGGCAGCCCGAAAGCGCCCATTGTGTTATAGGTCGGATTGAAGGATGGGTTGGATGTGTAATACCACTCCTTGCGCGCAAGCGACCATGCATCGTAGAGGGCATTGGTGACCTTCTTATCAAACACGATCTTGCCATTCGCATCAAGCGCACCAGGAACAAGCTTGCCCTTGTTCGGACCATCGGTGAGCTGCACCATGCTCCAAGTCACGGGCGCGGGTGTAAACGTAGGATAGAACGGCGTGGGAGTCGGATTTTCCGTTCCTACTGCCGTAGCGCCATTCGTGCTTATCGGTGTAGCAGTCTCGTCCGTCGCGCGGGTAACGCTCAGGCTCATGGCGGCTGCACAGAACACGAACAGGAATATTGCAACACTTATTCTGAAAAACATGCTTCTCATCCTTGATCCTCCCTGAATTGGCACGGTAGAACAACCGCGTGACAAGTATATCAAGCATTGCACAAAATTTTGTGTAGAGTTGCATGGCTCGTGCGGATAACGTTCGTTCGCCATGAACAAGAGCGAACTGGAAGTTTTCGCGGACGAGATCCGCTCGCGTCGCCTCGCGCTGGGGCTAAGTCAAGAAGATTTGGCCGAACGTGCCGGGCTGCACCGCAACTCGGTCGGGTTGGTGGAACGCGGAAAGCACGCGCTCGGCTTGCTCGCGCTGATACGATTGGCCGACGCACTTGGCGTGAACGCGAGCGAGTTGCTGTCCGTTTTCGATAAGCCGCATAAGATCAGCAAACCGAAAGTTCTGGAATGAATGGGTAGTATTAATGTCGCAGAGCTAGTCAATGCAATGAATTCATCGTCCATCCCAGCGACTTAAAGTTTGTAACTACTCAGCTGGGGAGACACAGGGAGGGTAAAACGGGGTGTGGTTGAAGGCCTGAACGAGGGCCGACAAAGCGGAAACGCCGTTTTTGCGAGCAGTGGACAAATAACTACGCACAGCACAAAAAGCGTGAGCGCCGAGTTGAGAGCGGAAACCACCGGACACCTTTTGCTGGACTTTGACCATACGCAAGTCACGTTCAGCCAGATTATTATCAAAAGGTACGCTGAAATCGTACATGAAGGCCAGTACGGAAGGGCGATGGATGCGTAAACGACGGGCTAAATTGGCGGCAGGAGTATGTTTAGGACGGTGCTTGGAGACCGAGACAGGGGGTGGGTCGCGGCTAATTTCGAGGTCGGCCTGGTCGCGGATGCGGTCATAAGTTCGGGCCAGCGCGTAGGCCTGGTCGCCCGGCAAGCCAGGATGACCGTCGGCGCGCGCTTCGGCGACGATACGGTTCATGTGAGACAAGCAATGGCGCAGGTCGGCAGCCCAGGCCTGTCCGTACTGTTCGTGGATGAACGTCAGTTCGCGCAGATGATGGGCATTACACAGGGCATGTTTGAGTGTGTACTTGAAGTACGACGGCAAGCCATCATGAACGCTCCAGCCCTTTCGGCGCTGCAAAATATGGAGTGCGTCCATGCCGACCGTGCCGCGTTTGGGGTGGACGGCATAGACCGTCGCCTGCTCGGTTCCAGCGCTATGCACCCAGTACAATTTACCTTCGACCCGTGCCCCGGTCTCGTCGGAATGAACCGCTTCCGGGCTTTCAGCCAAATACGTTTTGAGCGCTTCAATCACGGGTGCAACGACCTGCGCCATTGCTTGCACCGCTGACACGACCGTTGCCTCCGAGACCGGTTGCCCATACAAGCCTTCGGCCATGTCTGCCGTCCGGGCCAGCGGAATGAATTGCCCACTGTGGAAATAGGCCAACTGTGCCCGAAAGCGTGCCCCATATTGCGTCGCGTGCGCTACCTCATCTGGGAACACCGCGCGGTTGCCTGCCCCGCACGCCGGACACACTTTCTGCTCGGCCTGGTGTTCGGTCACGCTCAATACCACCTCAGGCAGGTCGAATACTTGCCGCTTTTCGACCCCGCTCACGCTCACTGCCTGCAAGTTGGCCTGACAATACGCGCAGTTCATGACCGTATGCACCCGTACCTCATCCGGCTCGGCCACTGCCTTGAGTGTCCGACCTTCGTGTCCCGCTTGCCCTCCGCTCAACTTCCCGCTTTTCCCGCGCAGGCTCCGCTTCTTGCTCCGCTTCAAGCCATCACTCGAGGGTGGCTGGCTGCTATTCCCGCTGTTCTTCTCGATTTTTGTCTCGAGTGCCGCCAACCCTGTCTCTAACTGCTCAATTCGCTCCAGCAAGCCTTCGACAAGCGCTATCACCGCTTCCTCTCCGACGCGGTAGGCTTCCCCTATCTCTTCCCGACTCATCGCTCGTTTCTTATCCATATCTTCTATTTTGCCCGTTTTTACTCCTTTTGCAAAATTCCAGCTGAGTAGTTACTTTAAACTTGATATGGAGCAGCGTATTTTGATCGAGCGGACTGCATAGCAAGGAACTACAACCGCGAAGACTGATTATCGAGGTAACCGGATACCGACTTTGCTCCGCCCACGATCTCCATTACTGTCTCGAACTTAGACTGCGCACTGAACCTGCGGTGTTGTTTCTGAACCACGTGCTTATCCTGTCAACCATGATGCTCTCTTATCTGGTTATCTAGGACTCCCATCGCACTGCACAGCTATACTGTTAGAACTTTACAAAGCCAATTGGAATGGTTTCGCTAATTTTACCTTGAAATGATGCTTCTTCCAGTCCCGTTAGTAGGTTGTATATACGGATTATAGAGGATGGGAAGTCCAAATTACAGCCATCTAGCAGCGCAAGATATTCATTTTGTGTTGCTACACGTATGTACTCAAGGGGACAGAGCGAAGCTGTTGCAGGGAACTCACCCAAAAGCTGATTTGTTGCAAGGTTGTAAGCTGATAGGTGCTGTTCGCTTGTAGTAGCCGCCGTTAGCCAAAATAGCCATTCACCTTGCTGAATGCTATTCCGTGCGATGTCGTCTAGCTGTAATTGATTTATGTTTTTCTGCGTAGATTGTTGTTCAATGCCTTTATTATCGTATATCATGAGATGCGCAGAGACGATGGATGCTAAATCAGCAGTTGCAATCGTCTCTATCTTCACAACTTGCACTGTATTGTCTTGTTTCCAGATAGGCTCTTCATAGTACGTGTTTGTATTCGCATCTTGTATAATGATATGCGAACTATTACCTTCCTCGTCAAAAGTAAAAATGGCTATAGCGGACATTTGTTTATCCGGAGAATATCGCGAACAGGCTGTGTTTGTGGCTAAGTATTTGCTATCTTTGGACCAAGTTAAGCGACACACAGATTGACTGGGGAGAAGCTGAACGCTTTTGCCTTGTAGATTAACAATATTTCCTTCCACAATAGGCGCATTTGTTGTCTGCTTCCCAGTAGCTATATAGGCAAGCCATTTGCCGTCGGGCGACCAACCCGAAATA
>Ga0209511_1002868_pt1 | contig 13652 bp, 11 predicted proteins | sample SSSSmetaG_FD_184141 | JGI IMG/M metagenome (GOLD analysis project Ga0209511, IMG submission 184141) | Glacier valley bacterial and archeal communities from Borup Fiord, Nunavut, Canada, to study Microbial Dark Matter (Phase II) - ​SSSS... | ecosystem: Environmental > Aquatic > Freshwater > Ice >... | reverse complement strand
GACGTTAAAGAAAAGGTTGGACACCGACCTATTATTGAACTTAGTGTTACCGTAAATGGCAATAGGGTTGAGTACAATAACCCAAATGCCCCTGTACAGGTATCAGTTCCATATACGCCATCAGCTGAAGAAGCTAAACATCCTGAACACATTGTTGTATGGTATGTTGATGGTGCTGGGAAAATAGTAGCTGTACCAAGCGGTAAATATAACCCTGCAACAGGAATGGTTACATTCACGACTACTCATTTTAGTCAGTATGCAATAGCTTATGTAGAAAAGTCCTTTGCTGATATCGAGGACGTAGCATGGGCTAAGGACGCTATTGAAGTTATGGCATCAAAAGGAGTAATAAACGGAACTACAGAAAACACATTTACTCCTAATGAGAATGTAAAAAGAGGCGACTTCATGTTGTTGTTAGTTAAAGCTCTTGGTTTAACTGCAAATGTTGATTCCAACTTCGCAGATGTATCAAAAAGCGATTACTACTATGATGCAATAGCTACAGCAAAGAAGCTTGGCTTGAGCAATGGCGATGGCAGCAACAAGTTCAATCCTAATGAAGAAATATCAAGACAGGATATGATGGCCCTCACTGCAAGAGCATTAACGTACGTTGGCAAGCTGAATGCAACAGGTACAGCAACAGACCTCAGCAAATTCAGTGATGCATCATCGGTAGCAGACTATGCTATTGAAAGCGTAGCAACTATGATTAATGCGAACCTGATAAAAGGTGATGGTAACAGCATCAATCCATTAGGAAATGCAACTAGAGCCGAAACAGCTGTATTAATGTATAGAATTTACAATAAGTAGATTCTCCTTTTTACAATAAGAGGCCGTATGGAAGAAAACTTCCATACGGCCTCTTATTGCTTATTGGTTTATTTATTTATTCAAAATATGTTTATTTAACCACTCAAGAATATTATTAAAAACCTCTTCCCTATTAATTTCATTTAGCATCTCATGTCTTCCACCAGGATAAAGCATTAATTCTATATCTTTAATATTTACGTCTTCATACATCTCATAAAGTTTCTTAACACTTTTCGTATAGCTGCCTACAGGGTCATCAGCTCCTGACATGATATATATAGGGAGCTTCTGAGGTATATTTTTAAAATTTCCCTTTTTGTTAAGCTCTCCTAATCCTTTAAATAGATAATAGAAATAATTCATAGTAAATGGTGTACCACAAAAATCATCAGCTTCATATTTATTCACTTCATAGTCATCACGGCTAATCCATGCAAACTCAGATTTTGGGTTCGCTATTTTTTTATTATAAGTTGCAAAGCATACTGCATCTACGAGATGGCTCCTCTTGGTTTTACCCACAAAGCTGCATTCTATATATGCGAGTATTTTTCCAACAAATATTTCTATGTGACTTTTTGCTGCTGAACCAGAAAGGATAACTCCTGCTATATCTCCGCCGTATTTAGTGATATAAGATTGCCCAATAAATGAGCCAAAGCTGTGGGCAAATACGAAAACTGGCAATTCTGGGTGCCTTGCCTTGATTAACTCTGTAAGTAAATGTTCATCTTCAACAATACGGTTATACCCGTCCTCACCTATATAACCAATCTTATCCACCGTCCCAGCTGTCTTACCATGCCCTCTATGGTCATCAGCGTACACTATAAAACCATTTTTATTCAAGAACTCAGCAAACCTTTGATATCTTCCACCGTGTTCAGCCATTCCGTGAAAAATCTGAACAACTGCCCTTGGCTTTAGAATTTCTTCCCATTGGTGAATATAAATATCTTTGCCATCTCTACCTTCTAAATAAAAACCTTCTCCCTCAGTATCGAGTTCCATAAAATTCACCCTCTCTAATGAAAGTTTGTGTATATTAATTTTCCCCCTAATAAAAGAAATACCACATACTTATGTATAGAATTCACAATAAGTAGATACTTCTTCCTACAATAAAAGTGGCAGTATGGAAGAGAACTTCCATACTGCTATTTTTTGCTTATCTATTATATCAAATATCCCATTTTAATGACCTTTCAACTGCTTTCTTCCACTTTGAGTACTTTTGTTCTCTCAGATGTTCATCCATTGAAGGCGTAAAGACCTCCCCAATCACCCACTCTTTCGCTATTTCCTCTTTCGAACTCCACATGCCCACTCCCAAACCTGCCAAATAGGCTGCTCCAAGAGCCGTTGTCTCTATAATTTTTGGCCGTCTTACGGTAGTATTCATTATATCAGCCTGAAATTGCAATAGAAATTGATTAGCACTGGCTCCACCATCCACTTTCAGCTGTTTAAGTTCAATTCCTGAATCTAGTCTCATTACTTCTAAAATATCCCTACTCTGATAAGCAATGGATTCAAGGGTCGCCCTGATAATATGTTCTCTTTTGGTTCCCCTGGTTATTCCCATTATAGTGCCTCTGGCAAACATGTCCCAATATGGTGCTCCAAGTCCAGTAAAGGCAGGCACCATATAGACACCTCCTGTGTCAGAAACCTTTCCAGCTTCAATTTCCGTCTGAGCCGCGCTATCTATTATTTTAAGCTCATCCCTGAGCCATTGAATAGCTGAACCCGCATTAAACACACTACCTTCAAGGGCATACTCAACTTTGTCACCAATTACCCAGGCTATAGTAGTAAGCAGGTTATTCTCTGAGCTAACAGGTTTTTCTCCTGTATTCATAAGTATAAAGCAACCTGTACCATAAGTCGTCTTTGCAGAGCCTGGTTCAAAGCATCCCTGCCCGAACAGAGCCGCTTGCTGATCACCAGCTATTCCGCTAATTGGTATTTTCATTCCAAGTATATCTTCTTCTATTTCACCTATTACTCCTGAGGATGGAACTACTTTAGGTAGCATTATCTCAGGTATTCCCATTTCCTCTAGTAATTCCTTGTCCCATTCTAACTTCTTAATATTAAAAAGCATGGTCCTTGATGCATTCGAATAGTCTGTAACATGTATCTTACCGCCTGTAAGGTTCCAAATAAGCCATGTGTCTATTGTACCCGCCAAAAGTTCCCCTGCCTGGGCCTTTTCCCTTGCACCATCAACATTGTCAAGAATCCACTTAATCTTTGTTCCAGAAAAGTAAGCATCAATAACCAATCCCGTTTTTTCTTTGATAACTTCTGTTAAACCATTCACTTTTAAATGATTGCAAATAGAAGCCGTTCTCCTGCATTGCCAAACGATCGCGTTATAGATAGGCTTACCTGTGTTTTTGTCCCATACCACAACAGTTTCCCTTTGATTTGTAATACCTATACAGGCAAGCTCATCTATTGATATGCCTGACTCCTTAAACGCACTCCTCAAAACCTCCAACTGTCCTGTCCAGATTTCCATAGGGTCATGTTCAACCCACCCAGGATTAGGATAAATCTGATTAAGTGGAACATTTTTTATAGCAACTATTTTGGCCTCTTCCTTGTCGAACACCACTGCTCTTGAGCTAGTAGTCCCCTGATCCAGTGAGATTATATACCTTTTCTTCATGCCTGCTTACCCCCAATTTCATGACCTTTAAGCGCTTTTCTCCAGTATATTGCTGGTAGCAATAATATTTACTCCGGTACTTAAAATATTCTCCACCACAACGTCCCCGATAGCAACAGGGGCCTTCAAACTGTGTTGATTGATAACCTTCATGCACTCCATAAGCAAATCCTTTGGAACTGCCTTTTCAGACTTTACCGGTGCCATTGCAATAAGCCCATTGGCAACTCTCACAGAAGTGGTCAATGTCCTGGTAGGATTGGTACATTCAGTTTTTGCGTACTCCGCACCTCTTTTACATGAATTCCCCTGCACATCAAGGACCTTTCCCTCATCAATACTCACTTTAAGACTGCAACCCATAGGACAAACTATGCAAACTAAATTCCTTGTCTCCAAAAGAATCATTCCTCCTTTAATTATAACCTAAAAGTTCTCCAAATTTAAGATGAAGAAAAGAATTAACACATATTTTCCATTCTTAAAGCCAAATGGAAAATAGAGAAAAGCTGTATTTTCTTCGTCTTAAGAATCAAGGAAGATATATTGCATTATGTTTTTTTATACAAAAAACTTAATGCAATATATCTAACTGGAGGATAATTTTATTTCCTTCATCTAAGTTTTCCAGAACCTTTTTAGATAAATAAACGTTCTCCATCTCTCCTGGTGCCACTTTAGCCTTTTTAACTTCAGCTATTGTCTTATCACCGTATTTGACAGTTATTTTAACATTTTTATAAATATCACTAACTCTAAAATATAGCTTGCAACCATCACCAACTAACTCTTTTCTTATTTGCTGTGGCACAACATATCTTATTCCTTTACCTGCTGAAGTCATAATTTTAGTAGTATTTTTGTCTACTTCAAGGCCATTAATATACTCCGCAGCACATTTTCCTGCAAGCATTGCCTCTCTTGTGACATTATCTACCAGGTCATGGACCTGAACAACATTTCCGCAGGCAAATACCCCATCAATGGAAGCCTCCATTGATTCATTTACCACTGGCCCTGATGTAACTGGGTCAAGCACTATTCCAGCTCCCCTAGAAAGTTCGTTTTCTGGAATTAAACCGACTGATAGAAGAAGGGTATCACATTTTACAAATTCAGCCGTTTCCATAATTGGCACCCTGTTTTTATCTACTTGAGCAACTGTAACCCCGGTTAGCCTCTCCTTACCATGTATTTGAATTATTGTGTGGCTAAGCTTAAGGGGTATACCAAAGTCGTCCAGACATTGTACAATATTTCTAGTAAGTCCTCCAGAGTAGGATAGAAGTTCACATACCATTTTTACCTTTGCACCTTCTAGTGTCATTCTTCGTGCCATAATAAGTCCAATATCTCCTGAGCCTAAAATAACGACCTCTTTACCTGGGAGGTAGCCATCAATATTCACAAATCTCTGTGCAGCTCCTGCTGTATAAATCCCCGCTGGCCTCATTCCAGGAATATTCAAAGCGCCACGGGTTCTTTCCCTACAGCCCATGGCAAGTATAATTGCCTTTGCTTTTAGCTTTATTAGCCCCTCAGTACTACTCACAGCAGTAATTATTTTATCAGGGGTAATTTCAAGCACCATCGTTCCTTTTTTGATTTCTATTTCCTGGTTTTGCACCTGCTCAATAAATTTCCAAGCATATTCAGGCCCTGTCAGTTCCTCTCCGAAAATGTGTAATCCAAAGCCATTATGAATGCACTGGTTAAGTATTCCTCCTAAGGAGTCATCCCTTTCAAATATAACTATATCTTTAATTCCATTTTTTCTAGCTTCCACTGCTGCCGCCATTCCAGCAGGTCCTCCACCAATCACAGCTAATTCTATTTCCCTCACGATATATCACCTCAATACTTATTTTGTCTTGCCAACTAAAAGCTTTGAATCTCCACCTAATTTAGTGACCGACTCCATAGGGATACCTAGCTCACGAGAGAGAATCTCGACTACCCTTGGTGTACAGAAACCACCTTGACATCTCCCCATACCAGCTCTTGTCCTGCGTTTCACTCCATCTAAGTTTCTTGCTCCTGCTGATCTTTTTATACAGTCGACCACTTCTCCCTCTGTCACTTTCTCGCATCTACAAACTATTCTTCCGAAATGTGGGTCTTTTTGTATAACTACATTCAGCTCTTCTTCGCTTAACTCACGAAACCTTACAACAGGCTTTCTCAAAGGATTAAAGTTACTCTTATCAACTAAAGATAACCCTTGTGAATTTAATATACCGACAACATATTCACCTATTGCAGGCGCAGCGGTAAGTCCTGGAGACTCAATACCTACCACATTTATTAGCCTAGGGTTCACAATAGAGGCTTCAATTATAAAATCCCCTGTAGATGGTCTAGCTCGTAAGCCCGCAAAGGATGTTATAGTCTCTCTGACATTAAAACCTGGCACTGACTTTCTAGCATCATGTATTATTCCTTCAATTCCTTTGGCTGAGGTAGAAACATCCTCTCTATCATCTATGTCTTGGGCATTCGGCCCTATTAGTAGATTTCCATCAACAGTAGGAGTAACAAGTATGCCTTTTCCCTTTTCCGTTGGAAGCTGAAAAAGTACTCTTTTGATTATTTTTCCTTGGTTTTTGTCGAAAAGGACATACTCGCCTCTTCGTGGAGTTATTGTAAAACTGTGCTTCCCCACCATTTCTGCGATGGAATCCCCGTATAGACCTGCAGCATTTATTAGATAATTACACTTTAGCTCACCCTTATCAGTAGTTACAGTGAACTTTCCATCTTCAAAGCATATATTCTGTACCTTGTTCTCTAATCGAAGTTCTACCCCATTATCAACTGCATTTTCAACTGCTCCAATGGTAAGCTCATAAGGGCAGACGATTCCCGCACTTGGTGCATAAAGTGCATACTTTGCATTTTCAGAAATATTAGGCTCAATTTCCTTGATCTTATCGCTTGTAATAATCTCAAGGCCCTTTACACCATTCTTTATACCTCTTTGTTGTAGCTCTATTAATCTCTCTCTGTCCTCTTCTTCAAAGCCCAAAACTAGAGAGCCTATTCTTTTAAATGGCACATCAAGTTCTTCACACACCAGCCCCATCATTTCATTCCCACGCACATTTAACTTTGCCTTAAGACTACCGGGTTCTGCATCATAGCCTGCATGAGCTATAGAACTATTTGCCTTGCTCGTTCCCATTGCAACATCTGCTTCTTTTTCAACAATGCAGATTTTAAGCTCATACTTTGAGAGTTCCCTTGCTACAAATGCACCTACAACACCTGCACCTACAATAACAACATCGTAATCCATTGTGCCCTCCTTAAAATGCAAAATAAAAAGAGCCACACGAAAACAAAAGCTAAAAAGCTTCTGTTTTAATGTGACTCCTAATCTCCGCACATTTATATTCATTTATAAGTTGATAATATCACACTCTTTATAAAGTTACAATCCCCATAATTCTCTTTTTCCTGTTGAAGCGCCATGTGCTCCGGATTTGAGAACATCCATTATGTCCTCTTTAGTCTCAATCAAACCACCTGCAATGATTGGTATCGTCAACTGTTTGGTTATTCTCTTCAATACAGCCGGAAGTATTCCCGGCATTATTTCAATCATATCCGGTTGCATAGATAATGCTGTCTTTATTGTAGTGTCATAGGATTGGCTGTCTATCATAAAAAATCTTTGTATTGCAAACATACCAATATCTTTAGCATACTTCACGTTAGCACTTTTTGTAGTAATAATTCCGTCTGGTTTAATCTCCTGATATATATAATCGATTGCCCGGTGATCTTTTCCTATACCCTCCAGAAAATCAATATGTATTAAAGCACCTTTGTCCTTGCCTTTAATTTTATCAACAAGGCTTTTTATATTGAAAATATCGGCATGTAATAAAAAGATAGTAGTTACAGGAGAATTCAATGCAACTTCCAAATCCACCTCATTCCTTACCGCAGCAATGATAGGATTTTCTTCAATTCTCTCTACTATTGTTTTCCCCATAAGCCACCATTCTTTCTTTAATGTTGAGACAGCTTTCTATTAGATCCTCAATTCTATGATAATCTTGATTTAAAATCCTCATAGCCAAATTGTTTAATGATTTTAATGCCTTCTTCTTCGTTAAAAATAGCTATTGAAGGAAGATTTATCCCATTGAAGGTGTTATTCTTAACCATGGTATAGTGTGCCATATCACAGAACACAAGCCTGTCGCCAATGTTTAAAGGTTTTTTAAAAGAATAGTCTCCAATAATATCTCCGGCCAAACAGGTATTTCCTCCAAGCCTGTATGTATATTCATACTCATCGGGCTTTCCAGCACCAATAATATTAGGCCTGTATGGCATTTCCAGTACGTCAGGCATGTGGCATGCTGCTGAAGCATCAAGGATAGCAATTTTCATGCCATTATCAACAACGTCCAACACTGTGCCAACAAGATAGCCAGTATTCAAAGCTACCGCCTCACCTGGTTCCAGGTAAACATCTATATTATACTTGTCCTTAAAATACATAATAGACCGGACAAGGGTTTCGACATCATAATCAGGTCTTGTAATATGGTGACCGCCGCCAAAATTCAACCACTTCATATTTTTGATATACTTTCCAAACTTCTCATCAACGACCTTGATGGTACGATCTAAAGTATCTGAATTCTGCTCACACATTGTGTGAAAATGAAGCCCATCAATTCCATCAAACTCTTCAGGTTTGAAATTCTCCAAAGTCACTCCCAGCCTTGAATTATCAAAGCAGGGGTTATAAATTGGGGTGTCTATCTCAGAATATTCCGGGTTTATACGAATTCCACATTCTATTTTTTTAGTATGATTTTTAACCTTATCCTTGAATTTACTCCACTGAGCAAAGGAATTAAAAACAATGTGGTCACTATAGCTTAGGATTTCATCAAATTCATTCTCCATATAGGCTGGGGCATAAACATGAACTTCTTTACCCATTTCTTCAAACCCAAGCCTTGCTTCAAATAAGGAACTTGAAGTTACACCTTTTAGGTACTTGCCTATTAATGGATATAGCGAAAACATTGAAAAACCCTTTTGAGCAAGAAGTATTTTACATCCCGTACGTTGCTGAATTGACTGCATTATCTCAAGATTTTTTATGAGAAGCCTTTCATCAACAACATAACAAGGTGAAGGGAGTATATTAAAATCTATGTTCATCAATTATACCTCAATCTAAAAGAGTTGGTGAGAAGCTTTCATTCCATGGTAATCCATATTTATTCAAAGCTTCCATAAATGGATCAGGATCAAACTCCTCTATATTGAAAACGCCTGGTTTCTTCCAGATGCCTTTCATAATCATCATTGCACCAATCATTGCAGGAACGCCAGTTGTGTAGGAAATTGCCTGTGAGCCAACCTCAGCATAGCATTCTTCATGAACACAAACGTTGTAAACGTAATATGTCTTTGGCTTTCCATCCTTTACTCCTTGCATAATACAGCCTATGTTTGTTTTTCCTTTAGTCCTTGCTCCAAGGGATGCAGGATCTGGAAGAACTGCCTTTAAAAATTGTAGTGGTACTATTTTTTGTCCTTGGAAATCAATTGGTTCAATAGATGTCATCCCAACATTTTCTAGAACTTTCAAATGATTTATATAATTATCAGAAAACGTCATCCAGAATCTGATTTTCTTTATTCCTTTTATATTAATTGCTAAAGACTCTAATTCTTCATGGTGTAAAAGATAAATGTTCTTAGGGCCTATTTCAGGAAAGTCATAAACCTTTTTTAACTCTAGAGGTTCAGTTTCTACCCATTTACCATTTTCAATGTAGCTGCCTTTAGCTGTTATTTCACGAATATTTATTTCAGGATTAAAATTCGTTGCAAAAGGATATCCATGATCACCGGCATTTGCATCAAGAATATCAATATAATTAATCTCATCAAAGTAGTGCTTTTGTGCATAGGCACAGAAAACTCCAGTAACCCCAGGGTCAAAACCGCTACCTAGCAGTGCTGTAATTCCAGCCTTTTCGAATCTTTCTTTATAAGCCCATTGCCATTTATATTCAAACTTCGCAATTTCAGGGGGTTCATAGTTTGCAGTATCAACATAATTTACACCAGTCGCAAGACAAGCATCCATAATTGTCAAGTCCTGATAAGGGAGAGCGACATTGATAACTATATCCGGCCCAAAACTCTTTATCAAGTCAATTATCATGTCAGTATTATCAGCATCAAGCTGAGCAGTCTGAATCTTGGTGCGGCCTCCATCCAATTTCTTTTTTATAGCCTCGCACTTTGACAAAGTTCTGCTAGCAATACAAATTTCTTCGAAAACCTCTGGATTCTGGCAACATTTATGGATAACAACGCTAGCAACGCCACCAGCGCCAATGATCAAAGCTTTTCCCATATCAAAACCTCCTAATTCCTTAATAAGATACACAATGGTGATTATACAAAAAATGCATAGATTAATCAAGGTAATTGATAAAAAAATTGTAATGGCAGAATTGGTATCTGACATTACTAAGGCATATTACATACAGAAATTAAAGAATGCCTTTAATTGATTTTTAGTATACTTGTAAAGTTATACTAAAGCAATAAAAAAGAGCTCACGCTCTTTTTTATTGCTTCGCTTTTAGCCTAAATACGCTTTTTCTGCCTTCAATACATTAATCAGGTATTTCTCTGAATCAATGCTATGGACGCTAGTCTCGCATTCATAGCCTCCTGCCAGATGGGCAGCCTTCGTTGGAAGATATCCATAATATCCGTTGGTATAACCTAATATGTATGCTCGCCATTCATTGGAAAACAACTCTTTAATTGACATGCCTATTTCGCAAAAAAGCTCAACAGGAAGCGTAATAAGAAGGACATCTCCTAAACCTATGATAACGCTTTCTCCCTGTATGCTCCCCTTACCTTCAGTATGATATCCTATAACATTCTCCAGTAAAGATGTATAATAGATTTTTTCAATTTCAAGCTTTGTTTTTTTCTCCACATCGTGACATTCAACTATTTTGTGATTACATTGTGCAATACTTTTTCTAAGTTCAATTTCAGAAGGTAGATTATCCTTCAACGGAAATTCCAGAGGTAATGTACGGTAAACTAACCTTGATTCCAATGCTGTAGATGACTGAAAAATCTCTTCAATTTTTTCAATTAAAATATCCGCTTTTTTTTCTGCATTTTCATATGTACGAATGTCACCCATATCTTCGCCTAAGGCAGAAGCATCCGCCGAATAACCAATGTTTATATTACCACAGGCGCCGTTGAAGAACATAATCATAGCATGGTCATATTTCTCACTTAACTTTTTATAAATATAGCCTGGATAATCCGCAGAAACCAGATAGTTATTTGCATCTAAAACAGTACAGTGACAGGCGTAATTAATAATAATGCCTCTGGTTTTACCCTGCATGTCCTCTGCTCGAATTACCATCAATGTATCATCAACCGTTGTCTCCCCAACACGTCTGTTTTTTGCCACTCCAGGTGCTGGCAGGGCACCGGCATATAGATTCATAGACTCAGCTGACCCGATAGCTTCTCCAATTGCCTCGACAGTCATATCTTCCATAAAGATAAGCCATTCTTCCGCCGTAGAAGAATCAAAATCAATCTCAACCTGAGTACGTGTTTCGGGGGCAGAATGAGTATGTGTAGCACTTATGGAAATATTTTTTATACCAAATTGTTCAAAGGATTTTTTTCTTATATGCTCGACCTGTTCCTTCATAAGGCACAACGTATCACAGCTTATCAATACAGCATCCACTTTACCATCACTTATAAAAAATGCCTTGGTATATATCTGGTCATGGATTCCACAGGACAGTTTGTTTCTGGCTGCGAATCCCCCTAGAAACATTGGATTTTGTGGAGAAATAATCCGTGATGAAAATCCCACTTTAAACATAGACACCACCTATTCCATTCATTATTCCAATTTAATTAGTCGCGTAATTATTTTGATACTATATATGTTGAATTAAGTCTTTTGTATAAAAGACTTAATTCAACATATTTCAAATACAATAGTCTTACCTCAGATGTTTGACTCTTGGGAAGTATTTTTGCTCAAGTGCATAGTTTGCTTCGTCGCCTCCAATTGCATTACCACTCATCCATACTGGTGGTTTAATACCTCTTTCCATCAGTACACGACAAGTTTCAATAACAAGAAAGTTCCAAACAAAAGAGTTACAAAGTACACTGGTGCCGGCAACTTTCTGGTCAAGCCCGTCAATTTCACCTATGGCATCAGCATAAGGAACGTGGCAATCCATATAGACATCAACAATTTCATAAAGATTAAGGCCACTAGGATGTCTACACAGTTCTCCTTTTGGAACATTATCACAAAATCCATTGGATGTAATTGCAGCTGTCTTCATCCCTCTTCTTTTAGCCTCAAGTGCTACATCAATGGTCATGGAATTAAAACCATAAGCAGTACAGATGATAATTAATTCCCCTGGTTTACAATCGTACATATTCAGAACGCTAGTTCCATATCCAGGTGTACGCTCAACTATATTTGATCTTTTGGCTCCCATCATCAGATTCGTACCACAATCTAGCATTGGATCCATAGGTGCCAACCCTCCAGCACGCCACAAGCTTTCTTCCACAACTAAATTGGAATGGCCACCAGTACCAACCATATGTATCAATTCATCACGTTCTATTGCATCTGCCATCAAACCTGCAACCTCTGTAATTTTTGGCAAGTCCTCTTCAATCTTGTTGAATAAATCAAAAATATCCTCTTTGAATTTTCTAGTCTCTTTTCCCATGGTTAGTGCCTCCTATATATTTTCATTTAGTTTTTACTTGCTAAGAAGTTCTATTATTAATATGACATCACGCATGATGTGATATGGATCCTTTACCGGAAGTGCAACCACCTTGTCAAGAGGTTTGTTCTGACGATCAAGTATCTGAATCCATTCACCTATGTCTTTATTTGGGTTTGGAAATACATTAAAAACATATTTGCTGACCATATCATAAAGATCCATAAATTCCTTATCACCAGTCAAATCATAGCCTAACAAAGTGGCATACAAAGCTTCGGAATGGGGCCACCATAGCTTGGTATCCCATGTATCTGCGATTAAATTATCAAAAGGCTCATTAAGCATTCTTCCTTCAGGCTTTTCGCCATTTTCGCCGACAAAACGAAGCAGTCCACCATATTCTTTATCCCATCCGATCATTAAGCTGTTCTTTATTACACGGGTTATTTTGTTGTACACTTTATCATCTGCATCTGAGTCTTTTGCAACCTTCGCACAAAACCACATACTTTCTATTGCATGGCCAGGATTAATATGCCGAACAAGCAAAGTATCATTATTAGAAGATTCTGATACCATCTCCTTAAGAAGTCCTCGTTTTTCATCATAATGAAAATTGAGAATGCGGTTCATGTAACCTTTGGCATCATCGAAAATTTCCTGATATCTGCTGTGTTTGAAAGCCTTAAGTGCATCATAAAGCACAGATGACACGTTACACATTATCATCGAAACACCTTGTACCGTATAGCCTTTAGGCACAGGGTATGGTTCTGCCACAATTTCCCCGCGTTTTAAATATTCCTGTGTTCTATCATAAAGCCGCAACGCATCTTCAAGGGGACCCTTTTCGCCGGATACCCTTGCTAGTTCCGCAAAACCCATGATCACAAAACAGTCTACATAAAAGCTGGTATAGTATCCTTTACCCGGTATGCTCTCTTTTTTTGTTCCGTCGCGTTCAAGAAGGTAAGCACAAACGCCTTCTCCTTCATTTAAGATTGCATTTTTCTTAATAAATTCGTAAGTTTTAAAAGCATGTATAATATATTTTTGTCTATCGTCATTTATCAGACCTTTATCGATTAGCTCCGCATACCTAGCTAGCATCCATATAACACGCCCTTGTGACCAAACATACTTGTCGGTACTTAAAAGTGTGCTTCCATCATTGGAATAGCATGTGAATACACCTCCGTATTCATTATCCCAAGCGTTATTCCAAAATCTTACAAGGTCGTTTTTTAAAAGGTCACAATAAAAAGCCGATAATGATATTTTATCATTCACGATATTTATTCTCCTTTTTACTTTAAGTATTATTTATAATTTTAATGGTAAAA
>Ga0209511_1002862_pt1 | contig 13667 bp, 10 predicted proteins | sample SSSSmetaG_FD_184141 | JGI IMG/M metagenome (GOLD analysis project Ga0209511, IMG submission 184141) | Glacier valley bacterial and archeal communities from Borup Fiord, Nunavut, Canada, to study Microbial Dark Matter (Phase II) - ​SSSS... | ecosystem: Environmental > Aquatic > Freshwater > Ice >... | reverse complement strand
TGCTTCTTACTCACTTGGATTGCTTTATCTGAAACGTTTAGAAAAGCCATTAGCGCTTACCGCGTTTGAAGTGACAAGAAAATTCAAGAAGGATCCTCGTCTCGCTGAAGAAAGTTTATACCAGGCTGCAAAAATCAATTACGATTTAGGGAAGCCTGATATTGCAATAAATGAATTTGAACAATTATTGAGAGATTTTCCGCAGTCAATGTACGTGCAGGATGTAAAAGAAACGCTGTCACAAGTATATGTCAATGCGAATAACTATAACAAGGCCATTGAATACATTGACGCATTGTCTAAGCGCACACCGGCAATTGATAAGGCTTATCAAAAGGCAACTTTTCTGAAAGGGACGGAGTTGTTCAATAAGGAAGACTATGCCAATGCCGTTTCTCTTTTTGAAAAATCACTTCAATACCCATCCGATCCCGAAATTGTTGCTGAAACGAACTACTGGTTAGGGGAGACCTATTCCATTGGAAGAAAATATGATCAGGCGATTGTTCCTTACGAGCGCGCACTTTCATCCACGACTAAATCAGTGCTCGTGAGAGATACTCGTTACGGTGAGGGATATGCTTATTACAATCTTCAGAACTACGACAAGGCGTTGATGTGTTTTAAGGATTTTGCAGTCAAATCTTCACCATCGGATCCAAATTTCCTGGATGGAATAATTCGATTAGCAGACAGTTATTACGCCACCAAAGCATATCCTGAAGCATTGACAAATTATAAGAAAGCAGTTCAATTGAATTCCCCTGATGCTGATTATGCATATTTTCAATCAGGAATTATCCTGGCAACATTGCGCAGGTACAACGAAGCAGGAGCAGCGTTTGATGCGGTTGCCAATGTTGTATTATCACGTTATGCTGAAGATGCTGTTTTCCAGAAAGCCCAAATGGATTTTGAACAAAGTAACTATACCTCTGCTGTTAGTCAGTACTCAAAGCTCATACGTTCTTCAAAGTCTCCGAGATTGGTTCCCTACGCGTTGTCACGAAGAGCGGCTTCCTATTACAATCTCAAGAGCTACAATCTTGCGGCGAATGATTATATCACTGTATTTGATACTTTCTCGACGCATCCTGTTGCATCGCAAGACCTACTGGTGCTCTTGCAGGAATCACTCAATCTTTCAAGCAGATCAGGGGAATTCGATCGCTACCTGGCACAATTCAAACACGCTAATCCTGATGCCACCGGAATTGAATCTGTGGAACTTGAAACAGCTAAAAACTTCTACTTCAATCAGAACTATGCGAAGACGATCGAGAGTTTCTCGAAATATGAGCTTGGCTATCCTGAAAGTCCCCGAATCAATGAGGCCAAGTATTATGAAGGAGAGTCTTATTATCGTTTAAAAGATTACACTAAATCATTGCAAGTATTCCAGCAGGTCTCCAATGATCCTGCCTTCACACTGCAAAGCAAAGTAGTGGGGCGCATTGCTGAGCTTGAATATAAGTTGGGACATTTTGAAAAGGCTTCTCAGTCTTTTAAGCGATTGGAGATAATTTCTACGAACAAGAAAGAGCAGGCAATTTCATGGAATGGATTAATGGAATCATATTACATCATGGCAAAATATGATTCATCCGATATGTATGCAAAGAAGATTCTTGAGGAAGGAAATGTAAATATCGGCGCGCAAAACAAAGCTTCTTTGTATTTGGGTAAGAGTGCTAAAGCTCGTGGAGATTACGAAACTGCGAAAGACGAATTCATTACAACACTCAATACGGCACGTGATGAATACGGTGCTGAAGCAAAATATTTACTGGGAGAAATTTTCTACCTGACAAAACAATACAAACAATGTAGTGAAACGCTTATCGCATTGAATACTGATTTCTCCGCCTATGATGAATGGGTTGGTAAATCATTCCTGCTGCTGGCTGATAATTACTTGGCCCAGGAAGAAGTGTTCCAGGCAAAAGGAACATTAAAATCCCTTATTGAAAATCATCCCCTTCAAACCATAAAGGATTCTGCTAAAGAAAAGCTCAAAGCCATTGAACAGGATGAAATTAAGAAAAAGAGTGTAGAAAAGGCCGACACAACAAGCAACGAGAAATGAGATTAATCCAAAAAATCAACATGGTCGGGCAACTTCTTCAGCGAGGAATGATTGTTGTTTTTAGTTGCGTCATGTCGTGCGGGGTTTTTTCTCAACTGCAGGCTCAGGATGCTAAGTCGTGGGAGAAAGAAGGAGAGGGCGAGATCAAGGACGTGGAAATTGAGATCGTTAAAGACCGAAAGATAACATTACCACGTGCCAACAGAAATTTTGAAAAAGTTCCACCTCGTCCATACGAGCCAATCAAACCTTCCATTACCTATGAACTTAAGACTTTCAAGTTTACAACTCCCGAGTATAAACCTTCGGTGAGGCCTTTGAAGTTAAAAGGCGAAGAATTATCCAAGATCTATGGTAATTATGTGTCCGCCGGTCTGGGAAATTATGCCTCTTACTTCGTGGAAGGAAGCATCACTACCAAAAGAGATAAGAATACGTTTTTGGGAGCACATTTTTATAATCGAACGTATGAAACCGGACCTGTTGATGGAAAGAACTCAGCCGCATCCACTACAAATCTTCAGGTGTTTGCCAAAAGCATGAGCAATGATGTTACCATCAGCGGTGAAGCGAATTACGAGAACAGGGGTGGCTATTTCTATGGTTATAGTCCTGGCTTCACGGGAGGCAGAGATGATATCCGTCAAACCTATACGCAATTTGGATTGAATGCAGGTATTGAAAATACCAAGCCGAGTGACTTCAACTATTTATTAAAAGCGGGATATAGTAATTTGAAAGACCATTATAGTGCCACCGAAGATGAAGTGTCATTGAGTTTCAACAGCAATTATAATTTCACGGAGACGAGTAAGTTCATCTTAAACGCTGATTACTTTTTAATCAGTCGCAAAGATTTGCTTTTGAATAGTGATCCTCGCCACCTTTTTAGAATAAAACCGGCCTATCAGTTTGTTCCTTTTGAAAATCTTACAATTACCGTAGGGCTGAATATTGCCATTCAAAAAGATCCGAACAACAACTCAAAAAGTTTCCACGCTTATCCGCATATAAAGGCACACTATCAGCTCAGTCCATCACTGGAAGCGTACGGTATTGTAACAGGTGATATGGACAAAGTGAATCTTCACACATTATCAGCGGAGAATATGTGGCTGGACTCAGGCATCCCTGCTATAAATACAAATCGTTCACTGGAACTTCAGGGTGGATTGAAAGGCAAAGTAGGAAGGAAGTTTTCGATTGGAGTTGGGTTCTCGGTTGCTGCTTTAAAAAATTATTATTTCTACCTAAACAGGAGTTCTGTTAGTGGCATTCTTGTATCGATCAATCCAAATGATCCCATCATACCTGTCGTTGATAAATTCGTTGTGTTGTACGATGGTAATACGCGTCGGTTCAATCCATTTGCAGAGATAAGCTTTGCTCATTCTGAAACGGCCAGTTTTTCATTGAGAGCTGATTATTTCAGTTATTCACCGAAGAATTATAATGAAGTTTATAACCGTCCGTCTTATCGCATCAGTGCTAATTCAAAATTCAACATCTTCGATAAGATCGTATTGGAAGGAGGCTTTATTGCACAAGGTGGAATGAGATCTATTCTGCCAGGTACAACGAATGGTTATACTATTGATCCGGCTTTCGATCTCAATATGAAAACGAGATATTTTATATCAAAACAAGTTTCGGCATTTGTGCAACTGAACAATATACTTTCAAGCAATTACCCGATTTATCAAAACTATCCTGCACGCGGATTCCAGGCATTGGTGGGAGCGAGCTGGAGCTTTTAATGACGTACAACGACTAGCAATTATTACTATTTTTACGTTAATTTTGTCAGGCATTTGATAAAACATTAAACCCCCAAACAATGGCCATTAAGGATTCAAGTGATGATGTAAAAAAACCGGACGATTCAGAGGATAATTTCGGATTGCCTGATCTTGACTATAAACCTCTTGATCAAAAGGAAGAGGCTACCCACACAAAGGAAGAAGTTACTTCCACCCCAACATCTACCTATACGTCTTCAGAAAGCACAACCTATAAAAGTTCTTACGATGATGACTCGTCCTCAGTGGACGATGACGATGAGCCAAAATCAAAGGCTCCTCTTATTTTAGGAATTGTGATCGTACTTGTTCTGGTTGTTTCAGGATACCTCATTTATAATTTTGTTATCAAGCCACGGCAACTGGCTGCAGCGGAGAAAGTAAAAAAGGAGCTACTTGCAAAAGCCTCTGCGGACAAGGCAAGGGAAGAGGAAGCCCGTCTTGCGGCGGAACGCGAACGTGAAAGATTGCGCCTGGATTCTCTTGCCAAAGCAAAACCAGCGATTGGAACGATAGAAACATTAAGCGGACGCACGAGACGTTATTATGTTGTTGTTACGAGTGATATCGATGATGATCTGTTGATGGACTATGCAAAGAAGCTAAGCGCGAAAGGGATCAGCACGAAGATTATTCCTCCCTTTGGTTCTAAGGAATTCTTCCGTCTATCGATCGCGGATGCGGAAACATTTACACTTGCACAAACCAGCGCAGATGCGGCGAAAGCTGAATACGGTGGTGAGGTGTGGGTAATCAAATATTAAATAATTCATGGACCCGAGGGAAAACGAAAGCAGAAACAAAAGAATAGGATTCCTGACATCGTTGGGAATTCATTCTGCCATATTGCTCGCGTTGATCTTTCTTACAGGATGGAAGGAACCTTACCCAGCTCCGGGCGCCTCTTATGGTATCGAATTGAACTTTGGACTGGACAATGAGGGAAGTGGTGAAGTTCAGCCGCAGACTCCTGTTGGAACTACCACAGAAGAAACTACAGAGGCAGAAACGAAACCTGGGGAAACCAAGCCGGAAGAAGTTAAGCCGGAAGTAAAAGACCAGTCAAAAGAAGAGAAGGCTCCAGAGCAGCTTTCTTCAGAAGATAAGGAATCCCCTGTTTTAGTGAAGGATGAAAAGAAGAAAGAAATAAAAAGGGAAACTCCAAAAGAGAAAGCTGTTGAAACTCCTCCCAGGATTATTGCTGAATATAAAAAGATTGAGAAGAAAGAATCAACAACAGCAACCGACGGAGAAAAGAAAGGCACTACTGGAAATCAGGGTGATGACAAGGATAAAGTAGGCGATAAAGGAAATCCGGAAGGAAAGCTTGACGCTAAAGCACTATATGGAACTCCTGGTGGTGGTGGCAATGGAGGTAACCGTAACGGCGGAGGTGGTAATGGATTCGGTCTCTCCATGGGTGGATGGAAATGGACGATAGATCCTAAAATTCCTGATCTTCCTGACAACGAAAATGGTAAAATCGTATTTGATATCGAGTGTGATGAAAACGGCGACATTACAGATATCAAAACAGTGGAAAGAAGTCTTAGCCCAAGCGCTGAGCGTATGTTAAAGGAAGAAATATTGAAGAACTCCCTGATCCGTACGGCAGGTGAACGAGCACCTGAACGTTCACGGGGACGGATTATCTTTATCTTGAAGACAAAATAGCGAATCTGCTATTTATCCACTTTATATAAATTTCTGGCTATTAACTCCGGGAGGGATTTGGGAAGAATTCCAACTGCCTTAACAGTGATCCAATTCATAAGTCCAGGAACAATCTCGGCCTTGCCGGAAAACATCCCATTAATTGAAATTTTGGCAACAGTCTGCGGAGGCATTGTAAACTTCTCCGACTTTTCTTTGATAAATCCCAGGTTGGCCCGGTCTATAAAACCCGTTGCAGTTGCTCCCGGACTAACACATGAGACAGAAACAGGTCCATCTTTCAATTCCCATCGGAGTCCGCGAGAGAATAGTACGACAAATCCCTTTGTCGCTGCGTATGTTGCCAGTGTTGGAACAGCCTGATAGGATGCAGTGCTGGCAACGTTGAGTATGTATGCTTTTTTATTTTTCTCCAGATCTTCCAATAATACTTTACAAATGTCTGCAAGTGATATCATATTCAGTTGCATCATCTGATTAAGTTCATCGCGTGAGATATCTCTAAGATTTCCCCAGGAACCAAAGCCTGCATTGTTGATGAGAATATCGATGGCATAATTTTTTTCAACAAGCCATTCTTTAATTTTTAAAGCGGCATTCGGAACAGAAAGATCTGTCACAAGAAAGTCAGCTTTGACGCCGAAATTCTGCTGAAGTTCAATACAGTTTTTTGATAATGTGTCGCCGGATCTTGCGATGAGCAATAGATCATGCTTCCGGGAAGCAAGTTCTTTCGCCATTGACCAGCCGATTCCTCCGCTGGCCCCTGTGATCAAAGCATACGGCACGTAAATTACTTGTTAGTGAGCGCCATAAGACGCTGATAGAATAATGGCTTGCTTTCTTCGGTGCGTGGTTGGAACTTTCCAGTCACAATTGGGATGTACATCACACGACGACGGCTCTTTTCACCAACATGAGGTGATTGAGCTACACGGTGCCAGAGACGGCCGTCATGCACAGTAAGGTCACCAGGCTCAACATTAAGTCCGATTTCCATCTTATCCGGTTTATGACTTAAGAAATAGAATTTCTTAAAGAGCAATGTTCTGATTCCCTTGTTATGTGTTCCAGGCAGGATTCTTAAACCACCGTTGTCCGTGCTTGAGTAATCCAGGTGAAGACCTACATTTAGCATCGGCATTATTTTGTTTCCGTTAAAAATATCACGCAACGCATCTGTATGCCAGCCTAATTGGCTGAAGTTACTCTCAGAAGAATTTACATAATGATTGAAAACAAGACCGTCTTTTTCGTTCAGGCCAATTCTTGAATCGGCTGTACCGACAAGATCAAAGAGAGCTTTAAGTCTCGGTTCTTTTAAAAAATTATCGAAAATATTACTGAACTGGTTAAGGAATGCAAAGCGTTGAACAATCTTCTGACCATTCACATCAGTGCCGTATTTAATGGGCACACCGTTCACCATTTTAACATCTTCCCTGATCCAGGCATCCTGAATCTTTACAGACTCATCAAGCATTTCCTTTACAACTGATTTATCGACGAAATTCTTGAAATGAATGAATCCATACGTGTCAAAAAAATCCTTCTGCTCCTCAGTCAATGTAGCCCCTAATGAGAAATATGGATAGCTTCCATTTACCCTATGTTGGCTCTTTCCATTCTTTGCCTGCTCGTACATGATCCGTATTTATGGTTTATATATTTTCGGAAGACGCAAATTACCTCAATTTTATTGAATTGTTAATATTAAATCTTCCTGTTTAGATACTCTAAACGGCATTCTGGCAATTTTAGTTTGGTTTGGTATTTTTTGCCAGATTCCCATTTGTAGCGCTAATTTCGAAATACTTTTGGACAATAAGAAAAACAATATAGGTAGCGATTGGGGCCACCAGGAGGTCAAGTGTGTAATGAACATGCTGCCAGGCCAATAGAACGCCTATTATGATCGTACCGAGTATTTTTAAGGTCTTTGCCAGGATGTTTTTTTCTATCAGCACCACAACCATTATCGTGCTTACATGCCCCGAAAAGAATAGGTCTTTGGCAAAGCTGCTTTCGGGGTAAAGGGCTGATGATATAGGATCCTGAAGTAAAATCATCCCCACCGGCGGCTCAAGTGTGAGAATGAACATTGTTGCAGTTCTTAGGATATTCACACCACAATAGATACAAACTGCCGTTAGTACCACCGTAGGTTTTTTAAAATTGAAAGCAAGGGAATGGATCACTGCAACGTAGAGTATCAGGAATATCGGCAATGACCAGTTCCTTGGGGTAAACAGATTCAGGAAGATATCATTCATAAGAATGCCTTTCTTTGGAGCGATGACGTCTCTGTAATAAACCGGCATCAGTAAAAGCATCGCCAGAAAAGTGATAGCAATAAAGACAAGTGCCCATCGCCCGCGTTTTGTATTCAGCGCTTCCTTCCAGTTCATTCTATTCAACAATAATCAAATAGTAATTTTTCTTGCCCTTTTGCGCTAGCAAGTATTTGTTGTGCAATAGTGTGAACTCAGGTTTCTGGTGTGGATCGCCAAGTTTTATTTTATTGATGCTGACACCGCCACCCAGAATCATTTTTCGTGCTTCGCCTTTAGATGAAAATATTTTGGTGACATCAGAAAGCAGATCCGTTGCAGAAGAAACAGATGAAAGAATGTTACGGGACACATTTACCTGTGGAACTCCTTCAAATACAGCGAGTAATGTCTCCTCATCCAGGCCGATAAGGTCTTCCGTTACAGAATTTCCGAAAAGGATCTCAGATGCCTTTACGACTGCATCATAATCATCTTTGGAATGAACACGTGTGGTGATTTGTTTACTCAATTCCTGTTGCAATTTGCGAAGGTGTGGTGCTGTAGTGTGCTCTTGGATCAAAGAATCAATTTCTTCTTTAGAAAGTTCCGTGAAGATCTTAATAAAGGATGAAGCATCTTCGTCGGATACATTCAACCAATACTGATAGAATCTATAAGGAGAAGTTTTTTTTGGATCGAGCCATACATTTCCACTTTCTGTTTTTCCAAACTTGGTGCCGTCTGCTTTTTTTATCAGGGGAGTGGTAAGAGCAAAAGCTTCTCCATTATCTTTTCTCCTGATAAGTTCAGTTCCAGTAACGATATTTCCCCATTGATCAGAACCTCCCATTTGAAGTTTGCAGTTTTTATTCTTATAAAGCCAATAGAAGTCATATCCCTGGACCAACTGATATGTAAATTCTGTAAATGAGAGTCCTGACTCAAGCCTCTTTTGCACTGAGTCTTTTGCCATCATGTAGCTTACGGTGATATGCTTTCCTACATCGCGAATGAATTCAAGGAAATTGAAATTCTTAAACCAGTCATAGTTGTTAACCATCTCAGCGCCGGTGGGGCCTGCCGAAAAATCCAGGAACTGTTCCAGCTGTTTCTTCACGCATGACTCGTTGTGTCTTAGAACATCTTCGGACAGGAGATTTCGTTCCGTGGATTTTCCGGAAGGATCTCCCACCATACCCGTAGCACCGCCTACTAAAACGAATGGCTTGTGGCCGCAACGTTGAAAATGAACCAGAGTCATTATTTGTACCAGGTTGCCAATATGAAGTGAGTCTGCTGTTGGATCGAACCCGATATAACCTGCTGTTGACTCTTTCTGAAGCTGTGCTTCCGAGCCAGGCATCACGTCGTGAATCATGCCTCTCCAGGTCAGTTCTTGAACAAAATTCTTCTTCATTTAGGGGTTTTATAAAATCAGGGCGTAAATATAGATAGTTGGTGGTTATTTAATGTACAATAAACGAGTTCGTCATTTTTTCACCGTGAGGCGCAAAGACACAAAGCGTTGCCAAAGCATTTGATTTTATTTGATTTACAGACTTTGGCGTCTTTGCTTTACGGTAATTTGATGCGCGCCGAGATAGAATTACCAACTTACACTACATCAGATCAAAAAAGGAATAACGAATCGCCATTTTGAATCGCGTGCCGGATTTCTTTTCTTGCTCTTTAAATCTTCTTAATCTGTCACTAATAAATGGATCAACCAGCAACACTCAATTCGGTAGCAGAATTTCACCGCATTTTTAAACATCCGATTCTTAAACATCCTTCAATCCCCGATGATAAGCGTTGTGCTCTCCGGGTAGAATTAATAGCTGAAGAACTGGAAGAGTTTGCAGAAGCGATTAAGCACAAGGATATTGTTGCCATTGCAGATGCACTCTGTGATATACAATATGTTCTCTCCGGGGCCGTTTTGGAGTTCGGGTTAGGAGATAAATTCAAGCAACTTTTTGACGAAGTTCAGAGATCGAATATGAGCAAGGCATGTAAATCTGAGGAAGAAGCCATGAAAACAACGGCTTACTATCTACAAAAAGACGGAACAGAATGTTATTACCTCAAAGAAGGGGATACCTGGTTGGTCTACCGCACGTCAGACAATAAAACAATTAAATCTGTTGGTTATTCCCCCGCCGATCTTGAATCAATCATCGCCAAATAGGTTTTTTATCCTTAATTTTAAGAATTAACAACATTAAAATAATTACAATGGATCAAAAGGAATTTCTGGACCTATTCTATACCGTAGTGATCATCGGTGGCATCATATCTTTTGCTATCGCATTTATCATTTACCTTATTCATAATTTAAAAGTATCCACCATAAAGGAGTATAAGGCTAAGTATGATTATATCAATACAAATGAAGTCAAATGGTATAAGTGGTCTTTCTATGCAGTAGCGGTAGGTATTGCGTTGTTGATTAACTTGTATGGAGCAAATCAAGGTGGCCTCAATAAATTAGGTGTCTGGTTTTTCGTTCGTATGTTTTTTGGAATTGCCGGTGGAACGCTGGTAGCGTACGTGGCAAGCCTGGTATTGGATTATTACTACCCGACACAATTAAACTCTAAATTAAAAAAATGGAGATATATGCCGCGTATTAATCCTAAGACTGGAAATAAAATGCGTTTGCTAAGTGAAGAGGAGGAAGACGTTCATTTGAATGAAGGAAGACAGGCTGAAGAAAATATTTTTTCGATTGACTACGATGTTTGGATAGATGAGAAATCTTCTGATATAAAGATTGAAAAATACGATGGTCATCTGACGGCTCTTAAATGTAATAACTGCGGGTTTTACACGATGAAGGTTGTAAAAGAAGAGATTACTGAGAATTACGAAGACGGCTCGCCAAAAGAACTTGTAAAGCATTACAAGTGTGCTTATTGTAAAAATATCCGGGCTACAGCTTTTGTTATATCCAAAAAAGAAGCTGATGATTATAAAGATCATCGCGTTACCAATAGAAGAAATACCAAGAATATTGACATGGTGAAGATTGAAATCCATTCCATTCTTTCGGGTAAACGTTTTTACGAATTCCCAACAATCGGGCATGCTCAGAAGTTTTTAGAGGAATTTGATATTGATAAAGTATCCAAAGGATAGAAAATCCAGGGGAATCTATTTTTATCATTTGTCGTTTAAAGTAAAGAATATATAACAGATTAGGTCATGAAGCAGATGTTGAAAAAGTATATAGGGTTGTTGTTTGTGTTGTTGAGCCTACAGGTATTTGCAGTTCCGGTTGATACAGTTCAGCTAAAAGCAAAAGCGGTCTTTGGAAAAGAAGCACGTGTAATTTCTGAGATGTTAAGTAATTATCACTATCGGAAACTTCAGTTTACCGATTCACTTTCATCCGTAGTATTTGATTCTTATTTCAAGGAGCTGGATAATAGCAAAATATATTTCCTTGCTTCAGATATTCAATCATTTGAAAAGTATCGTACCAAACTCGATGATATGACCCGCGCAGGGAATGTTTCTCCTGCATTTGAAGTGTATAAAACTTTTCAGGAACGATATCGTGCACGTTTAAAAAATGTTGTCGATAAAATTATAAATCAGAGCTTCGACTACAGTGCAGACGAATATTATGAAACAGATCGTGATAAGACTGTTTGGGCAAAATCCAATGATGAGCTAAATGATACATGGCGTAAGATTATCAAAAGCCAGGCGCTGAGCCTTAAACTTTCAGGTAAGAAGCCGGATGAAATTTCTGACATGTTGAAAAAGCGATATGAGAGGTTGCTTAAATCTTTTGATCAGCTTAACAATGAGGATATCTTCAGCATTTACATGAATTGCATTACGGAAGCGTATGATCCGCACACAAATTATCTTTCGCCGAAAGCAACGGATCTATTCAATCAAAGCATGACTCTTTCCCTTGAAGGAATAGGAGCAAGACTTCAAACTGAAAACGATTTTACTAAGATTGTTGAGGTTTTGCCGGGAGGTCCTGCCGAGAAATCAGGTCTTTTACATCCGAATGATTTAATTACAGGTGTTGCACAAGGTGTAGAAGGCGAAATGGTTGATGTTGTGGGTTGGAGGATCGATGAAGTTGTAAAACTTATAAAAGGGCCAAAGGGAACGTTGGTCCGACTGACAGTGCTTCCCGCAGCTACTGGAGTAAATGGCCCCCCAAAGGTTTTATCCTTTGTACGCGACAAGGTGAAACTTGAAGATCAGGCGGCAAAGAAGAAAGTTGTAAAGTATGTATTAAACGGTAAGAACTTAAAGCTTGGAGTTATTACAATTCCTGCTTTCTATATGAACTTTGCAGAGTATCAGAAGAAAGACCCGAACTATACAAGCGTAACACGTGATGTAAAGAAGATCTTGCTGGAGCTACAAACGGATGGAGTTGATGGAGTTGTAGTAGATCTTAGAAACAATGGTGGTGGATCTCTTCAGGAGGCTGTAAGTCTCACCGGATTATTTCTGAAGGAAGGACCTGTTGTTCAGGTTAAAGATTCACGTAATCAATTAGAAGTTTATGGAGACGAAGATAAACAAGTAACTTATTCAGGGCCACTTGTTGTATTGACAAATCGTTTTAGTGCATCCGCATCTGAGATTTTTGCTGGTGCTATCCAGGATTATCATCGCGGCGTAATTGCCGGAGAATCTACCTACGGTAAAGGCACTGTTCAAACTGTGATCGATCTTGGTCGTCAGATTGCGGATGCGGATAAGGTAGGGGAGTTGAAGCTGACATTTCAGAAATTTTATCGTGTTACGGGAAACAGCACACAACACAAGGGTGTTATCCCTGATATTTCCTTGCCTTCTGCCTTGAAGCCCGAGCAATATGGGGAGAGTGCTAGTCCAAGCGCATTACCATTTGATATTATTCGCAAAACTGATTTTCAAAAGAACCCTGATATAACGGACAAAGTTGTTGTAGGTCTTGCAAAAAGTTATCAGGAACGATTGAAGTTCGACACACCGCTAAAGCGATATGCTGGCGAGATCGATGACTTGAAGAAAAACCTTGATGATACTAAGGTATCTCTCAATGAAGTGAAGCGTAAGCAGGAAATGGAAGCAGATGAAAAGAAGAAAACAGCAAACGAAAGTCTTGATACGAAGTTATCTTCGAAAGAAGGATTATCCACGGATGATCTTTCAAAGATGAAAGACGAATACCTTAGAGAAGGTTTACTGATCCTTTCAGATCTTGTTACCCGCCGAATAGGTTAGCTATCACTTAACGACTGACCTTAATTGCTGTAATAGAGTATCCTTTTTCTTTTAGAAGATTTAGGATACCTTTTTCTCCTTCGAGATGTGACACTCCAATCGCAATGAAAGACGGTGCCTCTTTCATCATGCTTTCTATTTTAGGAAACCATTCAAGATTTCTTTTCGTGTAAAACTCCTCAATAAAAGTAGGATTGTTTTCCGTAGGATGAAGAGAGTATTCAAATACTTTATCCATATCTCCCTGAATATAAGCACTTTCAAGTTGTTTGTATTCAGATTTTTGTTTTTCAAAATTATTAATGCTGTGCAACAATGCGATCTCCTGATCTTTCATCGGAAAAGCCTGGATAGCCTGAGATTCACGTTCAATCGTTTCAAGACTATAGGTTTTGAGTTTATACTTTTTTGCTAGCAGGAGTAATTCGAGATCGTAATATTTTACTTTTTCACCCAACGACATCCGCGTCATGTTGATCGATAGGGCCAGCGGAATCATTGGTGCATAGCTTTTATCAAAGGCCGCTTTTGAAATCTTGAATTCTTTTTCGAAAAATTCCAGGATGCGCTCATAGTCAATGGCCGGAAGTT
>Ga0209511_1002861_pt1 | contig 13668 bp, 14 predicted proteins | sample SSSSmetaG_FD_184141 | JGI IMG/M metagenome (GOLD analysis project Ga0209511, IMG submission 184141) | Glacier valley bacterial and archeal communities from Borup Fiord, Nunavut, Canada, to study Microbial Dark Matter (Phase II) - ​SSSS... | ecosystem: Environmental > Aquatic > Freshwater > Ice >... | reverse complement strand
AACTGCAAAACCAAAATTGTAACATACTCTCCTAAATCTATCAAAGTTCTCCGAACATATTAGAATAACTTTGAAAGTTGAATCCTGATTCTCAGGAAAACAAGACGGACTTCACCGAATGCTTACGGTTCAATACTAACTCCCGACTGATTTGACTGATTGTATAATCTCGGCTCAATCTATGGATTTCGTAATACATCATCAACTTGTTATAATATGCGTTCATAATAACCAGAATTAGTTTCTGGCGAAGTTCAATTAATTCTTTCCAGGGGCATGCCCCTGGAAAGAATTAATTGAGCACTATGGTTGCCATTATTTGAGCAGTGTGGTTACGAAAAGTTGAGCATTGTTATTTACCAGTTACAACAAACCTTGCCAGCAGGCTAAAATGCTGTCTAACAACCTAAAACCCTATGTTTTATGAGCCTTTATTGGGCGCTGGCCTTCTGTTTTCTATTTAGTTTCGTTATATTTTATTCTCAAAAATCTGTTGTCTTTTGTAAATGCTGCTCGTTTTAATTCATCTACTTCAAATTTTAGTTTACCATTCCTTGAAGCTGATTCAATCAAATCGCTATTGAGCGTAACAATATATTGAAATTCATTAGGTGTTTTGTTGTTGTATTCAATCAAAAAATTTAAACTTTTTTCAATTGAATCATCATCTTCAAAAATATTATCGTGGATTAAGAATTTCGGGTGGTTTTTCCGTGTATATTCATTTAACATTAATGAAATATCATAAATAAACACTTTCATTCTTTCGGTAGAATGACTACCGTCATCATCAGTCCTCATTATAAAGTCAACAACACTTTGATTTTTTGTTGTTTTGATTTCAAAATGAGCTTCACGATTACCCATAATTCTTTCGTGAATACTGAGGATTGATTCCTTAAAACTTCTTAATGTTACTTCATTTTTGTAGAGCTCATCTTCAAAGTCAGAAATTAAAACTGCTTTTTCTGCTTCGAGTTTTTTCTTATCACGCTCGGATTCATCATACCTTTGAATTAACGACCGTAAATTATTTAATTCTCTATTCTTTTCATTAAAAACTCTAATTGATGTCTTTAAATCTTTTAAGACATCACCATTGTCTATCATGGAGATTTTTTGAGAATATTCTTCATCAAGTTTTCTTACTACAGAGTTAAGTTCAGAAAGTTCAGATTTCAAATTTGCCAAGCGTTCATTAACAATTGAGTTTCTAAAGCCATCAATCTTATTTTTAAATTCCTTCAAATCGTCTAAAGACTTCTCAACTAAATCGCCAAGTCCTTGTTTGAATTGATTAAAAATTATTTGAATCTCATTTTCATTAATACTTTCCGGCTTAGGAAAAGAATCGATTTGTTTAATCTCAAATTTTATGGCTTGTTGTTTAGTCCGTAAATCAGCCAATTTTGCCTCTAATATCACTAAATCCTCTTGAATTAATTCAAATGATTCATTGGTTTTCAAATTTTCAATTGCCTTATTAACTTTTCCAACTTCGCTTTCTAATTCATTGAGGTGTGCTTTTGCATCTTGAATTTTAATTTCGTTGTTATTTGTTACAAGTTTTTTGGTTTCTGAGTAAAACGTGTTTTTCTTTTTTAATTCATCATTAACATTTTTAATCTCAGTGTATTTTTCAAGACCAACATTTAAAAAGAAAAGATGCGGACTATAATCAGATGGAATCGATTTATTTGTATCAAAACATTTTATTAAATCCTTAAATTCAGAGCGTTCATCTCTTATTATCGGTTGTAATAGGTTTCTAAAACTTAGTCTTTTTGCATTTGCAGAATAATTCTCGAAGTAAAGATTGCCAAGATATTCAGAAGCGTCATCAAGTTTGTCAAAATGAATGTGTTCGCTATCTATTTGAATTGAAACCTTCTCGTGTTTGCTTATCGAACGAGAAATTACTACCCTTTTATTATTAAAATCAAGGTCTAATTTTATTTGGCTATCAATAATCTCCGCATTTTTTTTAGGTATTAAGTTTAGTCGGCTATCGGATATCCTTTTTAATAGGCAAAAGTTTATAAATTCAATACATACAGATTTACCAACACCAATTTTTTTGTTTGTTCTTTCTGATTTTTCACCCATAATGATATTGACTCCAAAATCAAAAGAAATTGGGGTGAAAATTTCAGGCTCACTGTATAGTCTATTGATTTTAATCATTCTTGTTTCTGATGTAAATAAAAGGTTCTTTAAAATCAATTATGCCTGACGAATACAAAAATGCGAGACCAAAAAACAAATGCCTATAACGAGATATATTATGCTTATTTAGTTCTTTAGATATTTCGAATATAGAAATCTTATCGACCTTCTGTTTCTGAATGTGTTTCAAAATCAAAGATGCAACATATACGGATGAAGTCTTAATATTTTCGTCTTTAGATACTAACATAAATTATTTGTTTGGAAATACATTGCACTTAATTAATTCATCTAGCAAGTAAAACTTAATTGCTTGTTTGTCAAACCTTACACCATTTGAAGAAAGTTTCCCATAAAATAATTCAACAAGTGAATGAAGAGCAAGTTTAGGGTTGTTGTTTTCTTTAGTTAAAATAATGTCACTCTCATCCTTCAAAAAATCAGAAATAATTTCTGCTTCTACGCCATCAATTTTTGATGTTGCTTCAACTAAAGCCCCATTGTATTTGGCACATAGTCCTGAATATTGCTGTTTAAGGTAATATGAATGCTCACTAAACCTTTTTTCAATTTTATTCTTAGGGTCAACATTCACAGTTTTCTCAATGATTACTCTGTTTTTATTGAAACTAAGGTAATTAATGAGTTCCATTATGGTCTCAACTTCCGAACATTCGGTTTTTCGTCTTTCTGTCAATACATTCTTGTCCAAAAAATCTGCTATTCCTTTAATCTTATCAATCTCCTTAATATCATTGATGATTGCAAGTAGCCTTTTAATATCAATAACATCTTCTTTGTGATTGAAATTTTCCCCAAAATAAGTTCTGTAATCCTTTGCGTCTTTTGAAATGAGCAGTAGTTTTAATTTAAAACCTTTGTTTTCCGGTTTAGCAAAAAAGCCATCAATGGCCTCTTTAATTTTAACATTGTCATTTTGTGATGTAACTTGAATAGCAATCTTATTTTTTGTATCAATCAGGTCAATGTGAGCAAAATTGTTGTTTTCAAAATTCGTATTATCAAAAGCATATCCTATAATATTAAACAAGTCTCGGTAAAAGTTTTCCGCAAAAACATTGATGTCCGTAAGATTTAGGGAATTAAAGTTCCTTACTTCTGTTTGAAGATAAGAAAGCCTTCTATTTATTACTGATATGTATGTTTGTCTGTTATCCATCTTTTCTTTACAAAGATACTTCTTCTAATTTTTCATCAACACAAAAATCAATTTATTTGTTGGAGTGTTTTTTTATGCTTGCAACCAACTCATATTTACTTCTGCCAAAATCAGTCCTATTCACCCAAATTTAGTAGCACTGGTCTGTTTGATGTTCGTTTCGTTTTGTAAAAATAATGTTTCTGCTTTACAAATTATCAAATTAAGATCTTATTTTATTGATAATCTTCAACAAAAAAATACAGTTGTTTCCAGACGAATAAATACTGTTTGCCGATCAATAAATACTGTTCCGGAGAACATCCAGAAAGTTTGCCAATGAATAAATATTGCTTCGTGATTTACAATCATCAGTATCGGGATAAAACTTAATTAATTCTTGTAATATGTATATTATTAGGCTTTTAAATAGATACCACCACTACGTGGTTTACTTCTACAATCCAATATATTTCTACAAAGATGAAGCAGCTACGCAGCATCCTTTTTTGCAACGTAGTTGTTATATCTTTGTAGATAAATGCATTATTGAATCTAAAAAGCAACGGAGTTGCGACATCTTAGTCTATTAATATTTTAATCGGACATCGCTTCGTAAGTGAATGACCTGGAGTAAAACCATTAAAAAGAGAGTTAACAAGTTTTTAAAGACAAAACAAAACCCGGCGTTTAACCGGGTTTCCATGTTGTAAAATATCTTTTTATTAAAGTGCTTACATTTTCATCAATTTCTTTAACAGTTCGGGAATATCAGACGGTTGACGTGCAACCTGTACACCCGCATTTTCGAAGGCGGCTATTTTCTCGGCAGCAGTACCTGTTCCGCTCGAGATAATGGCACCAGCATGTCCCATACGTTTACCTGCAGGAGCTGTCTGTCCGGCAATAAAACTTACAACAGGTTTTTTAATATGGTCGATGATATATTTGGCCGCACGTTCTTCGGCATCACCACCAATTTCGCCCAGCAAAACAATCGCTTCGGTTTCGGGATCATCTTCGAACATCTGTAAAAGTTCCTGGAAATATAATCCGGCCACGGGATCGCCACCAATTCCAACGCAGGTACTTTGTCCAAGTCCGTTTGAAGTTAACTGGTAAACCATTTCGTAAGTTAAAGTACCGCTGCGGCTCATCAACCCGATGTTCCCTTTTTTAAAGATACTTGCCGGAAGAATACCAACCAATGCTTCATCTGGAGAAATAAGTCCCGGACAATTTGCACCAATCAGTTTGGTTCCTCTTTTCGCTAAATACGGACTAATCCGAACCATGTCGAGTGTAGGGACACCTTCGGAAATGGCAATCACGAGTTCAATTCCGGCTTCAGTTGCTTCGAGCACTGCATCGGCGGCAAAGGCTGCAGGGACAAAAATAATAGAGGTATTGGCACCTGTCTCTTTCACTGCATCGGCCATCGTATTAAAAACAGGGACACCACTTACGGACTGCCCTTTCTTTCCGGGCGAAACACCTCCAACTACCTGTGTGCCGTAGTCGATCATCTTCTGTGTGTGAAAACTTCCATCGCGGCCTGTAATTCCCTGAACCAGTAATCTTGTATTCTTATTTACTAAAATGCTCATATCGTTGGTATAATTAGATTATCTTAAAAAATCTTCGCTTAGGCTGATGGCCTTTTGTGCCGCTTCAGACATTGTTTCGACAGTTGGAAGATTGGCGCTTTTCAGAATTTCCAGTCCCTCTTTAGCGTTTGTTCCCGAAAGCCTTATCACAATCGGAACCTTGATTTTTATTTGTTCGAGCGCTGCCATCAGACCTTTGGCTACATCGTCGCAACGCGTGATTCCACCAAAGATATTAATCATCACAACTTTCACACCTTTGTCCGAAAGGATCAGGTTCATTGCATCGATTACCTTCTGTGGATTTGAACTTCCGCCAATGTCGAGGAAATTTGCAGGTTCACCACCATATAATTTAATCATATCCATTGTTGCCATGGCAAGGCCTGCTCCATTTACCATGCAACCAATCGAACCGTCGAGCCGAATATAGGTAAGGCCCTTTTCCTTTGCATCGATTTCCTTTATTTCATCTTCGGATGGTTCGTTCAAGGCGTGAATAACTGGCTGACGAAACAAGGCATTGTCGTCAAAAGTCATCTTTCCGTCGAGCGCCAGTAATTTACCATCGGAAGTTATAACCAACGGATTAATCTCGACAAGCGAAGCGTCGGTTTCAATGAAAACTTTGTAAAGTTTTTGAAATAGATCGACCGCCTGGTTGACCATTTTAAGATCATCGAAAAGGTCAAAAGCGATTTTACGTGCAAAGAAAGGTGCCATTCCCAAATCAGGATCGATTGTAAATTTAAGAATCGCCTCCGGGTTATCTTTGGCTACCTCTTCAATCTCAACTCCACCTTCGCGACTAACCATAAACACGGCAGATTTCGTATTCCGGTCGATGGTGATTCCTGCATAAATTTCGCTCACAAACGAAACCCCCTGCGCAACAAGAACTTTTTCGACGGTAAATCCTTTGATGTCCATACCCAAAATCATCTCTGCAGCTGCTGTTGCTTCATCAGCATTCCGAACCAGTTTAACACCGCCCGCTTTCCCTCTACCACCTGTAAGGACCTGCGCTTTAACAACTACCGGAAATCCCAGCTGCTCGGCCGCTGTCTGAACTTCGGCAACGGAATAACACAATACTTCCTTTGTGACGGGAATCCCGTAACGCAATAAAATCTCTTTGGCCTGATACTCATGAATTTTCATATTCCGAATAATTAGTTCTTTAAAATGCTTATTTATTTTTCGATTAATTCGTTGGTTCCAGAAATTACAACTACATTAACATTTTGAATTCCAAAATAGTTTTTGAATCGAACCCTGATTTATAATATCGGGGCAAAATAATGATTTTTGGAAAGCTTGCAACAAAATCTGTTTTATATCAGCTTTTTGTACGACAAATATGGTTTCTTTTGCGCCGGAAAAATTTAAAATATGTGGTCTAAATTATTTTTGCAAATCCGCTCCTACACCGTCATGTTAATCGGATTGTCACTGTACTCCTTTGGAATTACAGCATTTCTGATACCGTTAAAAATTGCAGGTGGCGGAGTTACCGGGATATCGATGCTTATTTACTATGCGACCGGTTTCGGAACAGGTTACACGTACTTTATCATCAATATATTCCTGATTATCTTAGCCATTAAGGTGCTTGGCGCCAACTTTGGCATCAAAACAATTATCAACATGTCGATCATGTCGGTATTACTGAATGTAATGCAAAACTATATCACAGAGCCTATTTTGAACGACTTCTTCCTGTCGTCTGTGCTGAGCGGAATCATGGGCGGAGTCGGAATCGGGATTATCTTCAATGAAGGTGGAAGTCTGGGAGGAACTGATATTATTGCCATGATCATCAATAAATACCGGAACATAAGTCCTGGCCGGATCATCATGTATTGCGATGTTCTCATTATTGCATCTTCGTATTTTGTGCTGCATTCTGTCGAAAAGCTGGTTTACGGCTATGTATCAATGTGGGTGGTCGCTTATGCAATCGACGCTTTCCTTACGGGTGCGCAGCAGTCGGTACAATTGTTTATTGTCTCCGAAAAATATGAACATATTGCCAATTTTATCACGAAAGAATCGCGGCGTGGATTGACAATCTTTGATGGAACAGGGTGGTATACGCAGCAAAATGTGAAGGTAATTATGACCGTTGTGCGAAAGCGGGAGTCGCCCGAAATTTTTCGCAAAATTAAAGAGTTGGATCCCAATGCATTTATCTCTCTCAATTCGGTAATGGGGGTTTATGGGAAAGGTTTTGACAAACTCAAGTATTGATTGTTTCCTCAAATCATTAATTTAGCCGATTATCAATCATAACGGGTATTAAATGAATTGGCGCTGGTTTTCCCGGACTTGTTCACCCGAAAGTGCGACAACTTCTTTAAAAATATTTACAGATGAATAAACGCAGAATTTATTGGATAACAGGACTATTAAGCATCGCATTCATCATCTTTTTAGCACTCAGATATAATCGTTTTTACCAAAAATTACCGCCGCTTGGCGAAGATGTTGTCATCAATGTTCCTGAACCTAAGCTGCTATACGGTTTACCTGCCGATTCATTCCACATCGAGGAGAGTTTTGTTGCGCGAAACCAGAATCTCTCCGATATATTGATCGACCGTGGCGTTTCGGCACAGGCTGTTGATCAGATTGCAAAAAATTCTGTCACCGTTTTCGATGTCCGCAAAATGAAAGCAGGAAACCAATATACCATGTTTTACTCCAAAGATGAGGGCCGGTCTCCCCTGTTCCTTGCCTACAATAACAACGGTGTTGACTACTACCTTTATTCACTCACCGATTCAATGAAGGTGTTGGCAGGCAAGCATGAAGTGATTTCGAAAAGACAAACAATGTCGGGCGTCATCAGTTCCTCACTTTGGAATGCGATGAAAGAGAGCAATATCAGTCCTTTATTAGCCGTCGAATTATCTGATATATATGCGTGGACAATCGATTTCTTCGGTATTCAGAAAGGCGATAAATTCACGGTTATTTACGATGAAGATTTTGTGAATGGCGAGTCAATCGGACTTGGGAAAATCTATTCAGCATCGTTTACACAAGGAGGATTAACCTTTTATGCGATCCGGTTCACGCAGGAAGACGGAGATAGTTTCTTCGATGAAAAAGGTAACAGTCTGCGAAAAGCCTTCCTGAAAGCCCCATTGAAATTCTCACGGATCAGCTCCCGCTTTTCGAATAACAGGATGCATCCCGTTTTGCGGATTGTGCGTCCTCACCATGGTGTTGATTACGCTGCAGCTAAAGGAACTCCTGTTGTAACAATTGGTGATGGCGTGGTACTTCAAAAAAGCTACCAGGCCGCAGGTGGTGGAAATTTCCTGAAAATCAGGCATAATTCAGTATACACAACGAGCTATATGCATTTATCAAAGTTTGCCGCAGGTATTAAAGCAGGCTCACGTGTCAAACAAGGTGAAGTAATTGGATATGTGGGTTCAACAGGGTTGTCTTCTGGTCCGCATTTAGATTTCAGGGTTTATGTAGGTGGATCGGCCGTAGATCCATTGAAGATCAAATCGGAACCGGCAGAACCAATCAAACCTGCCAATCTTGGTAAATTCAACACATTACGCGATTCTGTTTTGAAGCTACTGACAGTGAAAGTACTGTGAGAATGAGACAATCTTAAACATAAGCCACCAAAGCCTAAATCAGCAGTCCTGCGTGATTTCTGATTAGGCAATCAACGAGAAATGGCCTTAATGCGAAACACATTAAGGCCATTTTATTTATTGGAAATTAACCAACTGAATTATTCAGTCACACCATTTTTTACTTGTTTTTTATCCTTTTCTTCCTTCAGCATCACATCAGCTACAAACTGCCTGATTTGCTGTTCATCTTCTTTTTTGCAAATTAACAATGTCTTATCTGCTTCAACAACAATATAATCTTTAAGACCTTGAATAACGACGGTTTTATCATCCGGCATCGCAATGATGCAATCCTTTGTATCGTATAAAAAAACCTTGTTGCCGCTTACAGCATTGGCTAACTTATCTTTGCTGTGATTTTCGTAAAGCGATCCCCAGGTTCCCAGGTCAGACCAGCCAAAATCGGCACACAAAACGTAGACGTTATCCGCCTTTTCCATCACGCCATAGTCAATTGAGATATTTGGACATTCAGAATAGACCTTGTTGATATAGTGGACTTCGTCTGTAGTGTTGATGAGCTTTTTTCCATAGTCAAACAGTGCATTCACTTCGGGAAGATGTTTCGTAAACGCATTTAATATGGCCGTGGCTGACCAGATGAAAATACCTGAATTCCAATAAAACTCCCCGGTCTCAAGAAATACTTCAGCCATTTTGCGATCGGGCTTTTCGGTAAATGTTTTAACCCTGAACAGGTTATCTTTCCCTTCAAATTCTGCCTTTTCGGCAACCTGAATATAACCATAGCCTGTCTCAGGACGATTTGGCTGCAAACCCAACGTGAGTAATACATCTTTTCCCGAAACATACCGAAGTCCGTTCGTAATCTCTTCAAGGAAGTAATCCTCTTTCATAATCAGATGATCAGAAGGTGCCACAATCACATTGGCATCCGGACATTTGCTCAGAATTTTATAGGTTGCATAACAAATACATGGAGCTGTGTTACGACGCAAAGGTTCAGATAATACCTGCGATTCATTCAACTCCGGAAGTTGGCTCAGCACAAGATCCTTGTAATTCCCGCTGGTGACCACCAAAAAATTTCCGGCAGGAATAATTCGTGAAAAGCGGTCGTAGGTGAGTTGAAGGAGTGAGCGTCCGATTCCCAGGATATCTAAAAACTGTTTTGGTTTCTCTGCTGTACTTAAAGGCCAGAAACGGCTTCCAATGCCTCCCGCCATAATCACGCAATAATTCTTAGAATTTTCCATATCCATATTTTTATTCAAAATTATGCAATTTTTTGAAATAACATACAATCAGTTCAATGTGTTTAACAACCATCCGCAAAAAACCGGGCGAATCCGTTGATTAAATTATTCGTATTTTTATCGGGAAATTCAAGGGGCATAACTTTTTAAAACGATGCGTAAAATTAAGCGGTTTTGGGATCTCAATTAGTTGATTATTATTTAAACAAATTTCAATCGCGTGGGTGTCATTTATCACATTGGACAGTACTTTTTATTGATGGCAAGGGTTTTTAAAAAGCCCGAGAAGAATTCGTTATACTTTCATCAGTTGGTACTCGAAATTGAAAAGCTGGGAATCCATTCTGTCGGGATTGTTGCGATCATCTCGGTTTTCATGGGAGGAATCATCACGCTTCAATTGACATACAACATGGTCAGCCCTTTAATGCCAAACTATATTATTGGACTTGGGAACCGCGACACGCTGATCCTTGAGTTTTCATCAACCGTCTTAAGCCTGATGCTTGCAGGGAAAGTGGGATCAAATATTGCTTCGGAACTTGGCAGTATGAGGGTTACCGAACAAATTGATTCGATGGAGATCATGGGCGTAAATTCAGCATCTTACCTGATTCTTCCTAAGATAATTGCTGTCGTTTTCATGAGTCCGTTGCTTTTTATCATCAGCGTAACCTGCGGAATATTCGGCGGTTTAATCACGGGACCACTTTCGGGTGTTGTCACCGTTGCAACTTACACTACAGGGATTACCACCATGTTTGTTCCGTTTTATGTCTATTTTTCAATCATCAAAACCCTTGTGTTCGGATTTCTGATTGCCACAGTTCCGGCATATCTGGGCTATTATGTGCTGGGAGGTGCTCTTGAAGTGGGACGTGCAAGCACCAAAGCGGTGGTTAATACGAGCATCCTGATTCTGTTTTTCGACCTGGTACTTACTCAACTGCTATTTAAATGATTGAAATCAGAAATATTTGTAAGTCTTTCGAAGGTCGTGAGGTACTCAAGGATATCTCGACAATTTTCGAAAAGGGAAAAACCAACCTGATCATTGGCCAAAGCGGCTCAGGGAAAACGGTGCTACTGAAATCAATTGTTGGGCTGATTGAAATTGAGTACGGTGAGATCCTTTTCGATGGTCGCGATACACGTCTTATGAATTTTAAGGAACAAAAATTGCTGCGGCAGGAAATCGGAATGGTTTTTCAAAACGGGGCGCTTTTCGATTCTCTTTCGGTGGAACAAAATGTCCGGTTTCCAATGGATATGTTTACCACGTTGACCATGAAAGAGAAGACATCACGGCTCAATTTCTGCCTCGAAAGAGTAAATATTTTAAATTCCAACCACCTATATCCAGCCGAAATCTCGGGAGGCATGCGAAAAAGGGTCGCTATTGCACGCGCCATCGCACTCAATCCTAAATACCTGTTCTGCGACGAACCCAATTCGGGTCTCGATCCTGTAACCTCGATCCTGATCGACGCGCTGATCAAAGAAATTACTGCAGAGTTCGACATTACTACAGTGATCAATACCCATGATATGAATTCGGTGATGGAAATCGGAGATAAAATTCTCTTCATTTCCGAAGGACAGAAGTGCTGGGAAGGGAATAACACCCAAATTTTCAATACACGAAATAAGAAGCTGAACGCGTTTGTTTTTGCTTCCCCTTTTTCAAAAAAATTCAAAGAAATAAGACAAATGGAGGATGACGAATGAGATACTTTCTGACAATTTTAATGGCGATTCTGGCTTTTTCCTGTTCAAATAATAAAACCCCGAAAGGGATACTATCTGACAAGGAGATCACGCCAGTATTAATTGAGCTTCATTTGGCTGAAGCAATTTACGCACAACGTTACTCGCAGGAGATTACGCGCGAAAACTATCAGGAGGACCTGTATCTTACAATATTAAAGAAGTACAAGCTCGATCGGGAGGCTTTCGAAGCGTCGGTTTTATACTATGGCAAACATCCCGATAAATACAAACCTATTTACGACGAAGTGCTTAACCATCTTAACGAGATGAACGTAAAGGCCAGGATTAAAGACTCGATAGACGCCAGAAAACCAGTTGTAAAACCCATCGTGAAAGATACTGTGGCGGTGAAAGATACGGTTCAGACGATAAAAACGGATTCTGTTGTAAAAATAAATGACTCCATCAAAATATTGGATGTTAAGTCCCGGGCTATGCAGATCCAAAAACAAGCTGTAAAAAGAAGAGCTAAAGACTCGGTAACGGTGATAAAATAGCTGATATGCGTAAATTATCAGCTCATTACATTATCACGGGAACCGGTACTGTTCTCGTAAAAGGAATCATCATACTGTCCGAAGATGGCACTGTAATTGATATCCTCGATACAAAAGGGGAACTTTACGAGATGGCCAATGTTGAGTTTTACAGCGGTGTCATCATCCCCGGATTTGTAAATGCCCATTGTCACCTCGAGTTATCACACTTACGGAACGTATTTCCCGAAAAGACCGGATTGCCCGGCTTCCTGAAAAAGGTGGTTGAGCACCGAAATGTTGCAGATGACAGGGTGATTGACGAAGCCCTTAAGGCCGATTTTGAAATGTGGAAGAATGGCATTGTCGCAGTTGGCGACATTTCGAATTCCAATACTACCTTTCAGTTGAAATCGAAATCAAGAATAGCGTATCACACATTTATCGAGACGCTTGGCTTTTCACCGCAACGGGCAGAAAAGGCTTTCGTGTGGGCAAAGTATTGTTTCGAAGAAGCGCAATCACTCGGATTACGCGCGTCGGTGGTTCCACATGCTCCGTATTCGATCTCCAAAGAACTGTTTGATAAAATCGCTGAATTTGCGATTATTCAGCAATCCATTTTATCAATGCACAGTCAGGAATCTTCCGAAGAAGATGATTTATACCGCACAGTTGATGGAGAAATCGTCCGGCACTTGACAGAGAACCTTGCCCTTGATCTGTCATTTTTTAAACCTACCGGAAAAACAGCACTTGAAAGTGTAATCGACTGGTTACCTAAGGAAAATAAACTCCTGCTTGTCCACAATATCCGCACCCGCCAAAAAGATATTGACCTGGTGGCAAAAACGAGGTCGCTGAATAAATCCTGGTTTGTGCTTTGTCCCGGTTCAAATCTTTACATTGAAGACCGTCTCCCCGACATTGAACTTTTCCGGCAAAACACGCTTCAGATTTGCATCGGAACCGACAGTCTCTCGTCGAACCACCAGCTTTCGATGCTTGCTGAAATAAAAACCATTCAGGCAAACTTTCCTGCAATTCCATTGGACGAAATCGTAACCTGGGCCACACGCAACGGAGCAGAAGCGTTGGAAATGAGCGATTGGGCAGGAACCATCGAGCAGGGAAAAAAACCAGGAATCAACCTGATCACAGGGATGGATTTGAAGCATCTTCAATTGCTGCCTCAATCAAAAGTAAAAAGGTTGATTTAATTGATTACTTTTCGGTACGGATTAAACGCTATAAATTTTACAGATTATTGCATGTCGACTTTTCTTTTTGATCAAACAATATTCGGACCGATTAATAGCCGAAGATTAGGCATTTCGCTGGGAATAAATCTATTACCAAACGATTCGAAACTTTGCTCTTTCGACTGCATCTATTGCGAATGCGGATGGAACCCCGAGAAGGGAACAGTAAAAGCGATTCTTCCAACCCGAAATAAGGTAAAAAGAATGCTCCGGGAGAAACTTTCGGAGATGAAAAAAGAAGGCGTTTTACCCGACGTAATCACTTTTGCGGGCAATGGTGAGCCCACGATGCATAACGACTTTGCAGGAATTATTGATGATACCATTCTGCTAAGAGATGAATTATGTC